>Ga0247609_10000051_pt1 | contig 155901 bp, 142 predicted proteins | sample 172DNAGHGlowgp2_FD_193487 | JGI IMG/M metagenome (GOLD analysis project Ga0247609, IMG submission 193487) | Sheep rumen microbial communities from Palmerston North, Manawatu-Wanganui, New Zealand - 1728 DNA GHGlow gp2 | ecosystem: Host-associated > Mammals > Digestive system > Stomach > Rumen...
TCGTATTCCTTTACAACCGACAACTTAAAAGACATTGAATAATCTTTTTGGGTTCGCTTAACATACTGTTTTTCTTTATCTTTCATTTCACGTTACTTTTTTTGTAACGCTATTTTAGGACGGGATAGTTAATACAAAAAAAGAAGAACAATCGCTTGTTCTTCTTTTCTTTTGGGGTGCCCGGAGGGATTCGAACCCTCGACATTCAGAACCACAATCTGACGCTCTAACCAACTGAACTACGGGCACCATCTAAACCGGTGCAAAAGTAAGGAATTTTTTATATTCGCAAAACATTATTGCATTTTTTGTTCGGAGATAAGTTTTCCATCTTTGCTGTAATATTTCCACGTGCCTGTTGGTCGTCCCTTTTCGTAATTTGCGATGTAGTCAACTTTGCCGTTATCAAACCATTGGGTGAACGTACCTTCAAGCAGTCCGTTTTTGTAATTTCCTTCAAACATTTTTTCGCCGTTTTGATACCAAAACGTATTTATGCCCTCTTTAATGCCATTATTATAATGAACCTCTTCCTGTTTTTCACCGTTGATATAATAACGAAGTGTTCTGCAAGGATGAAGTGTGTCGTTTTCGGTGTAATATTCAATAAATGCGGGTTTCCCGTTTGGGTGAGAAACCACCACATGCTCCGATTCATTCGAACAAGAAATTATGAAGAATAATGCGATGAATACGCACCAGAATATAGATTTTTTCATATACGTCAGTCTTTGTTTCGGGGACAAAAATATAATTTTTTGGAATAAATTTGAAAAAGTGTTTGTATTTATCCAAAGTTTTATACATTTGCAGTCCAAAATCAGAGGATAATAGTAATATACAATGTACGCAATAGTAGAAATAGCAGGACAGCAATTTAAGGTTGCAAAGGACGATAAGATCTATGTGAATCGTCTTGAGAACAAAGAAGGTGAATCAGTAGATTTCGAAAATGTTCTTTTAGTCGCAGATAAGAGCGTGAAAGTTGGAACTCCAACTGTTGCAGGCGCAAAAGTATCAGCTAAAGTTTTAGCTCACGTAAAAGGAGACAAAGTAATCGTTTTCAAGAAAAGACGTAGAAAAGGATACAAAGTTAAAAACGGTTTCAGAGCTGCGTTAACTCAAATCCAAATTGAAAATATTGTTGCATAATTAAAGATTTTGTAAGATGGCACATAAGAAAGGTGTAGGTTCTTCTAAGAACGGTAGAGATTCGGAAAGCAAACGTCTTGGCGTTAAAAAATCTGGCGGTCAAGCTGTTGTTGCTGGTAACATTATAGTTAGACAACGTGGTACTGTAACTATGCCAGGTGAAAACGTTGGTATGGGTCGCGACCACACTTTGTTCGCTTTAGTTGATGGAACTGTTAAATTCCAGAGAAAACGCGACAACAAGAAATTTGTTTCTGTGGTTCCACAGGCATAATATTTTCTTGAGATAAATCACTCAAACTCCTGAATAATATATCCTTGTGGGGAATATTATTCAGGAGTTTTTTTATATTTGTACAAATTAATTACAAAAAACAATGCTTACAGTTCAGTTAATTCGGGAAAATCCTGAATTTGTTGTTAAAAGACTTGCTATCAAGAACTTCGACGCTAAAGAGGCTGTCGAAAAAATAATCGCCTTAGATGAAAAACGTATCGCAATTCAGAAGGATTTGAATGCGAAGCAGTCCGAAATCAATTCCCTTTCGAAAGAAATTGGTGCTCTTTTCGCACAGAAAAAGGTTGAAGAAGCCAATGCCGCAAAGGAAAAAACGGGCGAACTTAAAGAAGCCATTAAAAATCTGGATCAAGAAATGACCGATGTGGCTTCGCAGTTGCAAAAAGAATTAGTCCTTTTGCCAAATCTCCCTGCGGAAATCGTTCCTGCTGGAAAGAATGCCGACGACAATGTGGTTGTGAAGTCACAGGAAGGTGTAGCTCCTATGGAATCTAACCTTTTGTGCCACTGGGACTTGGCTGAAAAATACAATCTGATAGATTTTGAACTTGGAAATAAATTAACAGGGGCAGGATTCCCAGTGTATGTTGGCGTGGGTGCGAAATTACAACGTGCGTTGATTTCTTTCTTCCTTGACCGTGCAACTGCAGCTGGATATAAGGAATATCAACCACCAATTATGGTGAACGAGGCTTCTGGTTTCGGTACTGGTCAACTTCCTGATAAAGAGGGACAGATGTACTATGTTGGTATGGATAGTTTGTATTTGATTCCAACGGCTGAAGTTCCTGTTACAAATATTTTCCGTGATGTGATTGTGAAGGAAAGCGATTTTCCAATTAAATGTACCGCTTACACGCCGTGTTTCCGTCGTGAGGCTGGCTCATACGGTAAAGATGTGCGTGGATTGAACCGGTTACACCAATTCGACAAGGTTGAAATCGTCCGCATTGAACATCCAGAACGTTCGTATCAGGCTCTTGATGAGATGGTTGCACACGTTGAATCGTTGGTGCAAGCGTTAGGTCTTACCTATAGAATTGTCCGTTTGTGCGGTGGTGATATGAGCTTTACATCGGCGTTGACCTACGATTTCGAAGTGTTCTCCGCTGGTCAGAAACGATGGTTGGAGGTTAGCTCTGTTTCAAATTTTGAAACATTCCAGGCAAATCGCTTGAAATTACGTTACAAAGACGAAAAAACGAAAAAAACTGTGCTTGCCCATACGTTGAACGGTAGCGCGCTCGCATTGCCGAGAATAGTGGCTTCGATACTCGAAAATTATCAGACAGCCGATGGAATAAAAGTTCCTGATGTGCTTGTTCCGTATATGGGAGGTTTGACGATAATTAAATAGTTTGTATATTTGTTATCTCAATTGCAATTTCGAATATGAAAAATAACAACGACGCGGATAATAAATCGGGATTTTCATCGGACGACGATGAGTTGCTGAATTTCACTCCGAACGACAATGACGAGTTGGTGATAGAAAACATGTCGTCGGCGGAACAGCAGAATCCTGTGGAAACACCTAAAGTGGAGGTCGAAAATACAGTTAAAACTGTAGAAAATGTTGCCGCTGCTGAGGAACGTGTTGTTGAAGAAATTACAGAACCTGAAATTGAGTCCGAACCAATTGGTAATGAACAAATTGCGGAGCCAGAAATAGAGGCGGACGATGAATCGGATAATCAAGACGAAGAGTATAATCAAAATGACGAGGAAATGGAAAAGAAACGTGCCAAAAGAATAATCATTGTTCTCATAGTGATAATCGCGCTTTTGCTTCTATTGTTGGGCGGTTGCGTTTGGTTGTATTTTTCAAAAGTAAAGCCTTTGATGGAGCCTCCTGTAGTGGAAGAAGTTGTGAAAGATACTATTCCTGCACCTGTGGTTGATACAGTTCCTGAGGTTGTTGAGGAAGTGGTGGTTGACACAACTCCGGTTGATACGGTTGTTCCAGCGCCAAAAGTGTATTATCCTGAAAAACGTATCGCAGGGAAAAATAAAGTTCCAACCGCAGGTTGGCTGATTGGTTACCGAGCTACGCCAAATGAGGCAGAGGCTATCAAAACGGTTGCGGAATTGTCGTATATTGACAGTATTCCATGCGGATATTATTGGATAAACGACGCACGAAAAGGGAAGAAATTATTTAAAGTCTATGTTGGTCCATACAAAACGCAAGCTGAGGTTGAGGCTGTGTTCCCAAAGATAAAGGAACGTGTGGCTGATGCGCATATCTATTCGGAAGATGCGGATTTGCTTGAAATGTATCGTCAACAAAAACAAGTTTATACAGCAGAATAATGAATGTTTTATTGTTAGGTTCGGGTGGTCGTGAACATGCATTGGCATGGAAAATCGCACAAAGCCCATTGTTGGAGAATTTATATATCGCGCCGGGAAATGCGGGCACAGCTTCGGTAGGTACAAATCTGCCAATTTCGGCTACTGATTTCGATGAAATAAAAAAAGCAGTGCTTCAAAATAAGATTTCGATGGTTGTTGTTGGACCAGAGGATCCGCTTGTAAAAGGCGTGCACGACTTCTTTTTGAACGACTCGGATTTATGCAAAATTCCAGTAATTGGCCCGCAAAAATATGCGGCAACGCTTGAGGGTAGTAAGGAATTTGCAAAGAATTTTATGATTCGACACAATATTCCTACAGCAAAACATTTCACGGTGACATCCAACAATTTGCAGGAAGGATTTGATTTCTTGGCAAAACAAACAGCTCCGTATGTGTTGAAAGCCGACGGATTGGCTGCCGGCAAGGGTGTGCTGATTTTGAATGATTTGGACGAAGCAAAAAAAGAACTTCGCCAAATGCTTGATGGAAAATTTGGTGCTGCAAGCAAAACTGTCGTTCTTGAAGAATGCTTGAAAGGTATAGAAATGTCGGTGTTTGTGTTGACCGATGGCGAAGGCTATGTAATTTTGCCTGAAGCAAAGGATTATAAACGGATTGGAGAGCACGACACTGGACTTAATACTGGTGGTATGGGAGCGGTTTCACCTGTCCCGTTTGCCGATAAAAAATTGATGGAACGTGTTGAAAATGAAATTATTAAGCCAACAGTTGAAGGTTTGAAAAAAGATGGTATTCCATATTGTGGATTCATTTTCTTTGGCTTGATGAACGACAACGGTACTCCGAAGGTAATAGAATACAATGTCCGTATGGGTGATCCCGAAACGGAAGTGGTAATTCCCCGTATAAAATCGGATTTGTTGCAATTATTTGTCGCTGCGGCAAATAAAACATTGTCGAATGAGAAAATAGAGATAAATCCCTTTACGGCAACAACTGTAATGGCTGTGTCTGGCGGGTATCCAGAGGCTTACGAAAAGGGTAAGGTTATTACGTTCGACGAACCATTTGCCGATAGCATAGTGTTCCACGCAGGTACGAAACTTGAAAATGGGGAGGTGAAAACATCGGGTGGACGTGTGCTTGCCGTTACATCGCTTGGTGAAAACAAAAATGCTGCGTTGCAGAAATCGTATAAAAACATCGCAAAGATTCACTTCGATAAAATGTATTATCGCCGTGATATTGGAGCAGATTTGGATAAATAAATGTTTCAAGTTCTACAAAGAAATTCGTCATTCAATTATGTGTTGCTTCCGCTTGTGGCGTTGCTGCTGTGGGGAATGAACATTATTGAACCTCGTTTTGTGACGCACTACTACGATTCCACGCCAATGGTTTTGTATAAACCACTTATGGCAATTCAAAATGCAAGTGTATTGGGTGGGCAACTCGTGGCGATTTTCATTGTGGCGCTTAACATCATTGCGTTGGTAAAAGTCAATTCCACCACCCGTTTGATAGAAAAACGCTCGGTTTTCTATATTTTGTTATACATTATTTTTTCAGCGAGTTTGCAGGATTTTAAGCAGTTGAATCCAATGCAACCTGCGTTGCTGTTTCTTATCTTAGGTTTCGCGTCGTTGTTTAAAATGTATAAACAAGAGCGGGAATTAACCAGCATTTTCGAAGCTGGTGTGTGTGTGTCGATAGCAACACTATTTTATGCGCCATCAATTTATTTCGCGGTGGTTGTGTTTATTGGTTTGCTTGTGTTGGTGCCGTTTTATTGGCGGCAATGGTTGGCAGCTTTGTTTGGTGTGTTGCTTCCAATTTTTATTGTTTTTGCCATTTCATTTTGTTTTGATACGTTGCAAACGCAGTTGCACGTTTGGAATGTGAATTTGTTTACACAACGGACAATGGCATTCAATAACTTGGTACCGTTGATTTTTTCGGTGTTCCTTGCGTTATTGTTCATTCTTTCGGCTGTGTATGCGTATTCGGGCGGCTTGAAAAAAGTTGTGCTGCGGAAATGCTATTTTATTCTGCTATTATTTTTGGCATTGGTGCTTTCAGTATATTTGTTCCTCCCATACGTTGGAACTGAGTTTCTGTTTTTTGGGACCTTGCCGTTGGCAATTTATGTTTCGAACTATATGGTAAACATTCGAAGCAAACTTTTCGCCGAAGCCTTGTTTTTACTGATAGTCGCGTTTGCAGTTTGTGTCCAGATTTTCCCAGACTTGACAATTAATTTGTAAAAAATAGGGGTAAACTCTTGACTTTTTATTCTGATTTTGTACATTTGCACACCCAAAAACGACAATACACGTATAAGATATATCGCGGGATAGAGCAGTTGGTAGCTCGTTAGGCTCATAACCTAAAGGTCGTCAGTTCGAGTCTGGCTCCCGCTACTACAAGGAGAATTGCACAAGCGGTTCTCCTTTATTTTTGTAGGAACTCCACAATTTCCTTTTCGTTAATTTCCTTATAGTTTATTGCTTTTTTGAAATTTCCTTTTTCAAAAAACACATACGTGGGGAAATGCCCGTAGTTTATGTCAATGAGCATATACGGCGGCATTTTTGTGTATGAATAATTTTGAGTGTTTGTAGTGTCCTTGAACACATTGAGCGATGAATCTGAACTCGCCCAAATGATGTTTTTAAATGCCGAAATGTCTAAATCATTTTGTTCAAAGATGGCTTGCATTATTTTGTTTCCTGCTTTGCAATGGCTACAGCTGGCCGAAACAAATCCTATGATTTCATTGTGTGTTGAGTCTATAATTGCATTGTACGGCTCGGTTGTCATTGTGGTGGCAAAAGCAGTTGGGTTGAAACGTTCTTCGCTGTCACTGAAAAGTTTAGAATATAGCACGTGCGGCGGTACGCCCAAAAATGCAATGAACAATGCACTTAAAATCGAAATTGTAATAACGTATGGTTTAATTGGATGATGCAATTCTTTCTGTTGTTTAACGAATAATAATAACCCGGAGAGCAATATATTTTTGAGAATAGAAGGTATCGGGTTCAGTTCAATAACGTCGCCGAAGCAATGACAGTTCTCGTCGCCCCGGAACATTGCCGCATACACAAGAAACAGTGAAAATCCACAAAGCATTGCAATTGCAGCCCACCATGTTTGTTTATAGAATATTCTGAAAATCAGTGCGATGCCTATTAAAAACTCACATAAAATCAGAAATCTTGTGAGAAAGGAAACGAGAACAAAGCTGAAGAATCCAAAACTGTAAACGTACAATTCAAAATTTTCAATAGAAATGAGTTTTAGGGTTGCAGATAGTAAAAATGTACAGCCCAATATAATGCGTATGAAGGATAGAACTAAATTTTTTATGTCCATTTCTTTAATTTTACTTCACAAATATAGGTAAAAAATCCATGTTTGTCGGTTTTGGCGCTTGAAATGATAAAAAATACAACTCAAATGAAATGAGGTAATTACATAATTTGTATATTTGTGCAGTATAAATTTAAAAATTATAATTATGAAAAAAATTTTATTAGTGTTATCAGCATTGGGAATGCTTGTTGCATTCTCATCATGTTCAAGAGACTGTGTTTGTAAAGCAGCTTACAAAAATGCAGATGGAGACAAAATTTCAAAATCAAAAACTGTTGAGTACGATCTTTCTGATGACGAAAAAGATGAATGCAAGGATGGCAGTACTGATGGTTGGGATAAAGAACAACTAACAGGTTTTGAATACAAAGTGAAATGTCGCAAAACGATGTTCTAATTGTTTGTCGATAACAAAATGAAAAGGCGACCCGAAAGAGTCGCCTTTTTTTATGTAAGAAGTTTTAGTTATTTTTTACTTCCTTTGAACGTTACTGGTGAACTTCCGCAATTCATAGAAACCGACAAAGTACCGTCGTTCACCGTACCCGAAAGGTTTGTAATGATGTATTTCGGGAACTCGCCACCCATAGCATACGGAATAATTTCGTTGCCCGAAAGTGTGATTTTACCGTTTTCGTTTGCATACGTCACATTTGGAATGTCCATATCAATCTTCACTGGCATTTTGGGTGAAAACGACACTTGCTTGAACGTCAACACAAATCCAGCCGTATCGGTGACAGCATACGTCACATCAACATTTTCCTGTGTGTACGTCGTTCCGTCACTGTTTCCAACTGAAAACGTTCCTTGAAACGAATCGGCCGTTACGGCTTCAACTGGCTTAGGATCATCATTTTTCTTGTCTTCACTTCCACATGCGGTGAACATTGTTCCTGCAATAAGCAGAGTTGCAAAAAATTGTAAATGTTTCATAGTAATTAAAAATTAAGAATTTCATATTTATAATTGTGCATTATACATTGTGAATTATGCATTAATCATTATTTTCACACCTACCGTCCTCGGTATTCCTTCGGAATAGAACATTCTCGAAATTGACTTAAAATAGAATGTCCGATAGTTCGTGTTTGTTATGTTTTTACTAAAAATACTTATTGATACTTTGTTTTTCTTATATGTAACGCTTGCCGACAGCAACGAATATGGCGACTGCGAAAGTGAATTGTCCTCGTTCCAATAAATTGTTCCAATTGTCTGATTTTGAACGGCAAACGAAAGATTATCAATCCATTGTTTATTCAACTGCCACGAGTATTTTGCAGAAACGGCGACAGTTCCTGTTGGTGCGTAAGGAACGTGCTTGTCGCGATAGTTGGTAGAGTCATTGTATTGATAGTCGCGGAAACGTGCGTCGGTGTAGCCGGCATCAAGCGAAAATGCCCAATTTCCAGGTTCAAAACGGCTGCTGTGCTCCACTCCTATGCTTCGTGTGCGACCAGCATTCGACATCATTCTGCCAATGCCGCTGCCTTCGGGCATTACAGTGATTTGTTGGTTCACGCCTTCAATCCAAAACAGCGTGGTGGCGGTGCTGAATGTTTTGTAATGGAATTTGCCGCCAATTTCAAAATTATAGTTCGTTTCGGGTTCATATTTGGTGTCACGGGCAGTTTGCGTTTTGCCTGATTTTCCAGCGAACGAAACGCCCAAGTCGCTCATCATCTGCGTCATCATAACCGACTGCATTATGTCGGAAAAAATCTGCGTGTTGAATCCGCCTGCCTTGTGACCGTTGGCAAAGGTGGCGTATAAATTTCCCTTGTCGAAATTATATTGAACAGAAATTTTCGGCAGTGCCACGAACGATTTTGTGTGTTCCGTTCCTGAAAAATCTGAGTGTAACTGCTTGAAATTCAACATTGTCAAATCAAAACGATAGCGAATGTCGCATTGCTCGTCGTAGTCCATCGCAGCATATTCAAAATCGGCACGGATGCCTGCCGTGAAACGCCATCGACCTATATTCCACTGCGATTCGTGGAACAACGCCACGCCGTAGGTTGGAATCTGGAAATTACAGTCAATCACAAACGAACTGTCTGAAATTTCAATGTTGTTGGTCGGGAAAGCACTGTGGATTCCCTTGTTTGCATTTGCAAGTATCAGATTATCAATGCCATCGCGTTTGAATTTTACGGGCGTTTCCATGGCAAGTTGCTTGGTGAAGGCGAACATACCCGTACTCCACTGCCATTGTTTCGTCTTGTCGTGCCGTTTCAAAATCAGTTCCTGTGTAACAGCGTACTCCGTCTGCTCCTGTTTCAGCGTGAAATACGAAAGAGAAGTAAAATCGTTGTCTAACAACATTTTATCGTGCAAAAACTGAAAACTCGTCGCCGAGGCAATGTCGATTTTCTTTCCCGAATATTGTGCGACAAATCCATCTATCAAACTGATTCTCTTATAATTACATGTATCATTATAAGATATTGCTTTAACTTCATTTTTCAAGTCGTCAAACACATGATAAGCATATCCACCTTCGTTTACATAGTTGAAAGACAAGCTGTTACTAAGATTCCAATGCGAATCGTTCGGCAACCAGTGAAATTTTGTTCGTGCCGAAAAAGAATTTCCTTCGTCACATTGTGCATCGTTGTAGGTGTTTGTGAAAAATCCGTCGTGGTGCGTAAATGCCGCCGAGACGGCGTATCCAAAATTATTTTTTGTCTTTTCGTAAAACGAAATTTGTGCCTTATATGACGGTTCCGAGTCAAATTCTGCACGGACACGCAACCCTTGCCACGCAAGCGGCGAAAGCGTGTAAATGTTCATTATGCCACCGTTGGAATTTCTGCCGTAAAGCGTTCCCTGTGGTCCACGGAGCACGTCGATTCGGCGGATGTCGAAAAAGTCAAAGTCAAAGGCGTTTTTGTTCATCACAGGAATGTTGTCGATGTTCAGACCCATTGCCGGCTGGTCAATCCGCGAGCCGAATCCACGAATGTAGATTGACGATGTGATGCGTGACCCATATTTCGGTTGGTAGAAATTCGGCACCGAAACAGACACGTCTTTCACCGAGTTAATCTGCTGATTTTCAATCTCCGACAACTTGAACGACGTAGCCGCCAAGGCCTGATTGTCCAACGCTGTTGACGATTTCATCGTTGCCGAAACCGACACGGTATCAATAATGTCGATTATTGTATCGTTGGGAATCTCCTGCAACAGCGGAATCAATATGGCGAGTAAAATTTTCACGCTGCAAAACTATTGGGAGAACGCACGTGAAACAACTCACATAATTATTAGTTTTCAATTTGGCTGTTTTTAGTATCTTTGCCCGTCAAATAAAAGGAAATGGACTTCAGAATTGCGATAATCGACACTAATTCATTGAGCAGCATAGCGTTGCAGTCAATTCTCATTGACATTATCCCGCAAGTCGAAGTACAGATTTATTCTTCCATTCAACAATTGCAGGACAATCAATCCGACGAAATTGTGCATTATTTTGCAAGTTCGGGCATTGTTTTTAACAATATGGATTTTTTCGTTCCGTTAAAGCGAAAAACCATCGTGTTGTGCGAAGGCGATGGAAAACTGATGCGTGACAATGGTTTCAGGACGCTCAACATTTCGCAGCCAGAAAATTCTTTACTCAAAGAACTGCTTTCCCTGCACCAGATGGGACATCCACACGGACACGTCAATCTTGAGCAAAAACACGGCGCCGGTGCAGTTTCAACAGAATTGTCGTCTCGCGAACAAGAAGTTCTGAAATATGTTGTTTTGGGATATTTCAATAAGGAAATTGCTGAAAGACTGCACATTACAATGGCGACCGTGGCATTCCACCGTAACAATATCTCCGAAAAATTAGGTTCCCGTTCGCTCGGACATCTCACAATTTATGCGGTAATGCACGGAATTGTGAAGATTGAGGAACTGTAAAATAAACAATCGAGAATTATTGATTAAATTTTTTCTTCTGATAATATACTTTCGTTTTGTATAATTCGGCTAAAATTATATCTTTGTGCCATAATAAATTTAATTACAAAACTTAAAATTATAATTGTATGTCAAATCCATGCTTACTTAGCTCGTCAATCGGAAAGAAGTTTCTGATGAGTATTACAGGACTGTTTTTCGTCTTGTTCTTGGCGTTTCATGCGACAATGAACGCTGTTCACATTTTTAGTCCAGAGGCGTACAACGCAATCTGTGAATTTTTGGGTGCAAACTGGTATGCCTTAGTTGGTACTGCCATTATAGCACTTGGATTCATCATCCACATTGCGTATGCCACAATCTTAACAATTCAAAACCGCAAAGCTCGTGGTACCGACCGTTACGACAGCGAAGTACGTCCGGCTTCGGTTGAATGGGCTTCGAAAAACATGTTCGCTCTCGGCGTCATCGTATTTCTTGGACTTGGCCTTCACTTATATATGTTCTGGTCGAAAATGCAGTTGGCGGAAATTATGGGTACGGTTGACGCAATTGGCGCTCCTGCCGATGGTTCTGCATTTATAATGTATTGGTTCAGCAAACCTTGGGTTGTTGTTGCATATATGGTTTGGTTGGTGGCTATCTGGTTCCACCTTACACACGGATTCTGGAGTGCATTCCAAACAATGGGTTGGAACAACAAAACTTGGATGTCGCGTCTGAGATGTTTATCTGACATAATTGCGACAATTATCTGCGTAGCTTTTGCAGCTGTGGTAATCGCTGCATTTTGTATGAGTCTTTAGTATTAACCTTGAAAATTATTAGTTATGGCAACTTTAGATAGTAAAATTCCAGAAGGACATTTGTTTGAAAAATGGTCTAATTACAAAGCTCATCAAAAACTTGTAAACCCTGCCAACAAACGTAAACTCGACGTTATTGTGGTTGGTTCCGGTTTGGCTGGTGCTTCGGCTGCCGCTTCGCTTGGTGAACTTGGTTTCAATGTAAAGTGTTTCTGCTACCAAGATAGTCCACGTCGTGCACACTCTATCGCTGCACAAGGTGGTATCAATGCTGCAAAGAACTATCAAAACGACGGCGATAGCGTTTATCGCTTGTTCTACGATACAATCAAAGGTGGTGACTACCGTGCTCGCGAAGCTAACGTATATCGTTTGGCTGAAGTAAGCAACAACATCATCGACCAATGCGTTGCTCAAGGTGTTCCTTTCGCTCGCGATTACGGAGGGTTGTTGGCTAACCGTTCATTCGGTGGTGCACAAGTTTCCCGTACATTCTACGCAAAAGGTCAGACTGGACAACAATTGTTGTTGGGTGCCTACAGTGCTTTGAGCCGCCAAATCGGTAAAGGTACTGTGAAAATGTACACTCGTACAGAAATGATGGATATCGTTGTAGTTGACGGAAAATGTCGTGGTATTGTAACTCGTAATCTTATCACTGGCGAAATTGACGCACATTTCGGTCACGCTGTGATTCTTGCTACTGGCGGTTACGGAAACGTGTTCTTCTTGTCAACAAACGCTATGGGTTCCAACGGTTCTGCCGCTTGGAAAGCATATAAGAAAGGTGCTTATTTCGCAAATCCTTGCTACGTGCAAATCCACCCGACGTGTATTCCTGTTCACGGAGAATTCCAGTCAAAACTTACATTGATGTCGGAATCGCTTCGTAACGACGGTCGTATCTGGGCTCCTAAGAAAGCAGAAGATGCTCAGGCAATCCGCGAAGGCAAGAAAAAAGCTTCCGATATTCCTGAAGAAGACCGCGACTTCTACTTGGAAAGACGTTACCCTGCATTCGGTAACTTGGTTCCTCGTGACGTTGCTTCACGTGCCGCAAAAGAACGTTGCGACCACGGTTTCGGCGTTGAAAACGGCGGTGCAGTATTCTTGGATTTCAAATATGCTATCGAACGTTTAGGAAAAGACGTTGTTGAAGCTCGTTATGGTAACTTGTTCCAGATGTATGAAAAGATTACCAACGACAATCCATACGAAACTCCAATGAAGATTTATCCTGCTATCCACTACACAATGGGTGGTATCTGGGTTGACTACGAATTGCAGACAACAATCCCTGGCTTGTTTGCAGCCGGCGAGGCAAACTTCTCTGACCACGGAGCAAACCGTCTTGGTGCTTCTGCGTTGATGCAAGGTTTGGCCGACGGATATTTCGTAATACCTTACACTGTTCAAAACTACTTGGCTGACGAACTTCATACACCTCGTATGGACACGAACTCTGGCGAATTTGCCAAAGTAAAGGCCGACGTGAAAGCTCACATTGACGAGTTGATGAACATCAAGGGTACTGAATCTGTTGACAGCATTCACAAACGTTTGGGCCACATTATGTGGGAACACGTTGGTATGGGACGTACGAAAGAAGGTCTTCAGGAAGGTATTAAACAAATTCAGGAACTTCGTGCTGAATTCTGGAAAAATGTTCGTATTCCTGGTAGTGCAAACGAATTGAACGTTGAACTTGAAAAGGCAAACCGTGTTGCCGACTTCCTTGAATTAGGCGAGTTGATTGCACGTGACGCTCTTCACCGTGAAGAATCGTGCGGTGGCCACTTCCGTGAGGAATACCAAACAGAAGAAGGCGAAGCTCTTCGTCAAGACGACAAATTTGCATACGTTGGCGCTTGGGAATACAAAGGCAAAGACGTTGAACCAGAACTTCACAAAGAAGAACTGAAATTCGAATTTGTTGAATTGAAACAAAGAAATTATAAGTAATCTATTGTCTAATACCTGAAAAGGATAAAATATATCGAGTTATGGAAGTACAAAACTTGAATTTGACTCTAAAAGTTTGGAGACAAAAAGGACCGAAAGAACAAGGTCATTTTGAAACATATTCATTACAGAACATTTCACCGAACAGTTCTTTCCTTGAAATGATGGACGTTCTTAACGAACAACTCATCAACGAAGGCAAGGAACCTGTTGCATTCGACCACGACTGCCGCGAAGGTATCTGCGGTATGTGTAGCATGTACATCAACGGTGAGGCTCACGGTCCCGACGACCACGTAACAACATGCCAGTTGCACATGCGTAAGTTCAAAGACGGCGACACAATCACCGTTGAACCATGGCGTTCGGCTGGTTTCCCTGTAATCAAGGACTTGATTGTTGACCGTAGCGCGTTCGACAAAATTATGCAAGCCGGAGGTTTCGTTTCGGTAAACACTGGCGGCGTTCCTGACGGAAATGCAATTCCTATTCCAAAACCAAATGCCGACGAAGCTATGGACGCTGCGTCATGTATCGGTTGCGGTGCGTGCGTTGCTACTTGTAAAAATGGTTCTGCAATGTTGTTCGTTTCAGCAAAAGTTTCGCAGTTGGCTCTTCTTCCACAAGGAAAAGTTGAAGCTGCTCGCCGTGCGAAAGCAATGGTTGCAAAAATGGACGAACTTGGTTTCGGTAACTGTACAAACACTGGTGCTTGCGAAGCTGAATGTCCGAAAGGCGTTTCTATCACAAACATCGCTCGTTTGAACAGAGAATTTTTGTGCGCAAAATTCCAAGACTAAGAAAAGTATTAGTGTTGATAATCAAAAGGCTGCCCATTCGGGTAGCCTTTTTTTTATCCCATACAGAATTCTTTAATGAGATTCCTCACTTCGTTCGGAAAGACGATTACATAAAAAAGACAACCCATTCTTGGATTGTCTTTTTTACATACCAGAAACCAATCTTTTACTTTTTTTTCGGCACAGGGATAGTGTAGGTGGTGTCGTGGTCGCCAATACGTTCGGTGATAGTGTCGTACGTGTAATCACGCTCTATAGGTTTTGATGCGTAGATGTAGATTACAGAATCGTGAACATTGTCACCTTCGCCCACTTGCACAACAATAGAACCTTTTATAACCGCTGGTTCTCCGTAAGGTACTCCAACCACAATCAAGGTATCTTTGCCGTCGATGTTTGCCAATACGCCATCTTCGTCGGCTTTCAGGATAGTGATTTGGTCTTTCGCAGGAACTTGTTCTGTTTTCTGCGGTTCTTGCACTTGAGGAGTTGTTTCCTCGTTTTCCTTGTTGCAGGCAACTATCGCTGCCACAGCAAGCATTGAGATAAAAAGCACTTTTTTCATACCATCTATTTTTAAAATTTAACGTTTGAATTATCTACAATTTCTTTTTTTACAAAATACCCGGAAATTTGTTCTTTCTCATAACCGAAATATAAGGTGTCATTTGAAAGTTTTACGTTTTCCACTTTAGGCGCCTCGCATAGAACCAAATCATTGTATGCAATTGCGGTGTCCCCTAATGTTATGTACGTGCATCTTTTTGCCTTGTTGCCACTTTCCACATCTATCTCAAATATTTCACTTTCCGAAAAATTGAAATAAACACTGTGTTTGCTTGCGGAGTTATTATAGTCATCGGTTCCAGTTTTATATTCAAGATACCAGTCTGTTCCGATAATTTGATTTTGAATTACAGAAATTGCTGAACCATGACCATCCGAATCGCTTTTGGTAACATTCTTTGGGTCAATAGAATTTTCCTCCTCGTCTTTGCTACAAGACGTTGCAAGGAAACCGAAACATACAGATGCACATAGCATCCCAAAAACTACTTTTTTCATTTTTTTACGTTTTTAAATGTTGATAAAATCTCTTGAAGTTCATTTATTTTTTTATCTGAAAAAGAAAGATTAAGAAGTTTCAGGTAATAATCCTTTTCTTTTAACCAGAAATCACCCTCTAAGTTTCTAAAGTTTCCTCCTATCTCATAATATAAAACAACGCCTATTTCAGTTCCTTTGGCATCTTTTACATATAGAAGTTCCTTATTGTTGTTGAAACTAAAGATAGTGTCGTATTCAAAAAAAATAGAACGCTCTGCACCCAAAACAATATCCTGTTTTACCGATCGAATATCGACGGAATTATCACACATCGAAGAATTTTGCAATAGATAGGACTGTGGTATTTCCAAAGTTCCTTTTTCAAATATATTTACAATTAAAGTTTGTGGGAATGTACAATCCGACGATAGTGTAACATCAACATATTCAGGTGGATAAATTTCATCGTCACGAATATAGAAATTCTTAATTGTCACAGAACCATCATCGTTAAAAATAACCTTACAATTTGTTTTTCTTGCCAAAGGAGATGTTTTCAATTGGTCTAAACGTTCCACTTCTATTGAATCGTCACAGAAGAAACGATAGGAGTATTTTTTTACGATCTTGTTATGCATATTCTGCAAATAAACTGTGTCATTGTCTGAAAAAGTTAGCAACGTTGCATTTTCATTCGGCAAAATTTCACGCCAAGAACCTTTCAGTGATTTATCTTGAGGTTCTTTTGTATTTTGCTCCTCTGGTTGCTTTTGTTCTTCCTTTTGTTCGGGCACAATAGAATCTGCTTTTTTCTCGCAGCCCAAGAGAAGAAATACACTCATTAAACCGATTACAAATACATTTTTCATTTCTGTTTTGTCATTATCATTTGCTATCTATATATATGTTCTCAAAAATAGCAAAAGACTGCACGGGAAACAAATATTTTTTTTTCTGAGAACTTCAGATTCACTATTTTACGCTTTGATGTCATCGTTTGTTAGTAATCCCTTTTAGTTCAAGAAATTTACAGTCGGAAATGAATGTGTTTCCGTAGAGATAGAAATTGAACGGTTCGTACTCTATATTTTTTAGTAAATCCATTTGTAGATAGAGTTTTTTATTTTGATGTTCTATCCAAAATATTGCTTTGATAGTATCGTTTAGGACTTGGAAAGATGAATCCTTTGCGATTTTTAGGAATAAGATTTTTTGTTTTTCTTTCGTGTAGATGAAACATTCCTTTATTGAGAGAGAATTTACAATAGTGTCGGTACAAATCATGGTGATTGCCTTGTCGTTTGAACTTGGTCGATAATTTTGAATGAATCCTGTTTCTTTAAAATGCTTGTAATAGCGTGTTTTCCAGCGTTTGTTCAAAGAACGGTCGGGAAATGTGATTCGCAAGCTGTCGTGAATGAAATGCGCGATTTTATTGGCGCAAACAACAGCTCCGTGTGATGATATATGTTGATTTTTTTCGTAGGTGTTCTCAAAACACATAAAATTAAATTTGACCGTATCGTAGGGCATTTGTAGGTCTAACCAAATTGCCGATGTCGGGGCGATTATAGACGAGATTCTCTGTCTTAAATCTTCGTAGTTGCAAATGTGTTTGTAATACATAGGCAGAGTGACAAAAATAGGTGTTGTGTTATGTTTTTCACAAAGTGTAACTATTTTTTGTACGTATAAATCACTTGATTCATTTATGATAGCTTGTTTTCCGTCGAACGGCGCACCCAAAGAATCGTAGAGTCGGAGGGTTGAATCCGTAAGATATTCGTTGCGGATATATCGTCCTAAATAAAGACCTTGTTCCCGCATTTGTTTTACCGATGGTTTTGCCTCCAATGGTTTTTCGCTGGAGAAGATAAAGTCGTGGTTTCTTATGGTGCTCGACCACGCGGGAATGTAGTTGTCAACACTAAACAAATATGGCATGGAATATAGTTTTTCCACAACATCTTTTCGCGCGTTGAAAGGCAACATGGATGTTAGTTCCGTATTTTCTGACGGCACATGCGTGATTCCGAATGTTTCTATAATTACAACTTTTGGGTTGCAGTTTTTCAGTGCTTCACGCAACGAAAAATACGTGTCCTTTATGCTTTCGCCCGGCGAAGCTAAAATAAAACTGTTAACGCCCAGTGTTGTGGATAAGGCGGCAGGCTCAATTCCTTGATATATGTGCGAGTTTCCGACCAATAAAATGTCGATGCTGTCACGTTTGCTGAAATCGTAAAAGGCGTTCCAGCGTTTATACACTCGATTTTTGTATTCGTGGGATTGATCTTCAAAATACGCTTTTTCGTCGGTATAATGAATAACAGATATAACTACAAGAAAAACAATGCCTAATTTCGTCAATAAAAGAGCCCAGCTTTTCTCTATTTGTATAGACACGTTAGTTTTTCCCTTCTGAGAAACCTTTTTCTTTGCCATAGAATAATGTTAAAATTGAAAGTAGATGAACGTGTTGTCGTTGCCAATGCCGTAAACGCCAAGAAAAATCGTTGAAAGTATCAAGAAAAAGTACATCGACCACCGAATAAAGAAAAATCTGTTGAAGAACAGATTGGAAACGAGTTCCTGTTTCTTTTCCACAAGCAAGTCAATTCCCATTTCTGTTATAAGCAGGATAAGCACTAATTTGAGTTCTGCGATTGACAACCCTTGTTCGTAGATAGCCTCGAAGTTATTGAATCCGCAATGGGAAAACGCGGTAATGGCATCGGTAAACGAACTCGTTCTGAAAAATACCAACGAGAAGGTCCAGACCAACAGAACCCACAGACAACCAATGATTTTTGTTATAGTGTGGGTAGGATAGAAGTGCAATATTTTATCAAAAATGATTAGAAATATGCCGTTTATGGCACCCCAAATAATAAAATTCCAATTTGCGCCGTGCCATAATCCACTCACCAAAAATATTATCATAATGTTACGGTATGTTCGCAAAACGCCATTTCTATTACCGCCCAATGGTATATACACATAATCCTTGAACCAACTTGTTAATGTAATATGCCATCGGCTCCAAAAATCGCCAAGCGAGGTCGCCAAATATGGTTTATTGAAATTGGTGCTCAAATTAAAACCAAACAAACGGGCAGTTCCGATTGCTATTTGTGAATAAGCAGAAAAATCAATATACAACTGAAAGGCAAAAAGCACAATGGCAAGCAGTACGCAAAAACCCTGTACGTTTGCTAAATTTCCATACACAGAATCAACGTAAATGGCTATTCTATCGGCAATTACAACTTTTCGGAACAAACCGACTGCGATTAAAAACAATCCTGAACGAATTTGGTCGTAGTTGAACTGTTTATCCTGAAAAAACTGGGGCAATAAATTCTTGGCACGTTCAATCGGTCCTGCAACAAGTTGCGGAAAGAACGCTATGAACGCACAAAAACCTACAATGTCGTTTGTGGGTTCTATTTTCTGGCGATAAATATCTATAACATAGCTCAATCCTTGGAATGTGTAGAAACTTATGCCTATTGGCAGAATAATATCCAACGGAGTATAGGCGCAATCGTAGTTGAACATGTTCGCAAGCCGTGAAAAACTATCCAAGAAAAAATTGAAATACTTAAAGAAACAAAGCACTCCCACGTTACAAGCTATTGCTACAGACAACAGTACTTTTCTGTTTCTTTGGGGAAGTTTATAAATGCCGTAGCTAGCGAAAAAATCAACAAGGGAAATAAAGATTATCAACGATAGTAGTTTCCAATTCCAACAACAGTAAAAGCAATAGCTCACAAACAAAATGAATGCGTTGCGGACTTTGATGTTACGAGAGAAAAATAACCAATACAGAGGAAATACAATCGCTAAAAAGAATATGAACGAAAATGAATTGAATAACATTTTTTCGGAATTATAAGTAAACAAAATTTATTGGGGAGAATATCTTCGTCTCAGCAAGATATCCCCCCCCACCGCCTAAATGTGAGTGGTGGGGAAAAATAATAATCTACCGTTGGTATTTTATTCTTTTACAAACTTATACGACTCTTCGTTTACTATCAGCACATACGTTCCCGTTGGCAACATAGAAACATTTATTTCTGCCGAAGAACCTACATTTTGTTGTAACAAAAGTTTGCCTTGTAGATCGAAGATTTTGATTTGATTTTCGGCATTGGGTAATGTTAAGGTTAGTTTGTCTTTCACAGGGTTTTGTGAAAGGGAAATTTTTGTTGTTTTAAGGGATTCCGTTGCGGTACGTTCATAATAACATTCGTCAAAGTTTGGATTGTGCCAAATAACATCGCCGTTTTTTTGAACGCAGAGAAGTGAGGTTATATATGGGCACCCTGTAAAACTTCCCGGACAGAAATGCAATGTGTCAAATGTTGGTGCGAAAATAGAACCAATACCTTCAATGATAATATCTTCATATGCGTATTTGTTATCTAACGATTCTGGTTGACAAATCTCATTTTCGTCACAAAGTTTTTTATAATAAAATCCCCACCGTTTTTTCTGTACAGAATTAATCGTTATAATATCTGAAGTAAGTTCAAGTTCGGAACCATAGTTGCTCAATTGGGGTCGATAAGCCATATTGTCTGAAAAACTATACGCCAATCTATCTTCTGTTTCTCCTTTGGGTATGTAATACACGTTAGTCCTTTCTTGTCCAAAGTATCCTATTTCATCCCATGTTTTTCCATTATCTGACGACCGAAACATTTTTTTATACGTTAATCGATTGATGACTGTGTCTCCGAAATATCTGTAAATATAGGTTTTTATTGATGGCGTTTTATATACCCAATGCTCGGAGTTCTCTTGGACTATATATGACCACTGCAAACCATCATCGAGAAACGAAAAAGTGTTGCACGTATAACAGTCCTTACATTGTTCGTCTTTATACACAAGAATATCATCTCCGTTAGTTTTTTCAATGGCACACCAAAGTTTGGACCGATAGTCTGCTACTAGTCGATTTAAATGTGCAGTAAAACCCTCTGTGTCACCAATGCCTTGAAAACATTTTTCCCCTGTGGAAGTCGAGATATAAGCACATTTCTCTCCATTTTCCAAAGTAACGGTGTCAATTTTATCTATTGTAGCATATACGTATGTTGGATGTCCTTCGGACACAGGATCCCAGTCTCCAAGATCAATAGAGTATAGTACTTTGCCAACTTTCCACGAAAAATCATATAACAAATATTCTTGTCTATTATATACATTATCATCATAATAATATATCAAGCTATCTTGGGTCTCTCGAACAGCGCCTTTAAATTTATCATTACAATACAATTTCTTGTATTTCAAGTCATTGATTGTCGTGTCACCCTTTATTTCATACGATGTCACGTAGCATTTATCATCATCCAAGTAATTTTCATTTAGTATTGTCCATGAGGTCATTTTAAGGATCCCATTTTGGCAAAAAGCAGACTGTAACATTAGTAACCCAAATACTGATAACAACACAAATTTTTTCATAATTATTCAATATTTAATTTTACACCTGTTTGAACTTCCACATCGGAATCCAAATATACATTATTTTCAGCATCTAGTGTTATACTTGCATTATTTGTAAAATACACATTGCCTTGAGGCACTGCCGTAGTAACATGTTTCCCCACAAAGATATTATTTCCATAATAATACGCATCATTATTTATTGTGCAATTTTGTAAATATACATCGGGCGTTGTACGATACGGCACATAATTTTTCTTTGTAATAGTTACAATATAGTTTGTTGGAAGATTTGAAAAGCTTGCCTGCGATACATTTTCCGCCACACTAAAATATGATGCACCAAAATCACCGTTACTTGTCACAGCAATTCTACACCCAGAAATACCTCCTGTGTTAACAGTTATTCCTGTCGAAGTAGATGTGACGGAAACATTTGTGAATTGGCTTGGATTATTGGTATAAATAGGTAATTCCGCATCTCCAATCGCATTTAGAGAATACTGTAACCATAAATATGTTCCAAGTAAATAACCATTATATGTGATTTTTGCTTCTGTTGTTATTCGAGCAAAAGACGTATTTGTTTCAGTAAATAACTTGGTGAAAAAAGTTTGATTATAGTTTAAAGATGCTCCATAGTCACTCAACGATGTTAAATTTTTTGCCCACCCTTGCCGTGAACTACCCCAATAAACAATGCAACCTCCATTGGGATTTTTCAAAAACGCCTCACTTAAACATGTGTCAGCTCTGTCAAATGCATTTGTGTGGCATGCCATAGTTATTATTACAGCTGGGTTCATATTGGTTTGGGTTAAAGCATTGTTTGATGTGTAGTGACTACCTGTTTCCATTTTCCATGCGGTATTGTTACCATGGGTCGCCATGTGCACAAAGTGATAGCCTAAATTGAGTTTTGTTTGTAGATTGGATGCTGTTAAATCATAGCTACTTCCTCCAGAATAATCTGTACCTGTGTCGTAAAATTTAGTTTTAGTACCATTCCAAATAGGACTTATATATGAAGAATAAATGTATTCACTCCAATGGTGTGCATCACTTTTTCCATCCCATGTATTTGCTATTTCCATACCAGTCAATAACATTCTATTCACATAATTTGATAAGGCTGGATAAAACTCATATTTCTTTGTTTTTGAGATAAATGTATTCACTTCGTTTTTACTCCTTACCGGGATTCTGCTTATAGATACATCGGGCGTTAAATCCACTCTATCAAAAAACAATTCTCCTATTGTGTCATTCCCGTTATAATTCCAATCAAATTGATTATCAAAACATGTATAAAATAAATCACAAGGGATTGTATTGTCTTCTACAGAATCGCCACATTCTCTATAGCATCTTTGTATGGGAACAACGTTTTCGTCACCGCCCATTAACACATATTTAAGATCGTGATTTTCGTAGTAATCTTTTATGCAATGCTTTATCTTTAACTGTATGGTTGTCCCAGGATAATTGTTCATTATGTCATCAACAGTAATAATATCCGTTCTGATCCCTTTTTGGATTTTCCATGCTTTTAGAGGTAGGAAATTTTTTTCCAAATATGGAGAGGTGATTATTAAATACGTAACAGTATCAGTAACCGTTTTTGTTGATTTCCTGTTTTCGCCATAGAATAAGGTTACATCTTTAGGATTCAGTAAAATATCGCTTATCATGTCAAATTCTCCATACTGATGAAAAATTTTATACGGTGAATTTTTCACAGATACAGTTATTTGTATTTCGTCTATAAAACTAAGTGTTGACTGTGAGGCATTAAACACAAATGGCGTAACGATAAAACTTGCGTAGGAATATCCTCGAAAAATATTTGTGTTGCTATAAACCACGTTTTTTTCAGGATAAACTTCTTTAGAATATGTTTTAGACCCATTGGTTTCTTTTACTTCACCAAGCATAGAAACTGGTATGACTTCAGGATTTTTTGCCAAAACGATATTATTTCTAAATATTGTTTGATTAGTAGAAAATGTGAAATTATCCAATTCTGTTTCATTAGGCAAAAGAATGTTCACAATCTTGTATGGAAGTGCTGGTAGCGAGGTGTCTTCTAATAATACATACGCACCATTTGAAGCTTTAATATAAACCAAACCCTTTTCCTCAATCAAATCGAAATCTGATAAGTTAAATTTTAAGCTATAACTTTGGGCGTATATGGATTGGGATACAAAGAATATGGCTATAATGATGTTAAAAAACTGTTTCATATCATTACAAATTTTATTCCGTTAACACCATTTGTTTGCTACCAATCAATTTCCCATCGGTAACGAGACTATAAATATACAAACCAGCTTGCAATTCTGAGCCATAAATTGTTTCAAAAGTAGCACCTCTGCCAGAAATAGTTATGGATTTCACCTGCTTGCCTTGTAAATCATAAATATACAATGTGGCATTTGCGACTGATTTCGGCACAAACATTTCAATTCGCGTTTCGGAACTAAATGGATTGGGTTTGTTTTGTGAAAGCGAGGCTGGGGCTTCTGTGCTTTCATCTTCAAATATAGAATAAGATTTCAATTCTGCCGAGCCATAACTATCGTTCAATTGAGCTTTCAATTCTTCAATTTGACTTTGTTGTTCCTTGATTGCTTCCAACAAATAAGGAATCATACCAATGTACGACATAAGTTTTATGTTGGTACTGTCTATTGTTTGCACGAGTTCTGGGAAAACTTTCTCAATTTCCTGTGCTATAAAGCCAACTTGTTTCTGTCCATCTTTGTCGTCTTTCCAATTGTATGTGTAGCCATTCAGTTTGCATAGTTTAGTCAACACATCGTCGTTGATTTTACTAATGTTCGTTTTCAGTGTACTATCCGACGATTGTGTGAGCGTACCGCATTCAATGTTTGCGAAACCATTGTTTGCTATTTTATAAAAAACGACTTTGCTGGAACCCGATGCAATACGAGGGTCTGATGGTCCTGTTTGCATTTCAATAGCCCCTCCCGAACCAGTTTCGGATATAGCACGGATTGAGCCGTACACTGTTAATTTCTTTATTGGAGTGCCACCTATAGAAACGCGGGCATCATCACCAAGGAATAGTTTATAGTCTCCTGCATTGGTAGAACCCGTAGGCTTAAAGAAATTCAACCCTGCGGAAGGCCCCGTTTTATATGCGACACCCCATGTTGAGTTTGTATAACTTGTGGTTCCGCCCCAAAGAATTTGGGTACTACCTGGCAAATAAAGGTCTCCCGATGTATTTGCCACTTTCACATAATTAGGAAATACAACATCTCCACTACTTGTAACTTTTAATTGTGCTGTTGCACCCATTGCAATACAACAGGTCGCAAGAAAGAATAAAACTTTTTTCATAATTACATCTTTTAAAACTTGTTATCTATATATATGTTCCAAAAAGTAGTAAAAGACTGCATGGAAACCAAGAAAAATTTTATTTTCTATGTGAAACTCCCAAGATTTTCAATGAAAAATTCCCAAGATTTTCAATATAAAATTCCCAAGATTTTCAATATAAAATTCCCAAGATTTTCAATTTTGGCATTGTAACCAACAAATATGCTAATACAGAATAATCTTACAAGATTGTTCGCACTTGTTTATAATCACAACATACACACCTTTCGAAAGTGTTGCTAAATCTATTTTTGCGGATTTTTTAATTTTTTGTTGCATAACCTTTTGCCCTTCGGTATTGTATAGTGCCACAACGTTGTTGCTTGTTGGTAGCGATATGTGGAGTGTGTTTCCTTCAAGCATCAGCCAGTTATCGGTCTGTGTGCTGTCTTCCGTAATCGGGAATTCTTCTATATTTTTGTTAATCTGCACGTAGGGAGGATTGTTCTCAACACCAACTGCATACCACGCATCGGCAACAGAATTGCCGTAAGAAGGATTATTCGGAAATAAATCCTCGGCGGCTTTGAGCGTGCATGCCCTCATATCGGCGAAATTGCTTGTGGCTGAAAGATATTCTGTTTCTGCACGATACACAATTTTGGCGGCGTTGGCAATGCCAATTCCATTCACATTGTAGGATTTGTCAAGGTCGTTAGTCCCAGAACCGCCTTCACACAGCAGATAGAACCAATAATTCAACACACCGCTGTTGGTGTGGACGCCACAATAGTCGTTTTTCCTACTTGGAGTGCAACCTTCGGTTTCGTACCAATATAAACCGCCATACGTGTCGGCTTGTCCCTCTGAGTTGGGGTTGCTCATACTACGCAACGCCGTATGGTCGGCACGAACATCAACATCTTCGCCGCAAAGCCATGTTTGTTTGTCGTTCGTGTAATACTCTTCCACACACGTTCCCCAAATATCGCTCAAACCTTCGTTAATCGCCCCCGATTCTCCTGCGTATTTCAAATTGGCGGAATAGGTGCATACCGCATGTCCAATTTCGTGGGCAACAATATCCAAACTCGCCATAATGTCTTGATTCTCATGTCCATCGCCAAAGCAAAACAACTGTAATGTACTTTCCCAAAACGAATTTTCATAACTTGTTTTATAATGGACACAACATTGTATGGGTGCTCCTGCATTATCGTAACTATTCCGTTGAAATGTCGTATAAAAATAGTCGTAGGTTTTCATTGCCGCCCAATGCACGTCCAATGCTCCATCGTCTTTGTTGGAATTGTGGTATTCCGCTGTTGTCCAATTATTATCAGTATCGGTAAACTCCGTTAGTTTTGCGGTATTGTTTGAATGATTGAGATTTCTCGTGTAAATTCCGTTTCCACGTGTTGCATCCTTCAACACATATTTCGAATCCTCATACGTTGTTCCAATCGTTTGTGTTCCACTATATCGCGTGTTTGCCGTTCCTCTGGCGTAAACCACCCGAGAAATTTTATCAAGAATTTGCCCCGATTGTTCGTCAATTATAACATCAACGGCTGTTTCAAGGTTTTTTCCATCGGAAACTGTAACCCTGCTGGCATAATAGAGATTCGTGTCCTCGCTGTCGAAGCTGTTTTTTGCCATCACTTTTTCAATTGTATAGCGGAAATCATAGTCCGACATTGATTCAAAAACCTCTGTTTCTGCATTTTGCACAATTTCAGATTCACTTAACAATGAAACGTTCCCTACATTGTCTATCGAAGAATAATATGAGCCATTGATGGTTGTGATTACGTCATTTTCAATATGAATCAACAAATCCGAGTCCAAAATCCTATACTTTCCATAATACTGGTGCAGCCTCAAAAGAATTGAATTGTCGTTGTGCGATGTTTCTTCCCTATACATACGAAACATAATGTTGGAATCAACCGTAAGAAGTTGTCTCAGGGTATTGTCCATCGCCGTTGTGTCGTAGTGGATGCCGTTCTCCAATTGATGGAAAACCCGTAGCAAATCCTGCGAATAGCACAATTCGCATAGGCACAGACAAACTACAACGATTATTTTTTTCATAATCCAATCAGCATCAAATGCTTATTTTTTACAAAATAAACACTTTTTGCTTATACTTCCAATTCTGGACATCTACCATGTAAATCTTATTCCCAACGGCAATGAGAATGTGAATGGATGTTCCGTGCAGTAGGTTTCCAATTTGCCTGTTGTCGGAATGTAGTACCGTATGCTTGGTTCGGCAAAAATGCCAATGTTTGGTGTAATGTTGTATTGCAAACCAAATCCCGTGCTAAGCGACCATTGCAAAGGAACGCGTATGTTGGCGGTATCAAGGCTTTCGTTCGTGTTGTGCAGGATTCCGTTTTTGTTGAATGTGGAATGGATAGGAATTTCCATTGTCACACCAAGATTTCCGTAAAGGCTCAGTTTCTTCACGCTCAGCACGTTGTAGATGCCTTTTACAGGAATGCCGACATAATGGATGGTCTGCAATGGTTCACGGCTGATCGTATGACTGGAATCTTTCTCGAAATCGGAAACCAAACGTATGTAACTGATTCCTGTTTCCACACCAAACCGTTTGTTCAGGTCGCAATGTGCGCTTAACGTCAATACTATAGGCATATAGTGATGGCTTGTGTATCGAATGGTGTCGTAGTTGTTTTCACCACTACCAGGACCATAACCCTGCCCTTCTGGTATAATATGACCGACTATCGAAGATGATGCTTGTTGTTCATCATAACTTCCTGCGTATGCAAATTTCATTGCCCATAATTGTGGCGTGTTTGAGCCGTGCATAGGCTTTTCAGGGAAAATGTTCGTAGGGTTGTAATATGGCGTTTCAACAATCTTTTGAATGGTTTGAATCGTATCGAAATCGCAGTTGTCAAGCAACGTGTCGGATGTGGTGGCGTTGTGGGCTACCTCAGTTTCCGCCGTATCGGATAGGGCGGATTTGTTCGTATAGCCACCAGCAGACTGTTGTGGTCTGGCAGTTGGTGCTGTTTGTTGTGTCGGTTGCTGCATAACAATTGTTGGCTGTTGAGGTTGTTCCGTCGACTGAATGGTCGGTGTTTCGCTCTGATTCACCACAATAGGGGTTTCGCCGTCGGCAATGGAATCTTCTTTGCTGAGGAAATAGAACGCCACGGGAATAAGAAGCAACAGCACAGCCCAATATTGCTGAATAATTTTGCGGAGCAGTTGTTTCGCCCGTGCCAATTGCGACGACGATGAATGGGGATCAATATTAAGCACGGCGGCTATCTTCTTGTGCGAAAGTCCCTCGAACACAGCCAACCGAAATATTTTGCCATAACCCTCAGGAAGTTTGTCAACCAAATCCATCATTTCGGTTAGGGAAATTTCTTTTGCTTCCTTTGGAAATGCGTCTTCTACAAGAAATTCATTATTGTCGGTGTCGTCAATTGCTACATTCTGATGTGTTTTCTGGTATTCTGTATATTTCGCCGCCACGTTTCTCGTTATCGACATCATCCACGCCTCCGCTTTGCTGTCGTCACGCAACTTGTCGAACGAGGTGAAGATAATCACAAACGAGTCGTGCAGCACATCGTTGATGGCTTGTTTGTCGGATAGATAGCGTCGGCATACGCCTCTCATCCGTTTGGCGTATAAGGTGTATAGTTCACCAAGGGCTTCGGAATCTCCCTGTCTGCACCTTCCTATCAATTTTGTTATCTCCACCGAGGTCATAAATCTCCATATATATAGTTCGAAAAATGCGAAAAGACTGCATCATAATTGTGATTTTTTTTCAAAAACACAATAAATTTCTGACAAGGTACGCAAAATCCCCATAAACTTCGCAATCCAAACGGAACGGAAAATCTTATTTTGTATGTCGAACATTAGTTGTATATTTGCCTTCCAACGATATGAGATTCTATTGCCTTCTATTCGGACGAATTCTTAAAAGCCTGTCATTCCAACGGCTGTGGAATCTTTGTGTGTTGTACGTTTCGTATTGTGCATCGCGCATTTGGGGTAATCATGTTTGTAAGGGAATGCCTGCGTTCATCAGCATAGAGCCTACGAATATTTGCAATCTCCAATGTCCCGAATGCCCTACGGGAAACAAAAGCAGCATTGTCCCAAAGGGAAAAATGCAACTTAAATTGTGCAAAACGCTCATTCCGCAAATTAAGCAATCGGTGCTGTTCGCAAATTTATATTTTCAGGGTGAACCATTTGTAAATGAATCAATTATTGAAATTATAAAATTGGCGGAAGATGCAAATATTCCTACGTCAATTTCATCTAACGCCCATTTCATTACGCCTCAAAATGCCGACGAAATTGTGAAATCTGGTCTTACAAAATTGATAATTTCGTTGGATGGCTACAATCAGGAATCATACGAAAAATATCGTAGGAATGGCAGTTTCCAAAAGGTTCTTGATGGAATGAAGGCTATTCAGGAGGCAAAAAAACGCCAGAAATCGCATTTCCCGTTGGTGGAACTGCAATGTTTGTTGTTTAAGCACACCGAAACGCATATTGATGAAATCCGTGCTATTGGAAAATTATATGGTGCTGACATAGTGGCGTTTAAGACTGCGCAATTCTACGATGCGCAAAATATTGATATGCTTCCCTCAAATAAAAACAGCAGATATTCCGTTACAAATGGTACGTTGAATATTAAAAAAGAATTAAAAAATCGTTGTTGGAAAATGTGGAGTTCGTGTATCATAGCGTGGAACGGAAATGTATTGCCGTGCTGTTTCGACAAGAACCACACGTTTGCGTTTGGTTCGCTGGATTCCAAGAATTTAGAACAAATTTGGCACTCCGAGGCGTACAACTCGTTCAGAAAAACAGTTCATACAAATCGAAAACAAATAAAGATGTGCCAAAATTGTAGTGAGTAAACCTGCAATTCAAAAAATAGAATATTTTTGCGGTAAAGATTGTGATATGAACAAAACAAGGCACGTACTATTATATATTGTGTGTGATTTCCTCACGGCGGCAATCGTGTGGACGTTGTTCTTCTTTTTCCGTAATGAATTCATTGACGCATATTATCTCGAAAATCCGGAATTGCGCACGCTTTTTCTGAGCGATGCCCATTATATGTACGGACTTGTGTTTATTCCGCTGATGTGGATTTTGTTGTATTATTTAAGTGGCTATTACAAAAACATATATAGAAAATCGCGTTTGAAGGAATTCCTGACTACGTTGTTGATGAGCGTTCTGGGTTCTTCGATTTTGTTTTTTGCCATAATCCTTAACGACAATGTGCCTTCATACACAGCATATTACGAGTTATATATAACATTGATTGTCCTTCAGTTTGTGATTTCATACATTCCCCGTGTTATAATCACAACGTCCACCACAAATAAAATCCGTTCCCGAAAAATTGGATTCAACACATTGTTGGTGGGCAGTAACGAAAAAGCGGAACAATTGTATAAACGGTTACAATCCGCAAAAAAATCTGCTGGAAATATGTTTGTGGGATTCGTGAATGTGATTCAGCAGGAACGATACCAAATGGCTGAGTATATGCCACATTTGGGCACAATTGACGATGCCAAGAAAGTTATTGAAGAATATAAGGTGGAGGAGGTGATTATTGCCATCGAAACTAAGGAACATACGTATATCGAACATATTTTGTCGTGCCTGCAAGGCACAAAAACGATAATCAAGGCAATTCCCGATACCTGTGATATTGTTTCGGGACGGGTAACATTCACGTCAATCCACGAAGAGCCGTTGATTATAATATACCAGAATGTGATGCCGATTTGGGAAGAAAAACTAAAACGCGCCATGGATATTATTGTGTCGTTGTTGGTTTTGATTCTTGGTTCTCCATTGTATCTTTTCACGGCTATAATGGTGAAGCTCTCGTCGAAAGGTCCTGTGTTCTATAAGCAAGAACGTATCGGGCAATATGGCGTGCCTTTCACTATATATAAATTTCGCTCAATGGTGGTCGATTCCGAAGTGGATGGCCCGCAGCTATCGTCGGAACACGACGACCGCATCACAAAATGGGGACATACTATGCGTAAATTCCGAATAGACGAAATTCCTCAGTTCTACAATGTGCTGAAAGGTGATATGTCGTTGGTCGGACCGCGCCCGGAGCGGCAGTATTTTATCGACAGAATTGTGAAACTTGCTCCGCATTACACTCATTTGCAGAAGGTTCGTCCAGGTATTACCTCGCTCGGACAAGTAAAATACGGCTATGCACAAAGTCCGGAGGAAATGGCAAGCCGTATGAAATATGATATAATCTACATTGAAAATATGTCGATCTACCTTGACATAAAAGTGTTGTTCTACACAATCAAAACTGTATTTTCGGGAGAAGGAATATAGTAGGGGAAGTATAGCTTCAACAAACACAGCAACCGATTAATGGTTTCGCAAAAAACAAAGCATTATGGGAAAAGCGGTTAAAATGAATAAGGTTCGTACGTCAAAGAAGGTATCGAAGTTGGGGGCATGGATTGATTCTCACAAAGGAGGTATCGTTGTTGTTGTTGATAGAAAAGCGGTCAACAAATAATTTCCTAACTCCTAATTCCTAACTCATAACTATCAAATCACCCCTTGCTCAATTTGAACCACAATCCGTTCAATCATCATATCTTCCCCATTCGCGTCGTAGGTGGTTTTGAGCGATTCGCCAAAAACTTTTGCCATGCTTTGCCACATAATTGCAGAGAAACCACCACGTAATTCTTTAATAACATCGAGGGCGGAACGGTTCAATTCCCTATCTATAAGTTTCAGCAAAATCTCGCCTTGACGGATTGTCATTGCAAACAATTCATCATAGTAACGGTCAAGTAGTTCATCCTCTTTTGCCTTAATGTATTTTTTGCGTAGCTTATTGTTTGGCAAAGAATCCATTATGTTGTGCACTTCTTTGAATGTTTCCTTGGCAATTTGTGAATACGGATACACCTTTTTCACATCACGCACCAATTTTTTGTAACGGTAATATTCCTCTTTTGAATCAAATCTCAGCGTTGGGAAAATATACACCTTTGGCACATGGACAACTGCAATTGTGTCGCCATTTTCAACTACTCCTGGCAGGTCGTATCCGCCATTTCCCTTTTGGCATTTGCCATACAGGCAGAGTAATACGCTTACTGAAATTAAAATTATCCGTTTCATATCGCAACAAATATAAATTATATTTTTTCTGATTGCAAAAACAATACCAAAAAAAGAAAATCGTTTTTCTTGAAAAAGAATTAATATCTTTGCCGTGAAATGATAGTTGTAGTTGATGCGGGAAATACAAATGTGAAGTGGTATGTTTTCGAAAATGGAATCATACTCCGTTCTGTGCGTTCCACCTACGATGATTTCTTTTCATCGTCGGTTGGATTCGGCAATGAAACGTTTGAGAAAGCCGTGATTTGTAATGTGTCGGCGTACGATACTGCTGAAATTATGGCAAAATTTCCTGTCGCTACATATTATGAATTCACACATTCATCGAAAATTCCGATGAAAATTGCTTATGCCACGTCAGAAACCCTTGGGCTTGATAGAATTGCGGCTGCTATTGGTGCAAATTTGCTCAGTCCCGACAGACATAAACTGGTGATTGACTTTGGAACTGCCATCACTGTTGATTTTGTTGAAAAAAATAACACGTTCATCGGCGGAAATATCTCGTTGGGATTGCATGCCCGTTTTAAGGCCTTGCACGAATACACGGGAAAATTGCCACTAATAGAAACTGTTGACTCCGTTGGCGAAATCGGAAAAACTACGCACGAGGCGGTTGTTAATGGCGTAGTGCTTGGTATAAAATATGAGATAGAAGAATATATTCGGTTTTATGAGGCTAAGTATCAAGATGTTGCGATTTTCTTTACAGGTGGAGATTGTCATTTCTTTGAAAAGAATATAAAAAATACCATCTTTGCACATCAAAATTTGGTCGCATTGGGACTATATGTAATTTTGAAATATAATGAAGCGTAAACTATATATAATTGTATTTGTTTTAGTTGCCTGCACAACGGGATTGTTCGCGCAACGGCAGACAAAATCCCCGTTCTCTCGTTTTGGCTACGGCGAAATGTATTCGTTTTCAAATGCATACACGCAGGCTATGGGCGGAATCGGAGTAGGCGTATTTTCTCCCGTGCAGATTCATTTCGCCAATCCGGCAAATCAATCCAGTGTTCAAAAAGAATCGTTTTTGTTCAATGTTGGTTTGGGGGCTAATGTGAGAAAATTACAAGAAGAATCTGGCTCGGCAACGGTTACGAGTGTTGGTTTGGAAACTATGTCGTTGGCTTTCCCGATTATTGAGAACCGTTGGGGATGCGCTGTCGGCATTCTGCCGTTTAACAGCGTTGGCTACGAAATGAATTATACCGACTCTGTTGCTTCGTATTCATATTCTGGCAATGGCGGTGTAAATCAAGTTGTTTTGAGTACGGGCGTGCGGTTGTTCAAGGGATTGTCGGTTGGAGCAAATGCCGCATTTTTGTTTGGAACAACCTCATATACAGGCGAAAATACATTTAAGGAATCAACGGCATTTAATTCAAGGAAACAGTTGGAATATAAAACGTTGGGGTTCTTGTGGAATGCAGGCATTCAGTATAAGTGGCAATTAAACGAAACAAAATCATTGACATTCGGAGCCACAATACGGACACCGCAACAGCTTACCTACCGCGAAACGCAAAAATTTGGCTCGTATGTGGTAAATGGCGTGTTGGAAATTGCAAAAGACACTGTGTCAACCGTAACGCAGAAATCCACCACCGATATTCCGATGGAAGTAGCCTTTGGCGTAAGTTATTCCGTGGAAAATGCTCTTTTGTTAGGCGTTGACGCAGGATTCCAGAATTGGAGCGACGTTTCTTGTTATGGCAAAGTTGATGCTGATTTGCAGCAAACAAAATATGTGAAATTAGGCGGCGAGATAATTCCAAATTATAAATCCACAAAATTCTATCAGCGCATTCCACTCCGTTTGGGCGTGCATTACAGCGATTTGCCGATAATGTATCAATATGGTGGTGAAACCGAACAATTGTGTGAATATGGTGTTTCGGTGGGTACACGAATCAAACCAAAACAGAATCAAAATGGTTTGGCAATCGCGCTGGACTTTGGTCGCAGAGGCAATTCAAGTTTGGCAAAATCTTTGCAGGAAACATATATGCTTTTAAAATTAAATGTAACTTTGCAAGAAGTTTGGTTTACGAAACGAAAAATTAATTAAGATGAAACGGTTATTCAAAATTTTCACGACAGCAACAATTGTATTTTCCGTAGGAAATGCAATCGCGCAAGAGCAAAAAGATACGTTCTGTTTGCAGAATCAGGCTATTTACCAACAACGGTATAAAAATGAAAACGCATCGAAGAACTTTACACCAGAAACGTTCAAAGCGTGGAGAAATTTGTTCTTCAATTGTCCTACAGCATCGAAAAACATGTACGTACCTCACGGTGTGACTATGTTCACTGCGTTGTACAATAAGGAAAAAGATGCTGCGGTAAAGAAACAGTATCTTGATACCATTATGATGATTTACGACCGTCGAATTCAATACTTTGGCGAGGAGTCTAATTATATTGGTAAAAAAGGCGCCGATTTGTTTTTGTTGGACCCTGCCCAATACGAACAAGCCTATGAATATTGTAAAAAATCAGTTGACGCAATGGGTAACAATGCCGAAGCAAAAACAATGGTGATTTGTCTCCAAACTGCTGTTACCAAATATCAAAAAGGTTCAATGTCGAAAACCGATGTGATTGCGTTGTATCAGCAAATTGCCGACATTTTTACCTATAATATTGAAAAAGGTACGAAAAACGGTCAGGCTTGCGAAAAACAATTGGCAAACCTCGAACAATTGTTTTTGAGCGTGAAACCCGATTGCAATGATTTGGTTGCGTTGTTCGAACCGCAATTCAAGGCTGACCCTACAAATGTTGCTTTGTTGAAGAAAATCACCGACAATATGGGTAAGGATTGTGCATCAACAGATTTGTATTTCAATGCTGCTGTTGAGTTGGATAAACTTGAACCATCGGCACAGTCAAAACGTGCTATTGGCGATATGTATGTTGCTAAAAAACAGGTTTCAAAAGCGCTGGAATATTATAAGGAATCTGTTGAACTGGAAACAGACAACGATAAAAAAGCAAATGTGTACTACAAGATGGCATACAACACAAGTGGTCCAACAAGCGTTTCGTACGCACATAAAGCATTGGCGCTCAATCCAAATATGGGATCTGCTTATTTGGTGATTGCCAACAAGTATGCTGAAGGTGTTAACGGATGCGCCTCGGGAGCCGAATTCCCTGAACTGGAAAAATGGAAAGTGTATTGGGTTGCATACGATATGTGCCAAAAAGCAAAAGCAGTTGACCCATCAATCGCTTCGCAGGCAAATAGTTATGCGGCAAGTTTCAAGGCTCGCTTCCCGGATGTTGAGGCTCTGTTTGGCTACAATGTGACAGAAGGTGCTTCGCAAAATGTAGGCTGTTGGATTAATATGACTACAACCGCAAAGGTTAAGTAAGTGGTTGGAAAACAATTATATAGGAATCTCTTATGCGATATAATGGTTATAATGGCCATTATATCGTTTTTTTCGTGTAGCAACGATATGAAAAATGTCATAAAGGTTTCTGAATTGGAAAAACTGCCTGAATTATCGGGCGAAAACATCCAATTCACCCAAACAGAATATGGCAAAATTGTGATAAGCATATCCACTCCCTGCATAACCAAAACAAAAATGGACAACGAGGAGGACGCTGCCGACAAAATGGAGTTTCCACAGGGCATTTCGGTCGTGCAATATTCTTCGTATCCCGATACACTGTCGTGGATAACCGCAAATTATGCGGTGAACTATGGCGACAAAGATATTTGGGAGGCGAGAGGAAATGTTGTTGCGCAAAACAATAATAACCACGAACGCTTAAACACCGAATATTTGGTGTGGGACCAACGGAATGGAATTATTTATTCCAATAAAAAAGTGCAGGTGAGCACTCCCGACGATATTATTTTGGGCGAAGGTTTTAAATCCGATGACCAGTTTAACGACTGGCAGGTGGAAAAAGTAACGGGGGTTATTTCGATAGAAGGTGCAAATCTTCCGTTTGATGAAGAAAATAGCGAAAACGATGAGTGATTCACAGAAAAGATATTCAATTTATATAATAATAATGGAATATGCGTGGCTCACAATCGCGGTTTCCATGTTGGGTACGGCCATAATTGATTGGTATTATCATGGAATTAATGCGGAATGCGTTAAATTTTTGGTAATGAGCGTACTTTCGTTCGGAATGTATTTTTTCCGTCGCTACAAACGAAAAAACGAGGAAAAAAACGAATCAATGCAGAAAAAGCTATAAAGTACAGAAAAATATTTTGTCCAAACGTTGGCAATTCTTGTTCTTTTGTTAAATTTGCCAACTCGAAATTTAGAACTATATAAACGAATAACAAATAATAATATGGCAGCTATTCAGACATTAAGAAAAAATTCGTGGATGTTGACAATCGTAATTGGTTTGGCATTGTTGGCATTTATTGTGACAGGACTTGATACTTCTTTGTTCTCTTCAAAACAAAGTAATGTGATTGCAAAAGTCAATGGTGAGGAATATTCCTACGATGAATACTATGAGGTTCTGAACATGATGGAAGAACAACAAAAAGCAAATGGACAGGATTTGTCGTATGCGCAAAGGGAACAAACATATTCAAATGCATGGAGATCGTTCTTGACAGGCAAATTGTTCGAAAATAGCTATAAGAATCTTGGCTTGAGCACATATAAAGAAAATCTTGGCATAGAAGGTTTGTCAGATGAAGAAATCGAGGACATTACCGTTGGAGAAAATGTTGATCCTGAAATACAATATTATTTTAGAAATCCACAAACAAACGAATTCGACAAGGATATGTTGATTAATGTGTTGAGTAATTTGGCTGCATACAAGGAGAAAAATCCTGAATTCTATGAAAACTGGGTGCAATTTGAAAAAGGTTTGCACGAAAATACGTTGCGTAGAAAATACGTGAGCCTTGTCGCTAACGGTGTGTATGTTACAAAGTTAGAGTCAGAAGATTATGCAACTACCCGCAACGAACAGTTTGATTTCTCGTATGTGAAAGTTCCATACGAAACAATTGCCGACAGCACAATTACAGTGTCGGACAAAGAATTGAAAGACTATTATAAAACTGTAAAAACAGAAAAACGATACAAACAGGAGCCAGGTGTTACATTTGAATATGTTACATTTGACATTGTTCCAACTGCCGACGATATTCACGCAACGGAAGAATTGGTTGCTTCGAAAGCTGAAGATTTCAAAAACAGTAAAAATGATTTGTTGTTCTTGAATCTTAATTCTGATACGAAATTCAACGCTGACTACAATAAGAAAGGTGATTTGCCAGCAAATTTGGACACGTTTGCATTTGCTGGTAATATTGGCGATATAACTCCAATTTATTTCGAAGACAATAGCTACAAAATTGCAAAAATCTCCGATATTCGTCCTTGCGCTGATTCAGCTCGTGTTCGCCACATCTTGATTAACAGTGAAGATGCGTTTGCAAAAGTTGACAGTTTGAAAGGTTTGATTGAGAAAGGCGCTGACTTTGCAGCATTGGCACTTCAATTTTCTGCTGATTCTGGTTCTGCAAAGAATGGTGGCGTAATTGATTGGTTTAAGGATGGCGAGATGGTTCGTTCATTCCAAGATTCAAGTTTCTTCGGTGAAGTTGGTAAATTATATGTGGCTCCATCAAATTATGGCGTTCACTTGATTCAAATTTTGAACCAAAGTCCAAAATCAAAACGAGTACAAGTACAAGTATATTCGAAAGCGATCTCTTATTCGCAATCAACTCGCTCAAGAGTGTATCAAAACGCTGTGAAATTTATTTCAGAAAACAGAACACAAGAACAATTTGAGGCAGCTGTAGAAGCAGATTCTTCGTTGGTATTGCGTTATTCTGGTAACACTGACGAAAATCAACGTGTACTTCCTGGCATTGACGATTCACGTCAAGTAATTCGTTGGGCGCATCAAAACAAGGATAAGGAAGGCGAAGTTTCGGAAATTTTCCGTTGTGGTGATAAATTCTTGGTTCTTGTAGTTACTGACGTTCAGGAAGAAGGTGTGGCTGACTTGGAAAAAGTGAAAGATGTGGTGACAGACGCTTTGAAACAAGAGAAAAAGAAACAAATGGTAATGGACGAAGTAAAGGCTATGGGCGATATTTCGTCGGTTGATGCTGTGGCACAAGCGAAATCGCTTACTGTACAAACTGCCTCAAATGTATCATTCGCATCGGTTAGTGCAGCTGGATTGGGTGTGGAACCTGTATTATTCGCAACATTGTCAACATTGGATAAGGATGCTGTTTCAAAACCAATCGCAGGAACACGAGGCGTATATGTGGCACAAATTACTGACAAACGTACTTCAGAAGTTTCTGATGCGGCGAAAGAACAAGATTCACAACGCCAGAGAAACGCAAGTATGCTTACAAACAACATCTATAAAATTTTGGAAGATAAAGCAAATATTACGGACAATAGAATAAATTTCAATTAATTAGCTATTGAATTGTTTGTTTTTTGAAAAATCTGTTTTATTTTTGTGTAATTGCAAAATTTAAGAGTTGTTAAACAGAAAAATTTAAGTATTATGAAAAAAAGTTGTTTATATATTCTTGGCATATTGTTCGTTGCTTCGATCAACATCTTTTCAAAATGTACGAAGGAGGAGGATTGTATCAATTGCGTTGTGGAAAATGCTATTGCCCACAAAGTTGTAGTTGATACGGTAAAAGGTACGTATGTTACGATTTATCCGGTAATGACTCCAAGTAATCACTCTATGTGTGATTCAATGGTGTATAATCCAAAGATGGGTGCGTATGTTCCACCATATATGTTGCATAGTGACTACCAAAAAGAATGTACAGCTGAAGAAGCAAGAGATTCTTTGTTGGCAGGAAATGATACGGCTTGTCCATGTCGTATCAATCCAGATACAGCATACAATGACAAGTTAAACACATATTTCCACATTGGTGGTATTGAAAAATTCCCGTACAATCGTTTGATTATCAAGACAACGGACGATACGACCAAATTGCGTGTATATACCGACTATGATAACAAAAACAACTTGTTTATCGGTGAGGTTGCTATGGATACCACGTTGGGTTATTATGAATACAATAATACAAAACCATTGGCTTCAGGTGTATATTCATATATGTTAGTAATGTACAAAGAAGAACAACATTATACACAAATTGGTGATACAATCACTGGAAATTTTGTGATAGTTCGTTCCCCGAGAGCTAAAAATGTGAAATGTAGAGCAGAAGCATTTGACAAAGATGATCCATTGTTGGGTAATTAAGAAAAAAAATAGTCTAATCTTTTGATTATTAAATAATAAGTGTACATTTGCACAACACAAATAGACAAAAACAAAGTAATTAATTAATAAATAATAAAAAAATGACGAAAGCTGATATTGTAAACGAAGTTTCGAAGAAAACAGGAATTGAAAAAGTAGTAGTGCAAAAAGCATTGGAAACTTCGATGGAAGCAATTAAGAAATCATTGAAAGAAGGTACAAATGTTTATCTTCGTGGGTTTGGTAGTTTTGTAGTGAAAAAACGTGCTGAGAAAACAGCTCGTAACATTGCGAAAAACACAACAATCAAAATCCCTGCACACAATGTACCAACATTCAAACCTGCAAAAACGTTTATTTCAGTGGTAAAAAATAATGTAAAATAATTGGAGGATTGAATTATGCCAAACGGAAAAAAACATAAACGCCATAAAATGGCTACACACAAAAGAAAAAAACGTCTAAGAAAGAATCGTCATAAGAAGAAATAAATTTCTTAGCATTCACACAACAAATAATCCATTATTGTAGTCTCAATAATGGATTATTTTTAATACGTAATTGCAGTGAGTAAGGAAATTATTATTAGAGGGCACGGGAAGGATGTTGTGGATGTCGCGTTATTGGAGGACTCAAAGTTATTAGAATATGTGTCCAGTTCCAATAATATAAATTTCGCTGTCGGTGACATTTATCTTGCTAAAATAAAGAAAATAACCCCATCGTTAAATGCTGTGTTTGTGGATTTAGGCTACGAACATGCGGCTTTTCTGCATTATAATGACTTGGGACCTCAGTTTCAGTCAATGAGCGAAGCGCTGCATCGCATTATAGAAGGGAAAAATATACCGTCGTTTGAAAATATAGAACTATTGCCTGACATTGACAAAAATGGTGTGGTTACCGATTTGTTGAACGTAGGCGATTATATACTTGTGCAGGTTGCGAAAGAACCAATTTCTACTAAAGGACCGAAATTGTGCGCAGAAATTTCATTGGCAGGACGAAATATTATTTTGTTGCCTTTTTCCAATAAAATTTCCATTTCTCAAAAAATAGAATCAAGTGATGAGAAGAATCGTCTGCGTAAGATTGCAAAATCACTTGTACCAAAGAATTACGGGGTTATAATCAGAACGGCTGCCGATGGCTGCGATGTTTCCGTTTTGGAAAGTGAAATCAGCGAATTGGTTGCACGTTGGGAAAAAATCCTTGTGAAAATTCGCGAGGCGAAAAATAAGACCCCGTATCTTGTTCAACGAGAAGTCGATAGAGTTTCGTCGCTATTGCGTGATGTGTATAATCCATCGTATTCCGACATAATTGTGGATGACGAGGATTTGTTTGCAGAAGTGAAAATGTACCTATCGACAATTGCTCCAGGGAGCGAGAAGACCGTCCGTCTATATACTGCTGGACCTCCAATTTATGAGCAATATGGCGTTGAAAGACAAATCCGTAGCTCGTTTGGTCGTACGGTACCTGTAAAAAGTGGCGCATATTTGATTATTGAAAAGACCGAAGCGCTCCATGTAATTGATGTGAATAGCGGAAATCGCACCAAAGCCGATAAAAATCAAGAAGGCAATGCGATAGAAGTTAATATTGCATCGGCATTGGAAATCGCCCGCCAAATTCGTCTAAGAGACCTTGGTGGCATTGTGATAGTTGATTTTATTGATATGAAGGACAACGAGAATAAAATCAAGTTGTACGAGACAATGAAAGAAGCAATGTCGGAAGATAGGGCAAAACATAACATTTTGCCACTGAGCAAGTTTGGGTTGATGCAAATCACACGCCAGCGAGTTCGTCCAGAAATAAAAATTAGCACAAACGAGACTTGTCCAGTTTGTAAAGGTACGGGAACTATTTCGCCAAGCATCAATCTTGTTCAGGAAATAGAAGGTGAATTGGCGTACATTCGAAAAAATACAGAGTATAAACGTGTGGTTGTCACGGTTCATCCGTATATAGAATCGCATATAAAACGTGGATTTCCATCGTTGGCATTACGTTGGAAGTTCAAATATGGTTTTGGCGTGAAAGTTGTGGCATCCAATGCGAATACATTTTTGGAATATAAATTTGAAACAAACGAACACGAAGAAATCATATATTAACTAATTGATTATGAAAAGATTTGTAAAATTATTCGTTCTTTTGGTTTTATCGTTTAATTGCGGTTTTGCCCAGAAAAAAGCAGTTGATACGTTGAACTATATGGATGCCAACGGCAAACGTCAGGGGCATTGGATTCAAAAATACGAGAATGGAAATATCCAGTACGAAGGATATTTTAAAAACGATGTGCCTGTGGGACAATTAAAAAAATATCATTCCAACGGTCAGCTCAAATATGATATGTACTATGATGCGAAAGACGCTAATTTAGTGGCAGTTACAATGTACGACATTACTGGAGAACTATCGGCGAAAGGTTCGTATTATGCCAAAAAGAAAAACGGCACATGGCAGTATTTTGGCTCGGCAAACCAAATCGTGATGGAAGAGAACTACAACCACGGTTTGTTAGATGGCAAAAGTACGGTATATTGGCAATCAAATCCTTCGCAACCAATGGAGATAAAATATTGGAAGGATAGTCTGAAAAACGGAGAATGGTTGTGGTTTTACGAAGATGGAAAAATTCGCCAAAAGGCAAAATATTCTGAAAATAAATTGGATGGCGACTTTTTGGTGTTTTTCTCCGATGGAACTAAACACATTACTGGGAAATACAAAAATGATGTCCGCGACGGCTTGTGGGAATATTTTAACGAAGATGGCTCGTTGAAAATAAAGATTGAATATAAGGACGGGAAAATTGTGAATGAAGATGAATTTGAAAAAGCACAAACAAAAATTATAAATGAGGAATATTTGGACCAACAAGGTAAACATGTTGACCCACAAGATTTTATAGATAATCCAGAGGCATATATCTTCGGAGAACAGGCACAAGAAGAGCAAACTCCAGCGTCAAAATCAAAGAAGAAAAAAGAGAAATCAAAAAAATAATTTGAAACTTAAATATTTTGTATATCTTTGCCCCACGAAAAAACAAGGAAGTAAATTATAATATACGATGAAAAAAGATCTACATCCAGAGAACTATCGCTTAGTAGCGTTTAAGGATATGTCGAACGAGAAAGTGTTCATCACTCGTTCTTGTGCTCCATCAAAAGAAACAATTACAGTTGATGGCGTTGAGTACCCAGTTGTGAAATTGGAAGTTTCAAGTTATTCACATCCATTCTTCACTGGTAAGATGAAATTTGTTGATACGGCTGGTCGTGTTGATAAATTCCGTAACAAATACAAAGCGCACTACGAAAAAGTTGCTGCTAATAAATAAGCAAAAGGTAAAGTTTTTTCATAATAATGATTGGAAAGAAGCTTCATGAGCAATCATGGGGCTTTTTTTATTGCTATTGTATGGTAGTCAAACATTTTTTGTAACTTTGTAGTGTTTAAGAAACAAGATTGAAATGATAACGTTACAGGAAATCCAAGCCATAGTATTTGATGGTAAGGAGTTGAAAATTAGCAAGAAAGAGGAAGAGAAAATGCTTGAAAGCTATTCGTTCCTTGAGAAATTTGCTAAAGATAAGGTTATTTATGGCATCAATACGGGGTTTGGACCGATGGCGCAATACCGCATCAATGATTCTGATTTGAATGATTTGCAGTATAATATTGTCCGTTCGCATTCGTGTGGAGCGGGAAGTCCTATTCCGGAATTGTATGTGCGTGCGGTAATGTTGGCTCGCTACAGAACGTTTGTTTTGGGCAAGTCGGGTATTCACATTGATTGTGCAAAACAACTGAAAGAATATATAAATCGTGGCATTTATCCATATATTCCTGAGCACGGAAGCGTGGGAGCAAGCGGTGATTTGGTTCAGCTGTCGCATTTGGCGTTGACTTTAATCGGAGAGGGGTTTGTTTTTTACAAAGGTGAAAAACGCGCGACCGCCGAGGTTTTAAAGGAAGAAGGTTTAAAACCATTGAAACTGCATGGCCGTGACGGACTTTCCATAGTTAATGGTACGGCTTGTATGACAGGTATTGGAGTTGTAAATCTTACATATTCGCAAAAATTGCTTCGTTGGGCAATGTTGTTCTCTGTTATGATGAATGAAATAGCATCGTCGTACGATGATTTCCTGAGTCCAGCGTTGAACAATATTAAATTGCACGAAGGACAGCAGAAAGTGGCAGAATGTATGAGGGAAATCGCAAAGGACAGCAAATGTTTACGCGACCGTCAGGCAGAGTTGTATGACCAAAAAACCACGAAGAAGGTCTTTTCTATGGATCAAAAAGTTCAGCCGTATTATTCGTTGCGTTGTGTGCCGCAAGTGCTTGGTCCAATTTTCGATGAGTTGAAAAACGCAGAAAAGGTAATTGTAAACGAATTCAATTCTGTTGACGACAACCCGATTGTGGATGTGGAAACACAAAACGTATATCATGGAGGAAATTTTCATGGTGATTACATTTCGTATGAAATGGACAAACTAAAAATTGGCGTGACGAAGATGACAATGCTTATGGAGCGTCAGTTGAATTATTTGTTCCACGATAAAATAAACGGCATTTTGCCACCGTTTGTGAATCTTGGCAAGTTAGGTTTGAATTATGGTTTGCAGGCGCCGCAATTCACGGCGACGTCAACTACAGCTGAATCGCAGACACTTTCAAATCCAATGTCGATTCATAGTATTCCGAACAACAACGACAATCAGGACATAGTGTCGATGGGAACAAATTCAGCGTTGATAGCAAAACATGTTGTGGAAAATGGATTCCAAGTTGCCGCAATTCATTGTATGGCGTTGGTTCAAGCAGTTGATTGTTTGAAGATACAAAACAAACTATCGTCGGCTACACGGGCGTTTTACGACGATGTACGTAAAATTGTTCCTGCATTTGTCAAGGACGAACCAAAATATGAAGAAATAGCTACACTGGTTGAATTTTTAAAAAATGTAAACATATAACTATGAAATACGCATTAATTACAGGAGGATCAAGAGGAATTGGGCGGGCAGTATGTTATGCACTTGCCAAAGAAGGCTTTTCGGTGATAATAAATTATCGTTCGAATGAAGCTGCTGCTATGGAAGTAAAGCAGGAAATAGAAAAAAATGGAGGATCTGCGGAGTTGTTGCCGTTTGATGTTTCTGATTCAAAATCAGTTGATGTGGCAATTCAGCAATGGCAATCGTCGCATCCGGAAGAGTATATTTCTGTGTTGGTGAACAATGCTGGCATTCGCGATGACGCTGTGATGGTGTTTATGCAGGACGAACAATGGAATAAAGTGCTCCGCACCAATTTGGACTCATTTTTCTATGTTACTCGTCGTCTTTTGAAATCTATGATAACAAAACGATATGGACGAATTGTGAACGTGGCGTCGCTTTCGGGAATAAAAGGATTGGCTGGTCAAACGAATTATTCAGCTGCAAAAGCAGGATTGATTGGTTCCACAAAGGCTTTGGCTCAAGAAATTGGTTCACGAAAAATTACCGTGAATGCTGTCGCTCCAGGTTTTATCGCTACCGATATGACGCAGGATTTGCCAGAAGCAGAATTGAAGAAAATGATTCCTGCCGGTCGTTTTGGTACTCCAGAAGAAGTTGCTGATTTGGTAGCATTTTTGGCTTCAGATAAGGCGGCGTATATAAATGGAGAAGTAATTTCGATAAATGGAGGATTATATACGTAGAATAAGTTGAATTTCAATAAGATAAGAAGTATTAACTATTAAAACTCAAAAAAAATGAAAAAAGTAATTTTAACAGTTGTGGCGGCACTTGCATGCGCAACAATGGCGTTCTCACAGGAATCAGAAATCCGTACGCCTAATGGTTATCAGGGATTTATTGAAGAAGGAAACTTGTTCCATTTCGATGGAGAAAGTTCAATCAACCTGTCAACGACCCATGGATTTTATTTTGGTGGTCACACGTTTGCCGGTATTGGTGTTGGGGCTGAATTCAACAATGATTGCGTTGTATTTCCATTTTACACTTCCATTAAATATGTATTGAACACAACGAAATCAGTATCTCCTTATTTTTCAATGCGTTTGGGTTCATACTTGGGTGAAGACCAAGGCGCTTACGGTGATGCGGCAGTGGGAATTCGTTTTGCCACCTCAAAGGATTTTGCTGTTTCGGTAATGGTTGGTGCAACCTATTATGATACAATTGAAGAAAGCCAATATTGGGATTCGGTAAAAGACCAATATGTGACGAAAGACATAAATTTTTCGGGACTTTCGGTGCGTTGCGGCATAGAGTGGTAATCGCAAAATCGATGCATTTGAATGAAAAGAGTTGTCATAACGGGAATAGGAATTTATTCGTGTTTGGGTAAAAATCTCGATGAGGTTGCTAAATCGCTGTATGCGGGTAAGTCGGGCATTGGAATTGACCCGATGCGTACGGAGTATGGCTATCGTTCGCCGTTGACGGGAATAGTGGAACGTCCAAATCTCAAGGGCGTGTTGGATCGTCGTGCACGGGTTTGTTTGTCAGAACAAGGAGAATATGCGTATGTGGCAACGGCAGAGGCCTTGCAGAATGCTGGCGTTGATATGGATTATTTATCGAACAATGAAGTTGGTATTCTGTACGGAAATGATTCTTCAGCAAAGGCGGTTATAGAAGCTCATACAATTGCAATGGAGAAAAAAGATACGACATTGTTGGGTTCAGGAGCGATTTTTCAATCGATGAATTCAACGGTGACGATGAATTTGTCCACCATTTTTAAATTGCGTGGTGTGAATATGACTATCAGTGCTGCTTGTGCAAGTAGTTCACATGCAATTGGTTTGGGCACAATGTTTATTCGGAGTGGTCAGCAGGAAATGATTGTGTGCGGCGGAGCGCAGGAAACTAATTACCTGTCAATGAGCAGTTTTGATGGTATAAGTGCTTTTTCGGTGCGAGTGGACGAGCCTACAAAAGCGTCGCGCCCGTTCGATGCGTCGCGCGATGGTCTTGTGCCAAGTGGAGGGGCTGCAACGGTCATTCTTGAAGAATATGAGCATGCGGTAAAACGAGGAGCTAAGATTCTTGCGGAAGTTGTTGGTTATGGATTTTCGTCGAATGGAGCAAATATATCGCAGCCAAGCGATGTTGGCTCGCAAGTGGCGATGGAACGTGCTTTGAAAGATGCAGGCAAAGGCATTGCCGATATTGATTATGTGAATGCACACGCCACATCAACGCCACAAGGCGATATGTTTGAGGCGATTGCGTTGGATTCATTGTTTGGATCGGTTCGCCCGTTGATAAGTTCCACAAAATCAATGACAGGACACGAATGTTGGATGGCAGGTTCAAGTGAGATAGTGTATTCGTTGCTTATGATGCAACATTCGTTTGTTGCACCGAATATCAATTTTGAATCGCCTGATGAATATTCAAAAAATCTTAATATTGCGACAAAAACAACCCCAAAAACAATACAAACATTCTTATCGAATTCATTTGGCTTTGGCGGAACGAACAGCGCATTAGTAGTTACTAAAATATAAATCACAACGTATGAAACGACAAACAAGAATAATTCTATTTGCCGTAACAGTCTTGTTTTTAGGATGTTCTGGTAAAAAAACAACAAGTCAGGAAACCAGTTTGATGATGGCGGAGGTGTATCGAATCTGTCCGAAAGCTGATGTTATAAATGTAGAAAATAAGTTCGAATCGAAAGAAATCGAATTTTTGTGCGACGACCAACCAATTTCATTGGTGTTTGATAGTCAAGGGAATGTGTTGTACAAAGAAAGTCCGTACAAACCTGATGCGATGTTTCTTAATAAACTGAACAAGAAAATTCAAAAAAATCACGCAGGATGGATTTTAGATGAAATTAGTTTGATAGAAACCGCCGATACTTCGTTTGTAAAAGTGGAGGTGTTGAAACATGGCATAGAGGAAAATTTGTTTTTTACGTTGGATGGAAAATTCTATAAAATCAAAAATTATATCGCAACCGAAACCTGGTCGCAAAAAACATTGGAAACGTCGGCTTATTATGCGTCGTTGCCGTATGATATGTTGCATCCAAAGAAACAATTCGATGTACCTGAAGTGTTGAAGGAAATCTCTGGTTTGTCGGTTGTAGGTGATTCTGTGATATTTTGCGTGCAAGATGAGCTTGGTGCTGTTTTTCAGGTTGATTTGCGTGACGAATCGCTTTCGACAGTTGGTAGGTTTACCGATGTCGGCGATTTTGAGGATGTACAAGTTGTTGGAAACATGGTGTATGTGCTTCGGAGCGACGGCAGTTTGTTTTCGTTTAATTATGAGAAATTTTCGGGACATTGCAGCCAAGTCATGTTGAATGTGCCTTGTATGAATTTGGAGGGGCTTTTTTACGATGCAAAGGCGCATCAGTTCCTTGTATCGTGTAAAGAGCCATCGTTGGGATTGCGCACGACAGACAAGAAGCAGCATAAACGTGAAGTTATGGCAAACGCTGAAAAAGAACGAATGGTTTATTCGATTGATGTTCAACATAATAACGCAGTGAAACCAATCCTATCAATAAAAATAGACGATATACGTTCGTTTGTAAAAAAGCACTACGAGAACGTTTCCACAGAAACAATGGCGTTTAATCCTTCGGCGCTTGCGATTCATCCAATCACCAACGAGTTATATGTGCTTTCTGCTTCGGAACGAATGATTGTGGTGTATGATGGTACTGTTGTGAAGCAAGTGATACTATTGTCGCCAGATGATTTTTACAAGCCAGAGGGTTTGGATTTTCTTTCAAACGGCGATATGGTGATTTGTAATGAAGGAATGAAAAAAGGCTACCTGCAAGGTACGGTGGCTGTGTTTGAGATGAAGAAATAATAAAAAGTATTTAGATGAAGATAGAAAAGAATAAAGTCGTGGCGTTGTCATATACGTTGTATAAAGATAACGAAAATGGCGAAGTTATAGAAGTTTGTAAGGCGGAAAAACCGTTGGAATTTTTATTTGGTTCGGGAATGTTGTTGCCGAAATTCGAAGAAAACATTGCTGGGCTTACTATTGGCGACGAATTTGATTTTGCTTTAACGTCAGCCGAGGCGTATGGTGAGCGAATTGACGAGGCTGTGGTTGAAGTTCCGATGGATGTGTTTTCGGTTGATGGAACTGTACAAAAAGATTTGTTGTATGCTGGCAATGTAATTCCTATGCGTGATGCGCAGGGAAATCCGCTGAACGGCTCTGTTGTTCGTGTTGATGAAGAAAATAATGTAGTTGTGATGGATTTCAATAATCCGTTGGCAGGCGTGGAGTTGTTCTTTAGTGGAAAAATAGAGTCCGTTCGCGAAGCGACCCAAGAAGAGTTGGAGAATGGTTTTCGTCGTGGCTGTTGTGGAGGTCATTGTGGGGGAGGCGGCTCTTGCAGTGACGGTGGCTGTGGCTCTGACTGCGGTTCAGATTGTGGCGACGGCGGTTGTTGTGGTGGTTGTCATTGAGAATTATTTCATCCCTCCAACCGATTGCGATAGAATCACATGTTCGGTTGATTTTAGGTTCAATGTTTTTGTAAGCAAATCTTTGTCAACATAGCCACGGATTACACAACCAAGGTTTTCTGAGGCGCATTGCAGATATACGTTTTGGGCGATAAATCCGCAATCGGCGTAAGCCATATTACTGCGGCTGTTGGCATCGATGCTTTCCATTTTTAAGTAATCGGCAACATACACAATATTCATAGCGGCAAGTGCCACGTAGTCTTGTTTGCCAGCTACGTTTCTATGGTCGCCTTTGGCGAGTTGGACAAGTTCGTTTGTTTTGTCGTTCCAACGATAAATACCTGTTGGAAGAAACACGTACAGCGTAAATTCTTGGCAATTCATAGCTGATGGCACTGTGCGTTTGTCGGCACGGTTGAATCCGTATGCCGCCCATAGGATGTTAGAAATTTGCTGGTCGCTTAATTTCTTTGCACTATATTCTTTCGTTGATTTGCGATTCTGCAAACAATATGATATTGACTTTCCTCCATCTTTTTGAGGCGCAGGCAGTTGTATGTTTTGTGCTATGCTTGTCATTGCTAAAAAACAGAGAATGAATGTGTTATAAATAAATCGTTTGTCCATCGTCAGAATTGTTTTGATTGTTTGAATTGTTGTTCGAATCAAGAAAAATGTAAATCGCAACGGTAATCACGTGGAACAATAAAATCATAGCCGACCATAATAATTTTTCGGATGTGCTACGAAGATTTTTTTCGGCTATCCAAATCTGATGCAGGAGCCAAATGTCGCAAATTACGCATATTGTAATGATGAGAACTCTAACCATACGTCTATTAATATTATATTTGCAAATGTATAAATAAAATTTCTTAAAAAATATGAATACATTTACAGCAAAATAATTGTCTATGCTAATTTTTATTGCTCTGTCCCTGTCGGTGGCGCTCCAGCTGGTTGCTTCAATTATTGCGGTGAGTTTAATAAAACGGACTCGTTACAATATTGCGTGGATTGTGCTGTCAATTGGTTTTTCAATAATGGCGTTCCAACGAATATACGATTTGATTTATATTTCGCAAATGTCGGAGGAACATATTGAGGATGTGCCAGTTATGAGTAATTGGATTTCTGTTTTGGTGTCGCTTCTTATTTTTGTCGGCACACTTTATGTGAAAAAATTATTCAACTATATGGCTAAGGTTGAGCAACTTGCGAAGCAAAACGAAGGTATGGTTTTTTCTGCCATTGTAAAAACCGAGGAAAACGAACGACAGATGTTTGCCAAAGAATTACACGATGGTTTGGGACCAATACTATCGTCTGTGAAAATGGCGTTTTCCGCTTTAAATAAGGATATTGCAACGGAATCGAACAAACAGATTTTGTTGAAAACAAATTTTGCGATTGATGAGGCGATTATAACCATTAAAGAAATCTCAAATAAATTGAGTCCACACATTTTGTCGAATTTTGGATTGGAACGGGCTATAAAATCGTTTCTCGACACAGTAATGATAAAACAGAATGTTGCGGTTGAATTTGATTCAACAATTGCTGGCAACAGATACGATTTTACTATTGAAACGGTTATGTATCGTGTTGTATGTGAACTAATTACAAATACGCTCCGACATTCGGCGGCGCAGCATCTTTCTATACATTTGCATCAAAGTGATGGTTTTTTACTGTTGCAATATGATGATGATGGAGTTGGTTTCGATGTGAATAATATGCCACATAAGGGAATGGGGCTTTCGAATATGGAATCACGGGTGAAGTCGATAAATGGTGATTTTTCGCTCGAAAGTTCTCCTAAAAATGGTATGAAGGTCTGTATTAAGGTAAAAATCTGATGGAAAAGTTATCAATACATTTGGTTGACGACCATTCGTTGTTCCGCGAAGGATTGAAATTTCTGCTGTCGAACTGCGATTTTATTTCGGAGATAGAAGAATCCGAAAACGGGAAAATTTTTCTTGAAAAACTTGATTCGAAAATTCCCGATGTTGTCCTTATGGATATTGAAATGCCTGAAATTGATGGTATTACAGCTTCAAAAATTGCTTTGGAAAAATATCCAAATCTCAAGATTATAGCCTTGTCTATGTATGCTGAGGAAGAATATTATTCAAAGATGATTGATGTGGGCGTGCGGGGTTTTTTGCTGAAAAATTCGCAGTTTGAGGATGTGCAGAAGGCAATTCTTGATGTGAGCGAGGGCAATAATTTCTTTTCGCAGGAGATTCTTGACCGAATTATTGCGAATATGTACAAGAAAAAAACAGAAAAACCGATTCTTGACTTAACCGAACGCGAGATTGAGGTGCTGTATAATATTTGCAAGGGTTTGTCGAACCAAGAAATCGCTGATTTGCTGTTTATTAGCAAACGGACAGTTGACAAGCACCGTGAAAATCTTTTACTTAAAACAGAAGCAAAAAATACCGCAGGTCTTGTGGTATATGCAATAAAAAACGGGATTTTCGAAGTATAGAACTTTGAAAACCCCGTTTATTTGTCTAAATTCCAATTATTCTTTTGAGTTCAATATGTCGTATAACTCCTGTAAATCAGGGGTTAAGATGATTTCGGAGCGGCGGTTTTTGGCACGACCTTCGGCGGTGTTGGTATTGTCAACAGGGCAATATTGACCTCGGCCAGAAACGGTGATTCGTTTTCCGTCGATGCTGGAATTTTCGAGTAAAATCTGTGAAATTGCCAACGCACGTTTGGTACTCAGTTCCCAGTTGATTTTTGTACCACCAGTGTTGTCGGTGTGACCTTCAATTTGAATGTTGATGTCAGGATTTTGGGCAAGAACTGTTGCTAAATTTTTCAGCACTTCCTGACCTTTGGGAGCCACATCGCTTTTACCAACGCTGAATAGGAGCGATTCGTCAAGAACCAAGTAGATTTTCCCATCACGGTGGGTAATGTTCAAACCTTGTCCTTCAAAACCATTCAACGCCTTTTCGATTTTGTTGCGCAGTGCAATTGTAGCGGAGTCTTTTTTACGCAGAATTTCTTCCATTTCGGCGATTTGCTTGTTTTTTGCCAAAATCTCGTTGTCTTTTATGCCAAGTTCCCGACGGATTTTGTCGAGGTTCTTGCGTTCCTGTTCCAAACTCAACTGGATGGAATCAAGTTCGTCCTCGCGGTTTTGTAGTTTTTCGCGGGCGATTTGCAGTTCTTCCAGCGTTTTCTTGCTTTCGGCAGCTTGTTGTTTAATCATTGCCGATTGCTTGTTGGTAAGATTTGTGTTAAGTTGTTTGAGTTCAGCGTTTTGTGAAGTCAGATTCTCAATTTGGCGTTTTTTCGAAAGAGAATCAGCGCGGAGTGAGACCACATTTTTTTCAAGTTGTTCCTCCAGAGCTGTCGTTTTCTCCAAATTTTTCTGGCAACTATTGATAACCGATTGCAAAGAATCTTTGTCGAATTGGTTTCTCATAAGCATATCGTTGTATTTTTTTTGCGATACGCAGGCGCTCATCATTGTAGCACACAGAGCAAAAACAAAAATCTTTCTCATACGTTCTAATTTTTTCTCAAAGCTAAACAATTATTTGAACGTACAAGCGAAGCGTTTTTTAAGTTATAAAAAACTATTCAACAGGTATTTATGGGTGGAATTCTTATTGAATGTCCTGAACCAAGCGCACAGAGCGTCCAAGAGCTCGGCTAAAGTCGGAAACAATGTCGATTTTGCCTTTATTGAACACAAAATACCACGCATTTTCGCCGCCTGAAGCCGAAGCTGTCCAATAGCTGCCAGTTGTTCCCACATTGCCGACGGTTGTGCCGTAGCGGCAACCAGCCGATGGTAGGAAAATAGCTCCATGCGATTCCAATTTCTTCCATTGCTCAAGTGTGTAGTTGTTCAATTCAAAACTTGTGCGTGCTATGAAATTAATGCCACCAGGACACGTCCAGTCGTCAGGCAGGATTAAGAGACCTTTTACACCGTTGACAATTACAAGAGAGTACAGATTTGCCGCATTCGGACGTTTGAGCAACATATATCCCCATTCCGCGCGGGTAAGTGTACGCCACATACCAGCGGAGTCGCCGGCTTCAGAAATCACATTAGCAACGCCCCAGTCAGATTCTGCAAATTTGCCACGCAGGCTGTATTCGTATGTTTGTCCATCGGTTGGACCATAGCCGTAGCCGTAGGTAGCCGAAGCAGATTCAGTATCGTACGGCATATAGAACGTGTTTCGGTTATACCAACCACTTGTGCCCCAACCAAATAAGTCAATCCAACCGCTATTGGAACTTGAAATGTTTGAATTGTCGGCACCGATTGCGTCATATTGTTGTTCGGCGAATCGCCACGTTTTGCTGCTTGCTTTATATTGGAGATTACCTTTCGAGAAATAAACCTTTTTAGTGGATCCAACAGTGAAAGGAGCTATCACGGCACCATTCACAATGCTGGTTACACTACTTTCCACTTGTGGGGCAGGAGCTGGTTCTGGTTCAACTTCTGTTATCACTTCAATTGGTTCTTCCACGATTGGATTCAATGTTTCTTCAACAACAGGAGTGCTTTGAGGTTCTTCTTGCACAGGAATTATTGCTGGCTGCGACGGCTCGCTTTGTGGCGCGTCGTTCGCAACAATTGGAGTTTCCTCTTTTTTGTCTTTCTTAGTTGTTTTGCTTGCCTGTTTTTTGTCGGTTTGTGCTACAGGTTCCGCAATAGGTTCCTCGGTTTTCGGTTGATCTACTTGCGTTTCTTGTTTTTTCGATTTCTTTTCAACTTTTTCTGGTTCAGACTTTGTTTCAACAGAAACGACCTCGTCGGCTTGAGGAGCTGATTCTTTTACTTTTGGAGCTGGTGAAACTGGTTCTTGCAATGGATATGCCGAGCCACCTTCAAATGCATATACATACACTGTTCTTGAACAGAAAATGTCGCAAGTGATGGTTGTAAGCAGAAAATCACCAAATTTAAATTTCGACTTGATTTCGCATGGTTCGTTTGGCGTATTTGCATGCGAATGGCCTAACGGAATTAAACCGCCAAACAAGTAGTATTGTTTAGATTTATCGTATTGGTAGGTTTTTAAACCTTGTTGCTCCAATTGCTTATAATTTCCTACCGTTGTCCATGTTGTATAGCACGATGTGAACAGGACTAACGAAATTATACATATCAGTAATTTTTTCATAATGCACATTTATTTCACAAATATATGAAATTATGCTAACACGATACAAAAAATATTAATGTTTATTTTTTCGTGTTACGAAGAAATCTATTCTTGAAATGTTTCTACTTTACGGGGTAGGAATAATGTCTGCTCGTTTGGGGCAAAACCGCGAAAAATATCAGCGAGCTGGTCGCACACCTTAACATCCTCGAGCGGCTCGGATTCCCTGTCGGAAATATTTTGGAAAATAACATTGTCGTTTTCGGCATCAATAATTACAATGTCGATGTGGGATTTCGAGTTTTCGGGGTAAATGGCAACATAGCCCATCCCGAGCGTTAGAATTGCTGTGGCAACGCCTATTCCGATTGCTTTCGCATTTTGTGAGATTCTGTTTTGCTTTGTCCTTGAAAATCCGTAGGCACATACGAGCATGCCATATCGTTTGTTGTTTGCCGTAAGAATTGAATCATATACAGTCGGAATTTGGAGCGTGTTGAGCGTATTTTTCGGCGTGCGCTCCACTTGTTTAAAGAAATTGAGCAAATATTGATTTGCCAATGTGTCGTTCGCGTATTCCGTTACACGGGTGATATTTGAATTAATGCAAAGAAATGATGTGAGGTTGTTTTTTGCTGTTTCTGCCAGAGAATCAATGAGTTCAATATCGTCGCCGTGTGAAATCAATCCAATTTCAGTGTATGGTTCAAACAGTAGAATATCGTTGATTTCAGGAATATTCGCGTCTTGTGCGATGTATCTTGTTTGTGCACATGATGTTACAATACAAGACAGCACAATGAATGTGATGAAATGCGGTTTCATACTGTAAGGTAGTTATTTGTTTCTTATGTTTATTTAGCTTGTTGTTTCTTCTTATTTCGAATAGCTGTTTGAACGCATTCCCGTTGTGCAAGAATTACGGAAACGCCATCGTATTCAATTTCTTCCTTCAGAATCTGCATATTTTTTTCAAGGTTTGCCTTCAAAGGAACCATCACGCGGATGTGTTCTTTTTCAACGCCCAAACCTTCGCAGATGAGGTGCAGACGGCTCGTTCCCGCCGAATCTTGACCGCCAGTCATAGCTGTTGTGGAGTTGTCGGAAATGATGACAACCATTTTTGATTTGTCGTTCACTGCGTCAAGCAATCCAGGCATGCCAGAGTGGGTAAACGTGGAATCGCCGATAATGGCTACCGATGGGTGCAGACCAGCATCGGCGGCACCTTTGGCCATGGTGATTGACGCACCCATGTCGAGTGTCGTGGTAATTGCCTCGAACGGTTTCAAAGCTCCAAGCGTGTAGCAGCCAATGTCGCCGAAAACGTGGCGTTCAGTGTAATCTGCCATAACATTGTTAAGTGCCTCGTATGTGTCGCGGTGGCTACAACCCTTGCAGAGTGCAGGCGGACGGCCAACCATAAGTTCCGGCGTTTTTGCCGTTTCTTGTGATTTTACGCCAAGAGCAACTGCCATAAAATCGGGATTTAGTTCGCCGGTGCGGTTGAGCGCACCGTCCAACTTTCCACGAAGTTTCTTGTTGTCGGAAAAACCGCGAAGATATTCTTCCACAATAGGATAACCCTCTTCGGCGATTAAAATGTCGTCGTATTTTTCAAGGAACTCGGCAATTTGCTTGTTAGGCAACGGATATTGCGAGATTTTCAATACCGAAAAATCCAAGTTATAGCTTTGACGGATTTCCATCACGTAGTTGTACGCCAATCCGCAGGCAATCACTGCTTTCTTGCTCGTTCCCTCAACTACTTTCAAGAACGGAGAATTTTCCGATTCCGTTGTCAATGCAGGTTGTAAGTCAACCAATGCCTTGTACATTTTTTTTGCGTACGCAGGCAATGTAACCCAGCGCTGACGTTCAACTTGCGGGTTGAATGCATTTTGTTCGTGGAATTTACGTTTTGAAATAATGGAACGCGAATGCGATAGACGGGTAGTAAGACGAAGAATCACCGGAAGTCTGAATTTTTCCGAAAAATCAAGGCCGAACTGCACGCAGTCGTATGCCTCCTGTTGGTTCGACGGTTCCAAAAGCGGAAGCAACGCGAATTTACCGTAGTAACGGCTATCTTGCTCATTCTGAGAAGAATGTTGCGAAGGGTCGTCGGCAACAACCAGCACCAAGCCACCGTTCACGCCCGTGATTGCCGAGTTCATAAACGGGTCGGCGCAGGCGTTCAGTCCCACGTGTTTCATACAGATGATGGCACGTTTGCCCGCATACGACATACCAAGAGCGGCTTCGTAGGCCGTTTTTTCGTTGCAGCACCACTTAGAACGGATGTTCTTTTCGCGCGCATCTTTCGATTTCTGGATAAATTCAGTTATTTCAGTCGAAGGAGTTCCCGGATATGCGTACACGCCCGAAATTCCTGCGTCAATAGCACCGAGGGCAACCGCTTCAGCCCCAAGCAGTAATGATTCTTTCATATTCCTTTAAATTTTCGAGCGTCAAAATTACGCATTTGTGTTGAATTTGCAAAGAAAGGAGCAAGAGAGAAGAAGAAAGTTTTTGGAAAAGATGTTTTTTGCCAAGTTCCCAAACAAAAACTTGCCAAGTTCCCAAACGAAATTATGCCAAATTCCCAAATAGCGATGTGAAAATTTACATAATTAATTGATTTTCAATAAATAATCAAAACAGTCATATTGAAATAATACAGTTGAAAACTTTCGTGAAAAACTTGTTTAACAATCCTATATTCAGATTAGGTTGGTAACTAAAAAATCCCTACTTTTACAATCAAATAAAACACATCGGGAAGCATATTGGCAAAATGAAAAAAGAAGAACTATACACACCACCTTTTACGGTATCAGCAGAGGCAATCAATCTTGTGGCTGAAATTTCGGCACAAGTGGAACGTTTTGCTATTCGGTTGGAACAAGCAGATGGTCTGCTTTTGCGAAAAGCAAACAGAATAAAAACCATACATTCATCTTTGGCCATTGAAGGCAACACACTTTCGGAAGAAGAGGTGAAAGACGTTATTAACGGGAAACAAGTTGTAGCTCCTTTGCGTGAAATTCAAGAAGTGAAAAATGCCATCAAAACGTATGAACTTTACCCTACATTGGATGCCTTCAATGAATCGGATATGTTGAAGGCACACGGAGTTATGATGCAGGCATTGGTAGATAATGCAGGGCGCTATCGTAGTGGTAGTGTAGGCATATTCGGCAATCAAGGACTTGTACATTTAGCTCCGCCAGCGGAACGTGTTCCTCTGTTGATGGCAGACTTGTTCCGATGGTTGCAACACGCCCAAGACCATCTGCTTATTCGCAGTTGCGTGTTTCATTATGAATTCGAGTTCATTCATCCATTTGTTGATGGAAATGGACGAATGGGTCGATTGTGGCAGTCACTTATTTTGGGAAAACTCAACCCTGTGTTTGAACATCTTCCTATTGAGAATATGGTGTATTCCAACCAACAAAAGTACTATGAAGCGATTTCTAAAAGTACCAAGGCAGCAGAGTCAGGACCTTTTATTGATTTTATGTTGGAAGAAATTCTCAAAACTCTAAAAGCACATCAAGGAGAATTAAAAACTACACAGAAAACTACAGAGAAAACTACACAGAAAATTCTAAAAATAATGAAGTCTAATTCTTCTGTTACGATAGATTATTTGTGTGAAGCTTGTGGTTTGACCCGTGATGGCATAAACTGGAATATCCGAAAACTAAAAGAGCAAGGCAAGATTCGCCGAATCGGTCCAGACAAAGGCGGTCATTGGGAAGTGATTGAGAAATGAAAAACTGCTCGAAAAAGTTCCTGATAAAATTCCTAATAAAGCTCCTAATAAAAAGAGACTGGGTTTTCTGCTTTGGAACGGATAGAGTTTAGAATAAGTTTTTCCTTTGCCACTATTTTTTGTAAAAATCTTTTTCATATTTTTACAAATCATTTGCACGAAAAATGTGTAGAAATGAAAAATTGTAATTAAGCAGGAAAATATGTAGAAATAAAAAATTATAATAGAGTATTAATCATAGCGTTTGCTATTTATTCGAGACTTTCCGAAAATTTGCCGATTAGAAGAAGAGTTCATTTTCAAGAATAAGTTCAGACGTCCGTGCTACGGTGTGGACAGAACTTATTGAGATGGACGGGTGCGGCAAATACCTCGGAAAGCAATAACGGAAGTTCATGCCGTTTTTGTTTTCGATGGTATTGCCAACCTGTAGTCCTCGAAAAAGTTTCAGCCGCTATAAAAATGCACGGAATAATGAATGCAACTAAAGAATCATTAATTGCCGAGATAGAGAAACGTGTCTCGGACAAAATTCTTGAGCAAACGAATGCCGACTTGCTCATCAAACTCATTAACAATGCCGACACGCTCGACGAAGCCATCAACATTGCGGCACTCGGCACCACCTACAAACGGACTGGACTACACTTCGACAAGCGGCTCGAAAAGAAGAGCGACACCATTAAGTATTTCAAGAAGAATGAGGTTCTCTCGTTCCATACCGACGACAACAAGCCTACGCACAAACTGATTATTGGCGACAACTACGAAGCCTTGCAAAATCTTCTGATTCAGTATCGTGGCAAGATTGACGTAATCTATATTGACCCGCCATACGGCAAAGATAGTATGGGCGAGTTTGCCGCAACCAATTACAACAATGCCATCACACGCGACAATCTTCTTTCTATGCTCTATCCTCGTTTGACGCTTGCCAAACAATTGCTGTCTGACGAAGGTGTTATTTTCTGCTCTATTGATGACAAGAATCAGGCGTATGTGAAATGTTTGTTTGATGAAGTGATGGGGGAAAGTAATTTTATAGCTTGTGCACCACGAAAAACTGGTGCTGGTGATGCGGCAACAAGGTCGTCCTCCGAACTCCGCAAACCGTTTGATTATTTGCTTATTTTCAAAAGAGGTAATGATGCCGAATTACAAAAGAAAATTGTAGGTGAAAAAGAATATAAGTATTGTGACCAACTGGGTAATTATAAATTAGATAAGTTTCAAGCAAGCGGTTCTGATGCAACAAGAAAGGCACGGCCTAATTTGTACTATCCAATTTATGTGACTAAAAACAAATCACTATCATTAAAAGAAACTGAGGATTGCATTGAAACGATATTGCCTCAAAAAGTGAATGGTGAGGATGGGCGTTGGATGTGGAAACCTGAAAAGTTTGAAAAAGACAAGGACGATTATCTTATTTATGATGGGGCAACCATTTATCGCAAAACATATTATGACGAAGAACAAGACCAAAATATATATCAAGTAGAAAAAGCTTGGATTGATGGTGGAGAATTTCGAAATGCAAAAGGAACTTCTGATTTGAGCGAAATAATTGGTAAAAACATGTTCAATAATCCGAAGCCAATAGCTTTGGTTGAATGGTGCATAAACCTTGTCCCTAAAAAAGAAAAGCAAATAATCCTCGATTTTTTTGCTGGCTCTGCCACTACTGGTCATGCTGTTCTCGACCTCAATCGTAGTGAGGCAAAAGAAGGTGATTTGCTTAATGAGAAAACACCCGAAGGCAACCGCGCATTCATTCTTTGCCAGCTCAACGAAAAGACCGACACCACGCCGAACGGCATTGCCTACGATGTAACAAGCAAACGCCTCAAACGCATAATGACTGGCGAATGTTACGACGGTACAAAAGATTTCGAATGGATAAAGAAAAACAAGCCATACGGCGGTAACCTCGATGTGTATGAAATAGAGAGTGTTTCCAACTTTGAATGGACAGAAGGCAAAACGCCTTTCGATGTGATAGACGAAACGCTCTACGGCAAAGAGAAGTTTGCAACCATAAAGGAGAAAATCGAGTGGGTTTGTGGCAACTTCGATAAAACGCAAAAGTATCTGGAACAACAAAAGACGGAGGAGTAAGCTATGTTGCAGGAAGCAAAAGATTTACAGAATCGTGCGGTGACCAAAATGGTTTCTGTGCTTTCGCAAGGAAAGAAAGAATACACGTTCAAAGCTCCTACCGGCAGCGGCAAAACGTACATGATGGCGGATTTTATGAATCGTATTCTCGCCACAAACAATAATGTCGTTTTCTTGGTTTCGTCGCTTTCAAAAAGTGAATTGGCAGAGCAGAACTACAACTCTTTTTGTGCATTGGCGCAAAACGGCACATTTCCAAAGCTCAATCCGTACTTGATAAATTCAGAAACGAGCGGCGAGGGTTCGTTATACATTCCAACAGACTACAATGTCTATGTTTTGCCTCGCGACCTTTACAAAGACAAAAGCAAACTCAAGGAAGAAGGTACGTTTCTGAATTTTCTGCAAACAACCACAGGCGATTTGCTAAGTGGCGGTACTGCGGGGAAATCCATTTATGTGATAAAAGACGAATGCCATATTGCCACATCCAATCTTGATGAATTAGGTCGTTATTTCTCGGTTGTCATCAATTATTCCGCAACGCCCAAACTGTCGCGCAAACAGTTGCCCGATGTGGAGATTTCAAATACCGATGCAGAAGAAGCGAAATTGATAAAACAGGTAGAATTTCAGCCCGAAACAGATTCGCTTGACACTGCACTTGACAAATTTGAGGAAATCAAAGCCGATTACACCAACAAGTTGCGTGTGAATCCATGTTTTATCATTCAGATTTCCAATAAAGACAAGGCAGAAGAAGAGTTGAACAACAACATCTTCCCAACGCTCAACAACACAAAGCACCAAGACTTGAAATGGGTTTACATTACTGGTGACCAATCGGGCAAAGGATGCCGAAGCAACGACTCGGGTTTGAACAAACTCAAAGTGTCGAAATGGAAAGAATACATGAAAGGAACAGAATCCAGCATTTCGGTCATTATTTTCAAAATGGTCATTTCCGAGGGCTGGGATATTCCGCGTGCTTGTATGCTTTATCAAGTGCGCGATACACAAAGCAAGCAGCTCGACGAACAAGTTATGGGACGTGTCCGACGCAATCCGCGACTATTGGACTTTGAGCGATTGTCCAAAGATGCACAGGACTTGGCTTCAACTGCATGGATATGGGGCATAAAGCCCAAAGAGGCAGGGCTGCCTAAACAAGTTAATCTGTTTAGCAATTACGATATTGAAAAAGAAATACGCGTAACTCCGACAAAACTGAAAGTCGAAACAATCAACAACGATATTGATGTAAAATCCATACTTGAAGGCAAAAAGGAAAAACTAACAGGAGGAAACATTTTTGAAATGTACCGCAATCTCTCACAGACAGAAAACGAAATCCAAGATATTTGCTACAAGTATGCCGACACATACGAGAAATGGCGTTTGTGTGTCGAAAATCTTGGCGAGATCAAGAAGAAATATCACTCCTACATTACCGATTATGAAAATAGTATGATGGTGTGTGAACCAGTAAGTTTTCCGTATGGCAGTTGTTACAACGAAACCGAGAAAACACTTACGCTCGACGATTGGGTTTGGTATAGAAAAGAAAATGATGAAGTCACCGATGAGTTTTCTTTCGACAGCGAAGCCGAAAAGAAGTGGGCAGAGGTGTTGAAAGATATTCGGCAAAGTAGTATTGGACAAACCAATCTTTTGCAAGACAACAAATTCCTATGGGGTAAGAATTTCCCTTTGAATTCCGAAATAAAGTATGAGTATTTCGCTGACGGCATTCATGCTTCATACCCCGATTTTGTTATGAAAGATAAAAAGGGGAGAATTCATATTTTCGAAGTGAAAAGCGTTAATAAATCTTCTTCACTCAACATCAGCGAGGATGAATATGAGACGAAAGTTCGTAATTTGAAAGAATGCTATAAGGTATGTTCCCAAAAGACAACACATATATTCTATCTTCCTATATTAGACGGAAATACTTGGAAAATAACCAAGTTTGAGGATGGGAAAGAATCAACCATAGATAAAAAAACATTCGTTGATGGTTTAAAGGTTTTATAGATTGTTTTTGCCATAAAAACTTCTTTGCACGACCATCAGATTTGTCTGATTGGTTAAGTAGGTACGTCTTGAACTTTTTTGTTTACTTTTTCTTTCAAGAGAAAAAGTAACAGAAGAGAACGCAAAATTCTCGTCTAACTTACAGACTGAATAAAAAAGAAATCATATTTTTGTTCAGATTATGAAAGTTGACATGGCAGAATCGCAAACAACAGAATATAAAGAACAATGGCACGATGAAATAAAAAAAATATAATTCTTTACTATACTAATTATGCCCAACACGGAAAGCAACATAATAATTTATAACTCAATCGACGGCAAGGCGTCGGTTGCATTGTATGCCAAGGATGGCAAGATTTGGCTGAATCAAAAACAGCTTGCGGAACTTTTTGCCACCTCGGTTCCTAATATCAATATTAATATATCTAATATACTGAAAGAGAATGAATTGAATAAGAATTCAGTTATTAAGGATTATTTTATAACTGCCTCTGATGGTAAAGGAGATGACCATTGCAGTTTTTGCAATAGTCATTAAAAAATATTTTCGCGGATTTTCATTTAATTCTTCTTCACCGTGCTGTTTTTCACGAAGAATTTGCTTTGGGCGGCAATGCCAACGCGGAATACACGTAATATTCGGTTGAAATAAATGTTGTAGTAGTCTTCGCCCCAATAGTATTGGGCAAAAAGGGTCACATCCTGTAAAAATCCGGGTTTGAACGAAATGGTGTAGTCAAATATGCATCGTTGGAAATCAAGAAATTCGTAGTCTTCGATGTTACCGCAAATGAGTCCGAATTTTATGGTATTCGAAAGTATTGTTTCCTTTCCGTCGAACGATGGAATGTTGAGGTTGCTCAAAGTTTTGGCTATATTCCAGTCGAAGGTTATTTCAAAATTCAGCCGCCAGCGTCCGTAGAGTCCGTTGAGCATAGTGTCGCGTTGATAGCAGTATCTTCCCGAAAGTTTTGAATAGTATTGTCGGCTGCTGTGGGCGCGCGATGCGAAAATTCCCGCTTCGAGCCAGTTTGTAGAGAAGCTGCCGTTTTCGTAGTTTATATGCGTATTGGTGGAATCGGTGTAAAAATATCCATCCTGTCCGTTGGAATGGTGGAACCACGAAATGTACTGAAACCAGTCGTGGTATTCCCGTGTGTGTTCCGACGATTGGTGCACAAGTATGATGCGTGGCTCGTACGAGGGCGTTTTCACTGGATAGGAATAGTCGTTATACATGCGCAGGACAACTTGTGGCGAAATGAGGAACGCCCATTTTTTTACCGCATCGAAACTAATTCTGTAGTAAGGGATAATGTTCGCTTCGAACAAGAGTGGTTCAATGTTTCCGAATCCGCCGCCCGTGGTGATGTAGCCTGGCTCGTAGAACATATTCAGCGACTCGTCCCATGTGATTTCATCCCATTGAAGGATTTCGTCCCACTTGAACACCGATGAGGTGTCGGTTTGGGCAATCGCAGTCGTGGTTGCGACAACAAAGCATACTATGGCGAGAAATTTTTTCATAGAATGCAAAGGTAACAAAATTTATTGCGAAATGTACTATTTGCTTTGTATATTTGGTTGTGCAAATAGTATAATTCCACCAAGAAAAGCGCAGAATGCTGTGCCGGCGAGAGTGTTCATGGTGTCCTCGCTCAAAAACGAACTGATGGTTGCCACAAACCAACTGATAGTGAGCGCATTCCATTTCTTACGACTGAAAACGACTATGCCTATGAAGCATAGCACAAAAATTGTAAGACCAAGGTAACCCGTGGTTACGAGCATCAGCATAAACTGGTTGTGAGGTAGGTTCCAATTGGTTTGTTGGAGGACATTATCTCGTTCGTAGAATTTGAACATTTCCGTTTGTGCAAACGCTCCCGCGCCAATCCACGGATAAGTGTCGGCAACTTTTTTCGCTGTTGCGAGAAATTGCAGCCGTTGTGTGATGGAATGTCCGTTGGGATTGTCGCCGTTGCGGTAGCTGTGGATTTCCCAAAACGCTTCGTATATACGTTTTCGAATGTCGGAATTTGATGTGAAGCGGTAGTTGGTGAATCCGTTTTTTATGTTTTCAATATCAGTATCGGTTAGTTGTGCAAATCCGTCGGCATCTTTTCGTAGATTTTTCGATGCCATATAGCGGCAAATTACTGGGAAATACGAAAATCCATTCTTGCCGATAGTCCAGATGGAGCCTATTCCCGTGCGAGCTTGCCAGCAACTGTCCAATTCGTGTGGGCAAACGTACATATTCGCCCAATGTCCGTTTTCTGCTTGTGTACCTTGTTTATAGGGCGAGTATGCGTTGCCACGTTGTGTGTGTGTGTCAAGTGTTTCGGGATTAATGGTGTCGGAAAAAATAAAGTACCGTGCCTCGGAATACAGAACTGCGCCGACAGCCACGAATAGCGCGGTGAAGACAGCAAAAATTATGATGGTGACTTTGGAGGAATAATTTTGTTTGATTTGTGAAATGGCAAATATTGTTGCCAGCAGCGCATAAATAATGTAGCCCATCAGTGTTTTCAGAAAAACGACCACAAATGTGAGCCAAATAACTGAAACCCAAAGGAATATCCGTTCGATTTTTGAAATGTCGCTGTTTTTATCATAAAAAAGATAATGCGCGCAGGCGGCGCAAGCAACCACGGTGAAAAGCGAAAGTCGAATGTACGACATATATTTTCCTACTGCCCTGAAATTGCTTGTGTCGGTTTGGTTGAAAAATTGTTGCACTACACACACAATTGTGTTGATGTCGAGAGAGCAGATAAAGATGAGGATGATGGCCTTGAATTGATTGTGAGTCAATTCCTTATAACTGCCAAGCGTAAAGATGAACAATAAAAATGGTAGATATTTGGTACATGCGCGAATAGCTGCCTGATGTGGAAATTGCACTAAGCAGCGAAGTAAAATCATTGCAATGATAATGAGGTAGCAAATAGCCGCTTTGTTGCTGAGTAGTGTGGAAACGCGCTGTTTGTAGTTCCCGTTAAGAATCCAAAAACTTATAAGCAAAATGCTTGCAAACGTAATGAGAAAATTACCCCAAATGATTGTGGCTGAGCACAATGCAAGAATTGCGACATACAGTGCCTGAGAATAACTTTTGAATAGGGATTGCATAATGCACCACTAATTTTGTCGGAACAGTTGGATGAATCCAGCGGTGTTGTGACGATTGTCGCTGCTGGAAGATTTTACCACGTAATAGTATGTTCCCGACGGGCATTGATGTCCAGAATTGTCGTCGCCCGTCCACGAGATAGCTTTGGCAACTTGTTTATACACCAACGTTCCGTTGTTGTTGTAAATCCAAATTGTAAACTCGTCGGTTCCGTTTGTGTTGAAGTAGAACACATCATTTTCATCGTTGCCACCAGGCGTAAAAATATTTGGAATGGCAGGTTTTCTGTCGTCAATGTCTTTTTCGTTGCGGGTGCTGTCGGTGAAGAAATAATCGGAAACCTTCACTTTAATCGTTTGACTTGCGGTACACCCCGTAAGGTCGTAGTATTCAATATCTTGCTCGTCTTCGAATTTAGTGCTGTCGAGCGCTATTTTCAATGTTACAGAATAGCCAGGATCTATATTTTCCTTCGGAAATGTGAAGCGGTATTCCGTGGAGTCGAGTGCAATATCTTTTATTTTTGTAGGACCATCGTAAATGCTCCAGTAATATTTCCAGATGTCGTCTTTATGCGGTGTAAACGTACTTTTGTTCACCGAAAGAATATATACAAACGATTCCAATCCCGTTTTTTTCGTTTCGGAGCTTGGGTCGTCTATTTCGTAGGTGAAATTTGGACCATTGGCGATAGGGCTGAAAACTTCGATTGCGTTTTTCGAAACTTTTTGTCCGAATTTTAAAAATGGAATTTTTGTATTTGCTTGACATTCAGCTAAATCTTCGTCGATATATTTGAGGGAAAGGAGAACCGAGTCGCCTGTTGACGAAATGAATTCAGCTGATTTCAGTTTACCTTTTTTTATTATTTTGGCAATCTCCACAGAATCCATCATCATAAGGCTCACCGTGTAGATTCCATCGGTTTTGTAGGTGTGTTCCACATAGGTTGAAAATGTTTTGGAAACCAACAATGAATCGGTGGAACTATCGCCAAAGTTCCACACGTACCAACATGGGTCGTCGTACGACGATGAATTTTTGAACCGCACGTTGGTTTCTTTCACAGCAATGCCGTTTTCGTCTTCGGTGTAACACATTTTTGCCTTCGAATTGTCGGGCGAAAATTTCACCTCGATTTGCGAAAATGCTTGCACTGTGGCAATCAAAAATGTGCAACAAAGAATCAAGTTTCTCATTATCGAAAATTTATTCATATACAAAAGTAGTTTTTTGTCCCGTTTCTGCAAATTTTTCGTTTGTTTTTTGTTTCAAAAGCAGTTTATCGAAAAATAGAAGTATGCAAATTTCGCATGTTAAAAAGAATAAAGCCGCTCCAAGTACAATTCTCCAAAGTGGCGTTCCTTCGCGGGTTTCCTTGAGTAACGCTGTGATTTCGTGCGTTGGTTGTATGATTTTTTTAGTGTTCGAAACAAATGATTGCAATTCCTCGGTGGTGAAAAATTCAAAATTCGATTCGCTTCTGTCGTAATTGTATGCCAATCCCGAAATTGGTGCGTTTTTTTGAGTGAGCGTATAGTTTCCTGCCTCTGTAATTTGATTCATCGGGTTGATTATGGTTTTTGCTGTTTGAATGTCGTTGCGGTAGTGCGGAATGATGTCGATGTTTTTTTCGGGTTTCACAATATGCAGGGCATCGTCGGTGGTGAGTTTTGCTGTTGATATTTCGCTCGTGTTGCCTATGGTTGTTTGTATTTCGTTGGTTGACGATACGTACATGCACATATTATACACTACAACAAACAGCGGTGACACCACAAAATTGCCGTATGTGGTTGATAATGGCGCATTAAAGAAAAATAAAGTTGCATTTTTCGCCGAAGTTTGGGTAAGAAACGCTTCTTTGTCCTGTAAGGTTATGATTGCATTATTTTGCTGATTTTCAGCTTTATAGTGCATTGTTATGTATGGCAGGGAATTGTAGTTTGCCGATTTGTCAATCACATTTTTAAAAATAATGTTGCGTTCGTCAAGTGTTTCAATGGCGGTTTTAATAGTATCTTTTGTCGTAATACGTTGAGAGCCAAAGTTCTGTAAAAATGTATTGTAGGAATTCACATCAATATTTTCCGACGGAATACACACAATGGTTGCTCCCAACGTGCGGAGCTTTTTGATTTCTTCGTTAAGTCCGGCAGGAATGCTTTGAAGTGCGTCCAGAATAATGATGGGGTAGTTGGCTATGGTGGAGTAGTCGATTGACGAAAGTGGTTGCTGCGTGAGGGCGAAATTCTCTTGTCGCTTGCACAACGCACTAATGTGTTTGTTTGGCGTTTTGTCGTAAATATTGAGGATATTGATTTGTTTTTCAATGAAATACGTAAAGAAATACGAATTGTCGTATAAAATCGGATAATCTTCGATTTCTAATTTCCCCGAAATGATTCCCGTTGTGGAAATATTGTATTCTATTGGTACAGAAATGATTGAATGAGGTTTGATGGTTGCTGACGAAAGAGCTCGGAGTGTATCGTTTATAAATAATTTTATCGGAAAGTTTGCAAAGGTTTCGTCGGTGTTGTTGGAAAGTTTCACCATAATTTTTTCCGTCTGGCCTGCAATGTGTTGCATATTTTCGAAGTAGCAACTGTCAATGGAAATATTGTTCGGCTTGCCGTTTTCAAAAGGATAGTAGGTGATTTCGAGAGAGGAATCCTGCACGGTTTGAATGTCGAACGTTTGTTTTTGCATATCCGAAAGAATGTGGCAGTCAAGCAAAGTTTCATTTTTGTGTTGGCACAATTTCATTTTCTTTACCACGTCGGAAAACAGCATTTTATTCGGCGAAGGGGCAATTACGCTAATGTCGTTTTTTACTTCTTCGCTGGTGCGGGAAAACTGTTCCGTGGAATTTGTTGTGTTGGAGAACAAGAAAAATTTTGTGTCGTTGGGATACGCGTCAACAATTTCCTGTGCTTTCTTTTTTTCGAACTCCAGTACCACGCCGTTTTCCGACTCCGCCTGTGTGCTGAACGAATTGTCGATATAGATTGCTACTGCTCCTGATGTGTGGGATTGAGGTGAGTCGGCGTTTGGAATGTACGGCTGGGCAAACACTATAATGACGCAGGCAATTAGGCCAATTCTCGAAATGAGTAGTAATAGCTCTTTTAGTTTAGATTTGGTGCTATTTTGTTCTATTTGTATATTTTTGATTAGCTGTAGTGAGTGAAAATATACTTTTTTGTATGTACGGAACGAAAATAGATGGATAATGATGGGAATCGCTATCGCAAGAAGGCCAAACAATATTTCGGGATGTTTGAACGCTATCATATCTTTATCGTTACTTTAAGATTTAATCTTCTTGATGTCAGGTAGTTAGGAACTGCAAAATATTTATTTGCCACATCTTCAATCCAGAAATAAGAAATTTTGTTTGCGTTGTCAAACAGATTAAAAATCTCCAAACCGAGAGCAAGATTTTGTATTGTTTTTCGCTCATTGGTATCTTCCGAATTGATAAGATTGTACAGAAAACCGATGTCTAAACGGGTATATGGCGAAATTTTGTAATCGTCGAATTCATTGTATGTGGCGGTTGGATTCGATGTAGGCAAATTGGTGCCGGCAATGAATGTCAGGTTCATTTTCAGGCGTTCGCTACCAGGCAGAAAATCTTGGAAGAACAAGCTGGTGCTGAGAAGTTGGTCGTTGGCGCGGCGGATTTCCTCCGAAGAATTGTCGGATAAGTGCTCGCGGGCGCGCATCAGCGAAAAGTTCACCCACGATTCAACGCCAGGAACAAATTCACCGTTGAGTTTCGTGTCGATACCAGTTATGTAACCGTCGGCGCACAAATTTGGAAAGTACGAAATGGAAACATTGTCGATGGTGTAGGGAATGATGTTGTGAAGAATTTTTGCGTAAAGTTCAGTAGTCCAATAAAATGGACGCTCCCATATCGTGAATGTTTGCGAGTAGCCAAGTACAAAATGAGTTGATTTTTGTTGTGGCACGTTGTTGTAGAATTGTCCCGTTTTATCAATAAGTTCTTTGATTTCGGCAGGTTGGTAGTATATTCCTGTGGCGAACGAGATACGGTTGCTTTTTTCTTGGTTTGGCTTGAGTTGCACGCGCATACGTGGATTCCACAGAATTTGTTCGGAATATGTGTCGTAAGTCGCTCTAATTCCAGCATTAATTTTTATGCTTGAATTAGCATTGTTGTTGAGATAAAATCGTTTGGAAAATCCAAAATATGCAGCTCCAATAGTTTGTGTATGTTCTATGGTGGAATTAGCCGTGTTTTTCAGTGTGATGGCTGTGTCGCTGTAAGGGACAGCGAAATTAGCCGAGTCGATGAATGTCCATTCGTTGAAACGGGCGTCGTAGTCGAATGCGCGGACGGAGCATCCCCAATGCAATGTGGTGGTTCCTACAATGTGCTTACCATCGTGCATCGCGGTTATATTGTTGGTTATCAGTTTGTTCCGTCCATGTTCCAAAAAACTTCCCACAGCCAACAACGCTGTGGAATCTTCCACTAACTGCTCGCCATTGCTGAAACTTTCGCTTAGGCGGTATTGGCTGAGAATGTCGAAGGTTTCATTTTCGGTGGCGTGGTAATACAATGCCTTGAAATCCATTGTTGTTCGTTCAGTTGGACGATAGTTGAGCGAAAGGGAATTGCCAATATTTTGGTACATATATTTCTCCTCGCCCTCGAAATAAATCGTCATTTTATACGATTGGGTTTGGCTGCCAAAATCGGTTACGCGTTTGTCGGGAAGGAACGAATATGTGTTGTTCGCTCCGTAAATCCAATACGAAAGCGTGGCTTTGGGATTAATTTTGTATTTCAGCAAACTTTGAAAATCGTAGAAAACAGGTTTGTATTCGCCAGTTTCATCGAGTGTTTTCAGCACGAGTGACGTGTTTTTGTAACGCACTCCCGACAAAATGCTGACTTTGTGCGATTTATTGATTCCCTGCACTGTCACATTTGCGTCCATAAAACTCGCATCTGCCTGTATATGAAATTCTTCCACGTCCTTGTAGGTCACGTTGAGCACGCTCGACATTTTGTCGCCGTAGCAAATATCAAATCCGCCGCTCGAAAATTCTATATTTTCAATCATATATGGGTTGATGATGCTCAGTCCTTCTTGTTTGTCGGAGCGGGCAATTGACGGCTTGAAAGCGGGAACGCCGTTTACATACACCAAATTTTCGTCGTAACTGCCGCCACGGACCGAATACTGCGAACTCATTTCCGATTTGGAATTTACGCCGGCGAATGTTTTTAATCCGCCTTCAATGCCCGAAATGGAAAGTCCAGCAATTGCTTCGGCTTTTTCCGAAGAAATAGACGTAGTATTTTCCTCCGCGTCGTTATTGTATGTAATTTTAACTTTGGGAATATCTAACGCATTGATTTTCAACGAAGGAGAATAAATTTTTGTCGCTGTTGTCAGTGTAACATTCGCCGCATGTTCGTGATAGCCAATTTTGTTGAAATACACGGTACAAGGCTTGTTCAGCGGAATCTCAATTTGGTAGGTTCCGTTGTCTTTGCTCAATGAGGACGTGTTGCTTTCCGCGCAACTCACCGAAACCAGCGCAACCGCTTGTCCGTGCGCATCGGTGATGGTTCCGCGTAGCGTTCCCATTTGCTGGGCAAAAATGCTGTTCGCCAAACACAGAAAAACTATTAGAACAACGTGTTTCATTCCGCAAAAATACACATATTTGTAGTTGTGGAAAACGATAATCTGCAATTTAAATTGTGGCAAACTGTCCAATATCGAAAAAAATGTACTTTTGTAAAAAAAATAATTATGCGTACGTTTCTATATTTTGGATTGATGGCGTTCCTAATTACAGCTTGCAGCCATAAAAATCCTATTGTTTTCCAAAAAAAGTCCGATATAAGCGAAGTGACACTTACTCTTGACACAAACGGAACATTTGTGTATAATGCGAAAAGCGCTGTGGGCGCGGAATTCAATGAAAAAGGAACATTCAGCATAGAAGATTCATTGCTGATTCTTCACTACCAATTTGAAAGTTTCGAACATTTGTGCTATGAAATTCCTTTGGAAAACGATACTTCGCTGATTATGAACTATAAAGGAACGTATTTGTTGTTTCCAACTATAAAAGATATTCCGGAATTCAATATTCATTTTGCGTCGAATGAAGAATTGATGCAACACGTTGTTGCGGAATATAATCGTAAGAATTTTTCGGAACGTATTGGTACACACTATTTTGCATTGACATCTGGCGATTTTTCATTGCTGTTTAATGGAAAATGGAACATTTCGCCACATTATGATGCGAAATAGCGGTACATTATAGCTGAATTTGCTGAGCCTGAATGGTTTCGCTTAGAAAATGACTGCCAATGGCGCTGAATGATTCCTGCGAATCGGTGGTGTAGAATGTGATTGCTCCGTTTTTCTTGAGACTTGACTCCAATGCTGTGTGTTTTTGCAAATATTGTTGCAGGCTATGTGCCACAATTTCACCTTGTTGGACTATGGCAATATGTTCAGGCAGGTATTTTCTGATTTTTGGCAACAACAAGGGATAATGTGTGCAGCCTAATAATAAAGCGTCAATATTGGGATTTTCCGTTAACAACGCATCAATTTCCTTTTTTACAAAAAAATCAGCGCCATCAGAGGCGTATTCCCCGTTTTCCACTATTGGAACCCACATAGGACAAGCATGGGCGGTAATTTGTATGTTTGGGAAAAATTTTCGGATTTCAATTTCGTAGGATTTTGAAGTGACGGTTCCTTTGGTTGCCACAATTCCTAAATTGTTGTTTTTGGTGAATGTGTTGGCAATTTCGGTACACGGACGGATAATGCCAAGCACCCGTTTATTGTCGCCGAAATCGTGCAGATTCCGTTGTTGAATGTTTCGGAGCGCCTTTGCCGATGCGGTGTTGCAAGCGATGATGATAAGACTGCACTCCATTTCAAATAATTTTGTGACAGCTTCGAGCGTATAGCGGTAAACAGTTTCAAACGAGCGTGTACCGTATGGCGCACGAGCGTTGTCGCCAAGATAAATATAGGAATATTCGGGAAGTATTCGACGGATTTCCTTCAAAATGGAAAGTCCGCCGAATCCTGAATCAAAAACACCTATATTATATTGACGTTCTGTCATTTACTTCATATTCATTGGTTGTCCTGTAGCTTCCACCACGTTCCACCAAAATTCACTTTCGGGATGTATTTTCTTACGTGACGAAGTTGCAATTCCAATCGGAAGCAAAGTGAACGATCCATTCCAATTTCCAATAACAAAGTCGGTGCGTCCAGCCATAGCCGCATGTACGGCACAATGAGTGAGCTGTTCGCAGAATTTGCTGTCGTTTGCATTAGCAGGAATGCTTCGGATGATGTAGCTTGGATCGATATATTTCACGCTGATTGGAATTTTTTTCTTCTTGAAATAATCAGTTATCTGGTTTTTCAGGAACACGCCAATATCTTCGTGGAGCAGATTTCCCGAAGCGTCTTTTTTTCGTTCGCCTTTGAAGAAGTTTTGACCAGCGCCTTCGGCAACCACAATCACCGCATGGCTCTTGCGTTCCAAACGTTTTTCCAACACATTGAGGAATCCCGTTTTTTGTTTGTTTTCCAATGAAAATTCCACTTCGGGAATCAAGCAGTAGTTCACATCGGGAACGGCCAGGGCGGTGCTTGCCGCGATAAATCCAGAGTCGCGTCCCATCAGTTTTACGAGCGCCACGCCGTTTTGCGCGCCTTTTGCCTCGTAGTGCGCATTCAGGATAATTGCCTGGGCTGCGGCGAATGCTGATTCAAAGCCAAATGATTTTTCAATGAAATTGATGTCGTTGTCAATAGTTTTTGGTACGCCCGCAACAGAAATTTTCAGTCCTCTTTTCTCTATTTCCTCGTAAATGGCGTGTGCGCCTCGTAGAGTGCCGTCGCCACCAACGCAAAACAGAATGTTGATGTTGTTGCGTTCGAGAGTGTCAACCACCACGTCGATAGGTTGTTCGCCGCGCGACGACCCGAGCATGGAGCCGCCGTCCTTGTGGATGTCGTCAACCAAATCAGGCGTTAAGTTGATGAATGGCAGCTTGTTGTCGGGGTTCAAACCTGCGTAGCCGTATTGAATTCCCACAATGTTTGTCACGCCGTAACGGTTCCACAAATGATTCACCAAACCACGGATAACGTTGTTCAGACCAGGGCAGAGACCACCGCACGTGATAATCGCCACCTTTGTTTTCGAGGGATCGAAATAAATGTATTCCTTTGGACCGGGTTTTTCGAACGAATCCAATGGGAGATTGTTTTTGATGCAATGTTCAACTTCCTCAACCGATGAAGAATACAGCACGCGCGCGCCGTCTTCCACATAGTCGTAGATGCCGTCGCCCTTGACTTTTGAAAGTTGAAGCGGCGATTTGATTTTACATTTTCCTAATGTCTTGATAGTGAAATCCATAGATGATTATTTTATAAACTCGTCACATAAGTATTCGTTTCTGTTCGATGAAGAACGCGAAATCAATTCTGCCAGGAATCCTGTCAAAAACAGCTGGGTTCCTAAAATGAGGCACACAATACCAAGGTAAAACAATGGTCGTTGTGTCATATTATATTGTAAATGAATGAATTTCATATATGAAAGGTAAATCAAAATGATGAAACCAATCAAGAAATTAATCATTCCAATTGAGCCGAAAAAGTGCATAGGGCGTTTGCTGAACCGCGAGATAAACATTACCGACATAAGGTCGAGTGGTCCACGGATAAAGCGTTCGATACCGAATTTTGAAACGCCGTATTTCCGTTCTTGGTGAATGACCACTTTTTCGCCTATTTTCTTAAAACCAGCCCATTGTGCGAGTACAGGCACGTAACGGTGCATTTCGCCATATACTTCAATGCTTTTCACCACTTTTTTCTTGTAGGCTTTCAGGCCGCAGTTGAAGTCGTGGAGCTTGATGCCCGTCATAAGGCGGACAGTTGCGTTGTACAACTTGCTGGGAAGGTTTTTGGTCAGCACAGGGTCGTAACGTTTCTTTTTCCAGCCCGAGACAAGGTCGTAGCCTTCTTCGGTAATCATTCGGTATAGTTCAGGAATTTCGTCGGGCGAGTCCTGCAAATCCGCATCCATTGTGATTACCACGTCGCCTTCCGCTTTTTCAAAACCTTTGTATAATCCCGCAGATTTACCATAATTTCTACGGAACCGAATAGCTTTAACTTGTTCGTATTGTTTCGACAAGTCGGTAATAACTTCCCACGAATTGTCGGTACTGCCGTCGTCAATAAAAATAACTTCGTATGAGAAGTTGTTGGCTGTCATTACTTTATGAATCCACTCCGTGAGTTCCCGTAAGGACTCAGCTTCGTTGAGGAGCGAAATTACAACAGAAATTTGCATGTTTTCAAAATCAATCTTTCTACAAAAATAGAAATTTATTTGCAAATACGTTTGTTGCTGTGGAATTCTTTCAGTCAAAACGTACTATATATAATATGTATGACCTCGAAAACGGCGCAGAAATATTTCTTCAAAAAAATCTTGGATAGATATTTTTTTATTTGAAATTTTTTCAGTTATTTTGCAACCCAATTTAAGAGGTACTAGTACAAATAGCAAATAAGTAGAATACAATGTATAGAATTTGTCAAATCACAGGAAAGAGAGCGATGAGCGGAAACAATGTCTCTCACTCAAACGCAAAGACGAAACGAGTTTTTGATGTAAACTTAAGAGAAAAGAAATTCTATTTGGCAGAAGAGGATAGATGGATAACACTTCGTGTTTCGGCTAATGGAATTAGAACTATCAGTAAGAAAGGTTTGAGCCAAGCTCTTAAAGATGCAAAAGCAAAAGGATATATTCAAAACTATTAATACTAACAGCAATGGCAAAGAAAGGAAATAGAGTACAAGTTATTCTTGAATGCACAGAGCAAAAGGAAAGCGGTGTTCCAGGAATGTCTCGTTATATCACGACAAAGAATCGTAAAAATGTTCCTGATAGATTGGAGATGAAAAAATACAATCCATACTTAAGAAAAGTAACTGTTCACAGAGAAATAAAATAATACTGAATTATGGCAAAGAAAGTAGTTGCAACTCTTCACGAAAAAGGTGCAGGTAAAGATTTCACAAAAGTTATAAAATCTGTGAAATCGCAAAAAACAGGTGCGTATATCTTTACAGAAGAAATCGTTCCTAACAGCGAGGTTCAAGCATATTTGAATAAGAAATAAGATTTCTTACATAAACACGTTAAAAGCCTTGTCAATTATGATGAGGCTTTTTTGTTGCTAATTAGTTGAAAATTTGTACATTGCGAAAAAATAAACGTCATGGGATTATTTGATTTATTTAAAAGCGGAAAGAAGGAAGCGCTCGACAAGGGTTTGGAAAAGACGAAAGAGTCTGTTTTAAAAAAAATCACCCGTTTGGTTGCTGGTAAATCAAAGGTTGATGACGAAGTGCTCGATAATCTTGAGGAAGTGCTTATCACATCCGATGTGGGCGTTGACACCACATTGCGGATTATTGAACGCATTGAAAATCGTGTTGCCCGTGACAAGTTTATTGGTACCGACGAATTACAAACGATTCTCCGTGAGGAAATTATGGGACTGCTTGCTGAAAACGACAACGATGTGTCCGAAAATTTCCTTGACGTGCCTACAAAACCATACGTAATAATGGTGGTAGGGGTGAATGGCGTAGGAAAAACCACTACAATTGGAAAGTTAGCGGCTAAATTCAAAGCGGCTGGCAAGAAAGTATATCTTGGAGCAGCCGATACGTTCCGTGCGGCAGCAATCGAGCAACTTGAAGTGTGGGCAGAACGGGTGCAAGTTCCTCTTATTAAGCAGCAAATGGGCTCCGACCCGGCTTCTGTGGCGTACGACACGCTCAACTCCGCAATGGCGAACGACGCCGATGTGGTGATTATTGACACAGCTGGCCGTTTGCACAATAAAGTCAACTTAATGAACGAGTTGACGAAAATCAAACGTGTAATGCAAAAGTTGATTCCCGAAGCTCCACACGAAATTCTTCTTGTGCTTGATGCTTCTACTGGTCAAAATGCGTTTGAACAGGCGAAACAATTCACCAAAGCGACCGAAGTCAATGCCTTGGCTCTCACCAAACTTGACGGTACGGCAAAAGGTGGCGTGGTGATTGGCATTTCCGACCAATTCAAAATTCCAGTGAAATACATCGGCGTAGGCGAAGGAATTGACGATTTGCAATTCTTCAACAAGAAAGATTTTATTGATTCTCTGTTTGTGTAGCAGGAATTATTTCTTCAAATCTTCGATTAACCGTGTGATGTAATCAAAATGTTTGTCGGTTACAGGTACCAACGGCAATCGTAGATTGTTTTCGATTATTCCCATAATTGACAAAGCCGCTTTCACGCCGGCAGGACTACCTTCTGTGAACAAACTGTCGGTGAATTCAATTAATTTCAGGTGAAGTTTGAGAGCTTCGTCGTATTTGTTGGCAATGCACAAACGAATCATATCGGAATACATTTTCGGCATGGCGTTCGCAGTGACTGAGATTGCGCCCCATGCGCCAAGCGACATGTGCGGAACTACAATTGAATCGTCGCCGCTGAACACCATAAAATTATCGGGAACATCTTTTTTCACGTATGTGAATTGTTCCACCGAAGGTGATGCTTCCTTTAATCCAACAACATTGGGAAGTTCGTTTGCGATTTTTATGGTTGTGTTTGCCTCCAAATTACAGCCAGTTCTGCCTGGCACATTGTATGCAATCACAGGCAATGCACTTGCTTCGGAAACTGTTTTATAATGTTGGAACATACCGCGTTGGTTCGGCTTGTTGTAGTAGGGAACCACCGAAAGAATCGCATCAAAGCGAGTGTCGATGTTAGCAGCCTTGTCGGCGATTTCTGTTGTGTTGTTGCCACCGCAGCCAACAATCATCGGAAGTTTTTTTGTGTTTTTTTCGCAGATAAAATCCATAACCGCTTTTCTCTCGCCTTCGTCCATTGTGACAGGTTCGCCAGTTGTGCCAAACACAACCAAAAAGTCAACTCCGCCGTTAATTACGTGGTTTACAAGTTTTTCCAACGATTTAAAATCAACCTTGTTGTCGGCGGTGAATGGAGTTATAAGAGCAGCTCCGGTACCGTGAAATTTATCTTGAAGAGTCATATTTATTGTTTTGCTTTAATTTTCGTCAAATATACATTGATTTGCAGAATTAAGTACTCAATTGTGTTTTCCTTTTTCGTATCGATGAGCAAATCGTAGCGCAAATCGTTCTCAATATAGCGTCCAACCTTATACGAGGCTTTCGATGCCAACGCAATGTAGTGGAGCGGATAGCTTGTTTCGGTGGTGATGTCGAATAAAATGTCGAATCGTTTTCGGGTGAAATCCAATGCTTTACCTTTGATGAGCCCGCCAGTCCAATTAAAATCTTTTGCCGAGAAAAAATCAGTCTGCACGCTTTGGGGCAAACTTTTCTCTGTCTCTGGATTTGAAAGAAATCCCAAGGCTTGGACCACGGTGTTGGGGTGGGTGTGGACTATCATATTTGCGAACTCCGAAACTTTCTGATGGGTGTTTTTATTTGTCGCATCGTACAGAATGCCAATGGTTTTCGCATTGTCGAACGTATAGAATTTGGGTTTCCTGTTGTTCCATTTCGTTCTGAAGGAGAGCAGCAATGAACCTAATCCCTCTTGTATGACACCTAATTTTTTCATTGTTGCAAAGGTACAAAAAATCTTACACGATATTTCGTGGTTTTATACAAATTACGATTATGTATATATTCTTTACCTGAATAAACAATTCAGAGTCCCTTATTAATTTCTATTCTTTCCCTAATTCTGTCATGTTGAACGGAGCGCAGTGTTATTAAGAATTACATAATTTGAATTGTTTGGAGTTCAAGGATAGAAAAAATGAAGATAGCTTAATCTTATGTGATGAGTTGTTTTCTTCTCCGTTTGCATCAACATAAACAAACGGTTTACTCGCGTTGTTTGTTGGGAATACCAAACAAAACCATTACCTTTGCAATGAAAAAAATAGAAATTATGGGAAAGTTTTTCAGATGTTTTTTTGCCACATTGTTCGGAACACTGTTTGGCGTGATAATTCTAATCGGATTGTTTGTGGGGGTTGTTTTGCTGAGTATGAAAATTCCTGCTACCGACTACAAAAGTAAAAACGTACTCGTACTCAAAAATACCGTGTCGATAGGCGAGGTGACGACTCCGTCAATGCCGGCGGTGTTTGCAGGAATGGAAAACGAGACGAAATATGGTTTGTACGATATGCTAACGGTGCTGAAACAGGCGGCAACCGACGACAAAATCAATGGTATCGTGCTGGAAGACGTGGTGCTTGATGCAGGTTACGCCACAGTGCAGGAACTTGCGGAGGCGTTGATGCAATTTAAAGCTTCAGGAAAATTCGTTGTGGGACATTTTAATGCCTTGGCGCAGAAATCATATTTGTTGGCTTCCGTGTGCGACGAGATTTCAATGAGTTCCGAAGGAATGGCAGAGTTCCACGGCATTTCGTCGGCATCGGTGCACTACAAGGATTTGTTGGAAAAAGTTGGCGTAAAGCCCATTGTAATTCGGTGCGGCAAATATAAAAGCTATGTGGAATCGGTTACTTCCAACAAAATGAGCGCGGAAAACCGGGAACAGAAAAAAGCCTATATCGATGCTATATGGAATTCGTATGCTGCGTCGTTGCATGCAAACAAACAAGTGAGTGCCAAAACTCTTAATTTATTGGCTGATAGCGTGTTGGTTTGTTCACCCAATGATTTGTTTTCTGTTGGTATGATTGACACGATTTGCCACGCTGATGTGTTTTGGAATTCTGTAAAAGACAAAATGGGCATTGCGCATTCCGAATCAATTTCAAAAATCTCATTTCGTACCTATTTGGAAGATTATTTAGTAAAAGCACAAGCAGATACTACTGGAAATCAATCAATTGCGTTGATTATTGCACAGGGTGGCATTGAAATGGGTAAGGCCGACGATGAGGCGATTGGTAGTGATTCCTATGTGAATTTGTTTCAGAAAGTACGAGAGGATTCAGCCATTCGTTCGGTTGTGTTCCGTATAAATTCTGGTGGCGGTTCGGCATTGGCTTCGGAATTGATTTGGCGTGAGGTTACGCTTACTGCCAACGAAAAACCTGTGATTGTTTCGATGGGTGATATGGCGGCTTCAGGCGGGTATTACATTGCTGCCCCTGCAACTCAAATACTTGCAACACCATCAACGTTGACGGGTTCTATAGGGGTATTTGGAATGTCGACGACTGCTGAACAGCTGATGAAAAAGATTGGGGTTACCTACGATAAGGTAAACACACACGCGCATTCCGATTTCGGAAATATCTCACGTGATATGGACCCTGTTGAGGTGCGCGCCATAGAAAAATCAATCGACAAAACGTACGCAACGTTTAAATTGCGCGTAGCCGAGGGTAGGGGATTACCTGTGGATTACGTGGAGCAAATAGCGCAGGGACGTGTGTGGAGCGGAAATGATGCTCGGAAAAATGGCTTGGTTGATTCGCTTGGCGGTTTGGCTGATGCATTGCGCATAGCTGCCGAAAAAGCGGGATTGACAGACGAGGACCCGTATTCGGTGCGGGTATTCCCAAAATCAAAATCTTTGCCCGAAATGTTGTACGGACGTTTCAATGCACGTTCGTCGTTGCTGGATAAATTGTCGGAATTTCCTGAAGTAAAGCAACTTACGGAAACAATACCAACTAAATCAGGTGTTTACGCCCTGTTGCCATATAGTTTGATTGTGGAATAGTGAAACCGCTGAAATACATATTGTTCCCGTTCTCATTGGTGTATTGGACATTCACGTATTGCCGAAATAAGTGTTTTGATTGGAATATTCTGCGTCAACAATCATTTTTGATTCCTATAATTTCGGTTGGAAACATAACTGTCGGTGGAACGGGCAAAACGCCTCACGTTCAGTATATTGTGAATCTTTTAAAAGACAATGAAATTGCTTCGTTGAGCCGTGGGTATAAGCGAAAATCAAAGGGCTATGTGCTTGCAAATGATTCAACTTCGGTTGAAGAATTGGGCGATGAGCCGTTTTTGTTGCAAAAACGATTTCCTTCATTACACGTTGCCGTGTGCGAAAAACGTGTTGTTGGCATTTCTAAATTGCAGGAGCAGATTCCGAATCTCCAGGCCATAATCCTCGACGATGCGTTTCAACATAGATATGTAAAGCCGAAACTACAGATTGTGTTGGTTGATTACAATCGTCCGCTCTGGCGCGATGCGGTTTTTCCTATGGGGTATTTGCGTGAAGGTTCGTATGCGCTTTCACGTGCCGATGTGGTTGTTGTCACCAAATGTCCTGCTACTATGGATGAATCTGAAACTGAAGTATGGCGGAAAAAGTTGAAAATACAGCATCAAAAGTTGTTTTTCTCGACTATGGAATATGGCGCAGTTTATGAAAATGCCGACAAACATACGTACGAACCGTCGCAATTCTTTACTGGCCGTAACGTGTGCCTTGTAACAGGTATTGCGCAGCCGCAGCCGTTGATAGATTTTGTGTGTTCGTTTGGTGGAACAGTGTGCGTGAAAACGTATCCTGACCATTGTAATTATTCACAAACTGATGTCGCGGAATTGTCGCAACTTGCTGCCCAATATACTATGGTGACAACGGAGAAAGATGTGTATAAGTTGGCTGAAATATTGCCGCACACCCAGTTGTTTGTCGTTCCCATTATGCCCAAATTTTTATGTAACGGGCAATCAGGTTTTGATTCTATGGTTCGGGATATTGTTTGTTTTTCGTAGTTGAACAGCAAAATCATCACTATTTTTTTGAGTTTTCCCAAGAAAATCCCCCCAAAAGTCAGGGGTGAACGGATTCGTCCGTGTGAATTTCACCCCTAAAATGGCACAAAACTCCCATAAAATCGCATTTTCCCCCTAAAACCACCGAGCAAAAGCCCTTTTTTTTGTTGAGATGTTGGAATACCGTGAATTTTGTACCGACAAATAAAGGGCGTGCCAATTGCATTCCCGCAAGTTTAACTAAAAATTTAAAAAATGAAGAAGATTGTAATTTTAGTTTCGACAATCGTAATGGCAAGTGCTTCTGCATTTGCAGGTGGTGTTATTACTAACACAAATCAAAGTACACAGTTTGTAAGAACAGTTTCGCGCAGTGCGTCAACCGATGATGATGCGGTATATTTCAATCCTGCCGCAACTGCTCATTTTTCTGATGGAGTGCATCTGTCGTACAGCCATCAGGTTTGTATTCAAAAACGTGTGACAACTGATGATTTTCCAACATTGAATAACCACGAATATGAGGGCAATGTGTTTGTACCAGCATTTCCTAATTTATATGCAACGTGGAAGAAAAACAACCTTGCGTTGTTCTTTGGTTTCGGACCTGTTGGTGGCGGCGGTAGTGCGGAATACGAAAAAGGATTGGCTTCGTTCGAACGACAAATTTCCATGATGCCGGCTATGGTTTCGCAAATGGGACAAACAATGGGTCTGTCGGCTACGGCTTACGATGTGAATATTAATTTCACAGGAACATCAATATTGTATGGTGGCCGTGTAGGTGGTTCGTATTCTTTCCTTGACGACAAATTGGCTGTAAGTTTGGGCGTTGCCGCTATTTATCAGAAAAATGCTTATAAAGGTTCTATAAAAGACATCCGTTTGAATCCTACGTGTGCCGCATTGGGTATGAATGGCGATATGATTCCAGCCACTACATTTTTCACACAGGTCGCAACAGCGCTGTCAACTATGAATCCAACAATGGCTGCGACTGCTGGTGCGTATGCCAATGCTGTTGCCGATAAGGAAGTTGATGCCGTGCAGACAGGGTTTGGCTTGGCTCCGATTATTGGTTTTAGTTTTAAACCAGACGATAAACTGAATATCGGTGTGAAATATGAGGGCAGAACAAAAATGGAATTGACAAACGATACAAAGAAGGACGATACGGGAATGTTCACCGATGATTCCACGTTCCGCAAAGATATTCCTGCAATTCTTTCGCTTGGAATTGGCGCAAATCTTACAGAAAAATTCAGAATATCAACTTCATATACCTACTATTTCGATAAAAATGCGGACTGGGGCGGTCGTGAAGACTTTTTGGATAAAAACACAATGGATGTTGCTGGAAATCTTGAATATGATGTAATTCCATTGTTGACATTGAGCGCAGGTTATTCTCGTAGTATGTCGGGAACCAGTGCTGATTTCCAAACTGATATGGACTATGCGTTGAGTTCGAATGCTTTTGGTATGGGTGGAAGATTAAATCTTTCGGAAAGACTGAAAGTTGATTTTGGTTTCATGTACGTTGCATACGATGATGTGGAAAAAACATCAACATTCAACAATGTGTCCCACACAGAATCGTTTGACCGCACAAACAAATCATTCTCATTGGGTGTAAGTTACGCGTTCTAAAAAAAGAAAATTTTCGTAAAACTTTTGTTGGGGAAAGGAAACTGGCGTTGCTGGTTTCCTTTCTTTTTTGTATGGAAAACCGAAATTATTCTTCTGTTATTCAAATACATAGATGCGTTTTACGCGTCGGTCAATCGAAGTCATTACTTCGTACGGAATTGTACCGATACGTTCTGCCATTTTTGTGATGGGCAGGTTTGTACCAAACAGAATAACTTCGTCGCCAAGTTGCACATCGGGAATGTCGGTTACATCAACCATAGCCGCATCCATGCAAATGTTTCCAACAATAGGAACTTCTTTGCCACGAATCAACACGGTTCCCACGCCGTTGCTTAATTTTCGATTGAAGCCATCGGCATAGCCGATTGGAATTACAGCGATTTTTGAGTCGCGCGAGAGCATTCCTTTCCGTGAATAGCCAACTGATGTGTTGTTTTTCATTTCACGCAGTCCCGAAACAAATGTTTTCAACGTGCTGATATGCTGGCAGTTCTGTGGATTTTCGAAACTGATTCCGTATAATCCGATTCCCAATCGCACCATGTCGAACTGATAATCGCGGAAACGTTCTATGCCTGCGGAATTGAGTATGTGGCGCATAATTGGGTAGTCGAATTCGTTCATTATTTGCGTTGACATTGTTTTGAACAACTCCAATTGTTCCAATGTAAACGAATCAAATTGTGCGTCGTCGCTTCCCACAAGATGCGAGAATATTGAAGTCACCCGACAATTTGGAATAGATTTCACTTCGCGAATCAAATCGCTAATTTGTTGAGGTTGAAATCCATAGCGTGCCATTCCAGTATCCATTTTTAAGTGAATCGGGAATGTTTTATTTGGGTAAAGAGCGCATAATTGCTTTAATTCGTCGAGAACGGCAAAATTGTGGATATTTGGTTCCAAACCGTAGTCGTACAATTTCGACAACATTCCATATTCAGGATTCATAACGATGATTGGCACCGTGATTCCCGAATTTCTCAATTCCACGCCTTCGTCGATAAAGGCAACAGCAAGATAATCCACCTTATTGTGTTGCAGTATGTTCGCAATTTCGTACGTGCCGTTTCCATAACACGATGCCTTAACCATCACCATCATTTTGGTTTTCGGATTCAGGCATGAACGGAAGTAGTTGAGATTATGCACAATTGCGTTCAAATTTACTTCCAACACGGTTTGGTGCATTTGCAGCTGGAGTTGCGCAACCAATCGTTCAAACTCAAATTCGCGGGCTGCTTTGAACAAGATTGTTTCGTTTTGGAATGCGAATTCGTGGAATTTTGGAAGCAATGCGTTTGTTGACGCATAAAAATGTCCTGTCGGCAAATATTTTTTCAGGTATTTTGAAATATCTTTTCCTACGCCAATCACACGGTTGATGGAATATTCGCGAATCATATCGGCAATGTTTGAATATAATTCGTCGAAATTCATACCTGTTTGTTTCACATCGGAAAGAATCAACGTTTTTGATGCGTTCTTATGTTGTTGGCTGAGATATTGTAAAGCTATCTTAACACTTTGGAAATCAGAATTGTAACTATCGTTAATCAACACGCAGTTGTTTCTTCCTGAGATTTGTTCCAAGCGCATTTCAACAGGCGGCAACGATTGGAACAGTTCCAAATCGGCGGCAACGCCAAGTACTTGGAGCGCATAGAAACAATGAACTGCATTTTCTATTGAAGCCGCATCGGTAAATGGAATCGTGAACGAATATGTTTTTTTGTTCCACGAAGCTGTAATTTCCGTCGCATCGGATTTTGATGCGTATGAAACAAAGTTTTGTGCTTTTTTAGAATATCCCCATGCAACCAACGTAACGTCCGAAAGTTTCTTCGCTTCTTCGTCAATTTGAGTGTAGTCGCTACAATAAATCAATGTTTTTACGTGGGCGAACAACTTCATTTTCTCCTGAACTTTTTGTTCAATTGACGTGAAATGTTGCTGGTGTGCGTCGCCAATGTTCGAAAAAATTCCGATTGTCGGCAGTATCATCTTTTCCAAACGTTCCATTTCGCCCACTTCGGAAATTCCCGATTCGATTATTCCGTATGAAAATGCGTTGTCCAAAAGCATCAGCGACAACGGCACGCCGATTTGTGAGTTGAAGCTCCGAGGGCTGCGAACTACTTTGGTCTTTTGTTTCATCAAATAATACAACCATTCTTTGATGATAGTTTTTCCGTTGCTGCCCGTTATTGCAATGATTGGATTTTGGAAAAATGCCTGACGGTAATGCGACAGCAGTTTTTGGAAAGAATCAAGTACCGAACCTGATACAATATAATTGGAGTCGTTGAATTTCGGATAATTTTCACCTTTTTCCACCCAAAAGTTGCGGCAACCACGTTCGTGCATATCGGCAATATAATCGTGGCCATTGCGGCTTACACCCTTCAGAGCCAAGAATATAGCGGAAATTTCGTCGAACGAAGTCCTGCTGTCTGTTTGAATTTTAGTGATTTTTATATTTCCATTGCCTTCACATTCCGAACTTGTGATGGCTGCAATTTCTGATAACGAAAACTGAAACATAACCTAAACTCTATAACCAATTACCAAAACGTCGTCAACTTGTTCAGTGTTACCTTTTTCAATCCAATCAACCAACTCGTGGTCTAACAGTTCACGCTGTTCGCTCATTGGCGACTCATATATATTTACAAAAACTTGTTTCAAACGTTTAATCATAAACTTCTTGCCCTTTTCGCCACCGAATTGGTCTTGGAAACCATCGGAGAACGTGTAGAGTGTATCGCCTGGTTTCAAAGTTATGCAGTATTCCTCGAATGGAACCATTTCTGGATAGATTGCAATTGGTTGCTTTCCTCCTGCCACTTGAATAATGTGGTATGTTTCCCCGTTTGTTTCTGAAACAAATTCCTGAATTTTCACGCGGTCATCTTCTGGCACTTCCCCTTCAATAAAATCTTTACGGACAAGAATCAGCGGGTTGTTTGCTCCAGCAAAACGTAATTGTCGGGTTTCTTCGTCGAACATCCACATAGCCAAGTCCATACCGTCTTTTTGTTCGCCGGCGGCGCCTGTTTGTTTCAAAGCCTTGATGATATTTTCACGAAGTTTGTTAAGAATTTCGCCTGCGTGGATGTCGGGCATAGTTGGGTCGTTGATGATTTCGTTCAAGAATGCAGTTCCCAACATACTCATGAATGCTCCCGGCACGCCGTGGCCAGTACAGTCGGCGGCGACGGCGATTTTCCATTGAGCTTTCTTACCTATCCAATAATAGTCACCACTTACAATATCACGCGGTTTGAACAAGATGAATCGATGGTCGTGGAACAAATCCTCCACCAATTCCGGTCGTGGCAATATGGCTGTTTGAATTCGGCTTGCATAGTGGATACTGTCCAAGATGTTCTGTTGTTGTATCTCGATTTGTTCCTTCTGTGCGGTAACCTCGTCGCGTTGCCGTTCGATTTCAATGTTCTGTTTGTTAATCTTATCGTTTTGTTGGGCAAGTTTCACGTTCGATTTACGGACTTGAACCAACAAGTAAACCACGAAAATCAGGAATATTGCAATGATGATTGAGGCTCCCACCATAATCAGGAATCGCTTCCGCAAAGCGTCCTGCTCGCGGCTCATAAGTTCCTGGCGCTCTTTAGCCGCTGCAATTTCTTGGTCCTTCAACTCAGAACCGTAGCGCACCGACAGCAAATTCATCTGTTTTGCCGCATCGGCTGCACGCAGCGTGTCGTATAATTCCACATATTTTTCGTACGACCGCAGTGCTCCTTCATAGTCGTGCAAGGAATCCAATGTGCTGGCGTAGTCCCAATACCACATAAATTCTTTTTCCTTGTATTCGCCGGCTTGAATTCGTGGCAGTTCCTTAAGGAAATATTCACGGGCTTTTTCGTAGTTGCCCATTTTGTGGTACAGCAACGCGTATCCGTTTTCAATGCTGATGATGTCGGCAACCATGTTTTTCGCCAACGCAATTTTATACACAGAGTCAAAATATTTTTTCGACTGGTTGAAATCGCCCGTCATATAGTAGCCAATACCAATGTTCATACGACATTTCACTATGTTGGCGGTGTCTTTCATTTCCTCGCAGAGAGTCAAAGCTTCGTTAAAATAGTAAAACATTGAATCCATATTGGATATGGCGCGTTTCACGCCTTTTCGGTTGTGCCCCGAATAAATAGCACCGATGTTCATCAATTCTTGTGCGTACTGCGTTGTGTTTCCGCTGTTTTTGAACACCTCCATACTTTTTCTATGGTATTCAATTGATTCGTTGAATTTTTCCAGTTGGTAATACACCGACGCTATATTTTGCCATGCATTTGCCACATCGTTTTCAAACCCACCGTCGTGGAACACGCGTCCAGCTTCCTGATAGCTCTGTAGGGCTTCTTCGTAACGGGCCAATTCGTTGTAGGCGTTACCGGCCTGCATGTTCGCCACGGCAACACCACGCATGTAGTTGGCCTTTTGACCAGCTTCAATGGCTTCTTTAGAATATTGTAACGCCTCTTGGTTTTTCCCCGAATACATACGGGTAAGGTTTGCGACTTGGCACAGCGCCATATTCAGCTCTTTCCAAGCATTTCCTTTGCGCGCAATGGTTGCCGCTTTGTTGAAATACACAAGCGCCGAATCGGCGGAACTCATCATTAAGTAGAGCTTCGCCACTTCGCGGTATGCGTTCGCCGACTGTGCGTGCAATTCATATTCCTCAGCTTTTTTCTGGGCAACATCATAATAATGGAAAATAGAATCCACTTTCCCTGTTGCGTAAAAATCCTTTGCTTTTTGAAGATATGATTCAACTTCCTTGATTCGCGTTGAATCAACTTGAGCAAGCGCCGCATAGCTGGCGAGCACCACTCCTAATACTATAGTTATAATCCGTTTCATTATTGCAATAATAACGAAAAGTATTGAATTAAAAAATTCTCTATGGAAATTCAAGTAACAAACTTATCAACAGATTATCACTGCCGAAACCATTGTTGTGGGAGTGTGGGGGGAGTTCGTTGTGTAATAAAAAAGCAACTTATTGATTATTAATAAGTTGCTTTGAATAGTCGTTGTCGTACAAGGATTCGAACCTCGACTAACTGGACCAAAACCAGTTGTGCTGCCATTACACCATACGACAGTCCACCCAAACGGGTGTGCAAATATACATTTTTTTATTTTTGTACAAATACTCAAGCAAAAAAATATGCAAGATTGATAAAAAAACTTGAATTGCCTCCACAATATGGTTGATTCTGTCCTTATCCCTAACTTTCTCTCTCATAAATCAATACTTTATCATGTTCGGCAGATTCTGTTGCAAAAGGCAGTAATCGTCCATTTTCAACCAAATCAATCTTTCTGCCTGTGGCATTCTCCATGGTAACCATAATTTTAGAAATTACAAAAAGAGAAATCCGTGCATTCTTGTCGTATTCCACAAGAATATCAACATCGCTGTCCGCCTTGTCTTCGCCACGCGAACACGAACCAAACAACCAAGCTTTGGTAATCGGCTCTTTTGTGAGACAATCACGAATTATTGGTAAAATATGTTTTGTCCGTTCCGAAAGCATTATAGACGATTTTGATTGTTACAAATATACTATTTTTTGAATAAATGTAAACCCTACTTGTTTTTATTTACCTCATATACGATTAACAGAAATGTTTTTTAACAAGATAATTGCAATAAACCTCTTTAATTCGTCGGCGAATATGGTTAATATAGACTGCGGTTTTATTCCACCGTCTTTACCACAAAGATGGATTGATTAGAAGAAGACAAGATAATTTATTGAAGAGCAAACATAAATCCTTCAATCAGAAACTTCTTAAGAAATTTCGAGCTGTATTTATTTTATACTCAGTCAAATATTTTATATCTGGATTATTTAACATTTTTTTATACCAGTAAGCTGCCGAATTAGAATCTTTTGGTACACCATATCCATACTGATAACATTGCCCTATATAAAATTGACTATGAATATCTCCCTGTTCAGCTGCCTTTCTAAATAATCGTGCTGCCTCAACATAATTAACAGGAACTCCTCTATTTCCAGAGAAATAACTCATTGCTAAATCTCCTTGTGCAGGAGCGTATCCTTGTTCAACAGATTTTTTCAACCAATAAATCCCTTGTCTATCGTTTTGAGATGTTCCTTCTCCATCAAAATACATGTTTGCCAATCTAAATTGAGCCCCAGCATCTCCATTGTTAGCTGCTATTTGATACAACCTAAATGCTTCATAATAATTACGAGCAGTCCCCAATCCATAATAGTAACATCTACCTAAATCGGCAATTGCAGGGGTATATCCATAATTTGCAGATTGTTTTATATATTGGAATGCGGAAGAATAATCATTTTTCAAATAATATTCACATCCTTTGTTATACAGTTGAGATGCGTAATCTAAATTTTGGGATATTGCATTAAGAAACATCCCACTTAGAATAATACTAATTATATATTTCTTCATAATTTATAGTATTTATTTTTTTACAAAACGAACAGATAATTTATCGCCATTAAGACCACAAGAAATGTATTTTCTATTCTTATCGAACGCCAGAAAATTCATTCCTGCATAATCACCCGCATCTGATGATGACCAAAAATATCCTTCGCTACCAACCCATCTATAATTATAGTCTTCTTGATAGCCAGCTACAGGCAGAAATATTGAATTTCCATTTTTCCCTATAACTTTATATCCATTACCTTTCCATTCCCATCGACATTCTTGTAGTAGTTCCCAACATTCCTCTCGTGTTGGCAATCGATAACTCGTTTTTTGTAAATTTAACGCATCTCTATCTGTAAGATACTTCCCGTAATCCCCACTATTTTTTGCACCAACATTACAGGTAGCCCACTTTACAGAAAGTCCTAAATCAACAAAATTATAATTAGTATTGTCCGTTCCATATGTTTTATGTACGGTACTATTTTGAGTATTACTATTATTGCTTTTTATTGAAAATGAATTCAAACTATTAAGTACTTGTTGATACTCCGAGGTGTTGTTTATACGAGCCATACCAGTGATTCTATATACATAACTAGAATATTTAAATGCATATTGAATAAATTTGAATTTTATCCCATTTAGATATGTGGTGTATGACATTTTTATACACGGATATCCTTTATACGTTGTTTTCGTCGGGGATTGTATAAATACCATATTTGCATCCTCACTTAGAAAACTTAGTTTTAGATTATTTAAATCAGACTGGGTAATTTCCGAATAATCAAGTTCTGGATTATATTCCATTTGTGCCATAATAGTAGCTCCACTTGTCCCTTGTTTTACAATAACCATTTCAGACGCATCCGTAACTAATAAACCAGGATTCTTTGGTACATTTACACTCCATCCTTGTGGATATGAAAAGGAATAATATTTGCAACTATATGTTTGTGTCGTTTGAGAAAAAACATCTAAGATGCAAAACATCAATAAGATAAGAAAGAAAAATTTGATAACACTTTTCATTTTATTTAATCTTTTTCCGTATGCCAGATTGTCCCGTTCCCAACTGACACTACAGCAATAATGGTTATTATTGGAAATATAAATCCAAAAATCGCCCATAATGCAGGTTTTCTATTCTTTTGGTCTGCTTTTGTTGCACAATAAAAAGCTCCAAATCCGTGTAAAATAAAGATTAGTATTCCTAATATAAGTCCACCCATACTATATTCTATTTTATTGTTTAGTTAATTCATTAGGATAGGTCTCCTCTATCTCTTTTTTTATTATTAAAAGCTTTTGATAATTATTTTTGTTTTCTGTTATCTTTTGGCATTGTAACGTCATGTATTCCTTTAATCCTTCATCTACAAATCTATCGGGATGGCATACTCGTATTAATTCTTCATAAAGTTTTTTTGATTTAAATATGTCTGACATTAATTCATCCGTATTGATTTTGCTATTCTTTGCAGTCAATAATTCGTTGCTCATTTCTATAGATGGTCTGTGAAACTGTTTAATAATCAAAATTACTAATATAATCAATTCCACTATTGCCATATATTTCCATGGAAATATGTATTCCTCATCTATCAGCACTGACGAATTTACTTGTGAAATGAGCGTATCAACAGATTGAATCACGGTATCTAATAACATAAGACTCCTCCTATATTGGCATAATCAGTTAATTTCCATTGCAAACCATTCAATCCTGCATTATCATGAACTTCCAATGTGTCCCAACCCAAAGAAATCAACTTTCTAACAAGTTCTTCGTTTGCAAGAACGATTTTCCCAATTTCTATCATTTCGGGACGTGACAATGGTCTACCAGATAGTGCTTTTATTCTAAATCCTCCCGCCAAAAACTTTGTAAAAGCGTGACGATATGCACTATTCCCCTTTGATACAGAAACGGACAATAGTGTTGGGGCATAACCGAGAATAAAAGCATTTTTTGCAGATTGGTTAAAATTCTTTACAAGTGAAATCCGTTCCCTCATATCACCAAACCAATCTGCAAGGCGAATGATTCTTTCCCACATAAAATTAGAAATTAGAGGTTTCTGCTTTTATTTTAGGATTTTCTCCATATTCATTCGTTCCTGACTCTCCTTCCTTAAAAATAAGCCATAATGGGTATAGTGGTATTAGTTGCCACCAACCATTGTGCCCTAAATCGTGACAACGTTTTGCACCTTGTGCGAGGAAAAACCAAATCAATGGTAAACATACTAAAATAGAGAGAATATTAACAGTTTGAACATCAGATTGAGATACAAGACGAGAACCGCCAATTATAATTGCTGTAATTATAATGCGTATAACAGCTGTACAAAGTGCGTTAATAATAAAGGAAACACCATACTCAGTTCTTCTGATGCGTCCGTCAAATGAAAAAGGATGTTTAAACATAATTTTATACATTTTAAAATTTAACGCTCAAAAATAGTAGTTAAAAATTAAAAATACAAGAAAAATTTAACATTAAATGATAAATTCTAAAAATTTCAGTATAAAATTTATTCATCTGACTATCTTAGATTTGCATATATGGATTTGGTTCAGTTAGGAAAGAATATTTCGGCATTTCGCCGTGCTCAACATCTTACCCAAGAGGATGTTGCTTTTGAATTGAATATTACCAATGTTTCATATTCGCGAATTGAAAGAGGCATAACGGATGTTTCTTTCAACCGTCTGCTTCAGATAGCGGAAATATTAAAAGTTCCTGTTTCCGCCTTGGTGCAAGACGACACATCCGCCGATTTCAGCAAACTTTCGGCAGACATTGCCCAAATCAAAGCCGATGTGGCAGAGATTAAAACTGTGGTAGTGGTGTAATGCCTACGGAGTCTCCCTTAACTTTTCACGGAATAATCCCCCTTTAATCTTATAGAAATTTGTTCCATTTCTTTCGGCGGCGAAAGAAACGGAACCCAAAGAAAGGCCGCCGACGGACCCGCTCGGCTAAAAATCAACTGCGTTCCACTAAAGGAGTTGAAGTGCCGCATTATCGTATGATATAGAATTTCGTCAGAAGGCACCAACTCCTTTTGCGTTCCACTCCGTTGATTTTCTATACGCCTCCCGGCTCAGTCGGAAAATCGTGCTAACAAAGATTTTTGTGAAAAAAGAAGCAAAAAAAAGCAAAAAAAAGAGGACCATTTGGTCCTCTTTTCTGTTATTCAAATTGTTTGAATGTTTTCTTAATGATTTCGATACTATCGCGGAGTTGTTCCTCGTTGATAACAAGTGGAGGAGCAAAACGGATGATGTGTTCGTGTGTTGGTTTTGCCAACAATCCGTTGTCACGCAATGCCAAGCAGAAATCCCATGCTTTCTTTCCGTTGTGTGGTTCAATAATAACGGCGTTCAACAAACCTTTACCACGAACCAATTTCTTCATTGGGTGTTGGAAAGAATTCAACTCGTCGCGGAAGATTTTTCCAAGACGTTCAGCGTTTTCGGCCAATTTTTCGTCTTTCAAAACTGAAAGTGCAGCGATGGCAACTTTTGCAGCAATTGGGTTTCCACCGTAAGTAGAGCCGTGTTCGCCCGGTTTGATGTTCAACATAATGTCGTCGTCAGCCAAAACTGCAGAAACAGGCAACATACCGCCGCTGATTGCCTTACCCAAGATAAGAATGTCAGGACGAACGCCTTCGTGGTCGCAGCAAAGCATTTTACCCGTACGGGCCAAACCAGTCTGAACTTCGTCGGCAATGAAAAGTACGTTGTGTTTTTTACACAAATCGTAGCATTTTTTCAAATAACCATCGTGAGGAACATATACACCAGCTTCACCTTGAATAGGTTCTACCAAGAAACCTGCAACTTTGTCGCCTTCTTTTTCAAGAACTTTTGCAAGCGCGTCAACATCGTCGTAAGGAACTTTGATGAAACCAGGAGTAAGCGGACCGTAGTTCGCATACGATTCAGGGTCGATTGACATTGAAATGATAGAGATAGTTCTTCCGTGGAAGTTACCTTCGCAGCAGATGATTTTTACTTCATCGTTAGGAATACCTTTCTTTACAACACCCCAACGACGAGCAAGTTTCAATGCTGTTTCGTCGCCTTCGGCACCAGTATTCATAGGAAGTAATTTATCGTAGCCGAAAAATTTAGTTGCAAATTCTTCGTATTCACCAAGTGTATCGTTGAAAAATGCACGTGAGGTAAGGGAAATTTTTTGTGCTTGGTCAACCATTGCCTTCACGATTTTTGGGTGGCAATGTCCTTGATTTACTGCTGAATATGCAGACAGATAATCATAATAGCGTTTGCCGTCGGTATCCCAAACATATACACCTTCGCCTTTCGCCAAAACTACAGGGAGCGGATGGTAGTTGTGAGCGCCATACTTAAGCTCTCTGTCCATGTATTCTTGTTGAGTCATAATTATTTAAACATTTAATAGGTTAAACTTCGTTTTAACGAGGTCAAAGGTAGAAATTATTTAGAAATGAGGTCGGAAAAAATTGTTTTTTTAAGCAATGGGCATAAAAAAAGCCTCAACATTTCTGCTGAGGCTTGCTCCCAAAACTGGACTTGAACCAGTGACCCTCTGATTAACAGTCAGATGCTCTAACCAACTGAGCTATTTGGGAATGTTGCTTCCGAAAAAGCTGTGCAAATATACAAGTAATTTTGAATAAAAAAATATCTTTGCAAAAAAAATGTCTATGAATACAATTATTTTCGGTACGGTTGCTTTTGATGCCATTGAAACGCCATACGCAAAAACGGATAAAATCATTGGCGGTTCAGGCACATATAGTTGTTTTTCAGCATCTTACTTCGTGAGACCTCAAACTCTTTCGGCAGTGGGTTACGATTTTCCGCAGGAATTCATTCAAAAATTGAAAGACAAAGGCATTGATTTGGACGGAATGCAGATTAAGCAAGACGAAAAATCCATGTTTTGGTCGTGCCGCTATTTCGACAATATGAACCAACGCGAAACGCTGACGACCGAATTGAACGTGGTGGCGAACTACAAACCGATTCTCCCTAATTCATATAAGAATACAGAATATATAATGTTGGGAAATGGCGACCCGGTGCTGCAACGTGCTGTATTGGAGCAACTTAACCATAAACCAAAATTTGTGGCTCTTGACACTATGAATTTCTGGATGGACACGATGATGGACGAGTTGAAAAAAACAATTTCAATGGTTGACATTATTATTATAAACGATGAAGAGGCTTGCCAACTTTCTGGGGGAGAACGTTGTCTTTCGAAGGCGGCGCGTATAATTTGCAATATGGGACCTCGCTACGTTATTATTAAGAAAGGTGAACATGGCGCCATGTTGTTCAGCAAGGATAGCATTTTCATTGCTCCCGCTTTGCCGCTCGAAGACGTGGTTGACCCAACCGGCGCGGGCGATACGTTTGCAGGTGCGTTTATAGGTTACATAGCACAACAGGACAAAACCGACTTTGAAACTATGAAAACCGCAGTGATTGTGGCTTCGGCCATGGCATCGTTTACCGTCGAAAAAATGGGAACTGAAGGATTGGAAAATCTTACGGCTGAGGAAATCAAAAATAGAATTTTTAAATTCAAGGAATTGGTCGATTTCAAATTGTAAAAAATACACTAAGCCCCTCAAAAAAATGCAACTTGTAACTCCTTAAAAATCAGTCTATTAACAGCCAGTGTTGAAAACTATCATAGTGTACTTGTAACAATTTGAAAATTTCAAGGTCATTTTTGTATAAAGGTTTACAGCTATGAAACGAGTATTGATTTTTTCAATTTTAGCATGTGCGTTGGCAGGTTGTGGAGCTACTGACACAGAAATCCAAAATGCGTACGTAACAGGTCTTGAGGAAGGTAAAATCAAAGGCTTCAACGAAGGTTACGAGCAAGGGCAGAAGGACGGGTACAAAAAAGGTTACAACGATGGTTTGGAAACATCGTTCACCAATGCGTACTAATCTGTAGTGCAGTTGAATAGCATCACATCCAAGGGTGGATTGTGTGCATTCCATGGTTATCAGACAAGGATTGTGTGACTATTTCCTGTCGAAAAACGGACTTTTCCCACTTACAGAAAGAGGTATGCCTAAAACAATCGGGCAATCAGGCAACAAATTCATTTTAGTTGCCGTGTAACCTATTGTGTACATCACGCGGTTGTCGATACGGTTGTCGGCGGCACGCGAAACGGCAGAGCCTATGGCGATTCCCAAATCGTTCGCATTGAAAAAACATGGTATTGAAGGTTGTTTGTCCTTCTCCGCACAGGTTTTAAATCCGCAGAATGTGCAATTCAAACCCAGCGACTGGACTTTTGTTCCGAACAACATAACTGCCTGGCTGTTCCGGCAATTTTCAGCGTCACGCTTAAACGAAGTCCGTCCTTCTTTCTCGGCAATTTCGCACATAGCACATGCCAATCGTTCAATATCGTCGTCAGTGAGAATCACAATTTCCAGATTATCAACACCTTTGCCTTTTGGCGCAGTACGTGCCGCAATGGCAATTTTTTTTGCAACAGTTAAAACCGCCTCGTTGCGGATTTGTTCTTCACGCAGTATCATTTTATTCAATTTAAATTATTGAGCTTCACGATGTTTCGCGTTTTTGTCGTCCATAAACGCTAAATAATTTTTGTAGCGGGAAACAGCGATTTTTCCGTCTTCCACAGCCTTAATCACATTGCACTTCGGTTCGTGCGAGTGGGTGCAGTTATAATATTGGCAATCAGACGAATACTTGAATATTTCAGGGAAATATTGGCTGATTTCCTCGCTTTCCATATTAAGCAATCCAAATGCTTTCACACCGGGAGTGTCGATTATGTTGCCGCCATGGGGTGTTTCATACATTTCGGCAAAGGTGGTTGTATGCTGCCCTTTGTGAAACGATTTTGAAATTTCACTTGTTTTGAGTTCGTTATTGTTTGTTATTGCTTTGATTATAGATGTTTTGCCCACACCAGAATTTCCCGACAAAAGTGAAACTTTACCCACAAGTCGTTTCTGAAGTTCGTCAATGTTGTAGCCTGTTTTAGTGGAAATGCAAAGGACTTCGTAGCCGGCGAGTGTGTAAATTTCCTGCCACTCTTTAATAACAGCCTGGTCTTCAGGCGATTGGAATAAATCGTATTTGTTGATGAGAATCGTACAGGGAATGTCGTATGCCTCGGCGGTCACCAAGAATCTATCAACAAACTGCAACAACGTCTGTGGCGAATGAATAGTGACCACAATGTACGCCATATCAATATTTGCCGCAATTATCTGTGATTCCTTTGAAAGATTTGACGCTTTGCGGATAATGTAATTTTTGCGGTCGGCAATACTGGTGATTATGCCCGCCGACTCGTTCTCAAGTTCGAAGAAAACATAGTCGCCCACCGCGATGGGATTTGTGCTTCTAATGCCGTTCAAACGAAGTTTTCCTTTAATGCGGCAATCGAACAATGTTCCATCGTCAGTCTTAACTTTGTAGTTGTTTCCCGTTGATTTAAGGACGAGACCTTTCATATTACTTCTTGAGTATCAGGTTGTTGACGCCATTTTTCCCGAACTCTTTCTCGTATTTCTGAATCAGTTCGTTCTGTTTTTTCTCAAATTCTTTTGGCGGAAGTTTGTCGCCACCGTTTTGTTGCAAGTCACGGTTTGCCATACGGATAATTAGTTCTTCCCAAAAATTCTGCTCATCGTAGCGTTCCACGGCAGCGTCGCAGTCGTCCTCAAATTCCTGGCAAGGAGCATAGCCACCCATTTTCTTGTCGAACTCAATATCGTCGTTGCCCTGACGGTATGCGCTTTCGTACAATTTTTGCATCAATTCGTCAATTTCGCCCGCATTGTCGGCTGGCTCGTACGCCTGTAGCATCCATTCTCCCATATATACAAGTTGGAGCAGGTTTTGAAACTGTTTGTCCGTTAATTCAATCTTTGCCATAGTTTGAAATTTTTACAAAAATACGAAAGAGTAACGATAAATCACAAAGTACGAATGATTTATAGCTTTTTTCCCATCTCATACGCCTCAACGAGCGCCTTATGCCCTTTGATTTCACCCATTTCGTTCACGCCACCTGCGAAAACCGAACCAGCAAGTTTTGCCCGTCCGAAGCAATCTATCCAGCCAGTTAAGCCAGAGACGGCGCGTTGCGGAACGTACTCGCCATTGTCGGCAGCCGCGGTGAACATATAAATGTCGGTAAATTTGTAATCAGAGTCATAAAGTGGGTTCGCACGGTCGAGCAACGTTTTCATTTGACCACACATTTCGTAATAGTAAATTGGTGTGGCAAAGGCAATTACATCGGCATCGTGCATTTTTGCAACAATTTCAGGGGCATCGTCGTTGATGACGCATTTCCCCAATTTATGACAAGCGAAACATCCTTTGCAGAACTGAATTTGTTTGCCACGAAGCGAAACCAGTTCCACCGAATGTCCAGATTCCGCCGCACCACGGGCAAATTCTTTAGCAAGAGCCTCGGAATTGCTCACCGTTCGAGGACTTGTTGATATAACTAAAACGTTCATTTTCAAATGTTTTTCATTTTTTAAACATACGGGAATCAATGCATTCCAAATCAATCTTCACAAACGGCTACTTCTCTGCCTGCCGTACCAAAGTCATCTCCAACTCGTTTGTTTTCGGGTTGATAACCTTGATATAGTCGTATGCATCGCCAACTTTTCGGAGTATATGTGTGCCAGAAACATTTGCGGCATTGCCTTTCATTTTCACATTCAGCAAAGAATCCTGTTGGATAGTGTAAGTAAACGTGCCATCGCCGCCATCCTTTGTCAGCATATATTTGAATACAGGACCAAGTTCCAAATAGCCGTCGCCATTTTCGTAGAACACCACCTGAATGTCTTCCATCAGCAGATTGCCGAGCATAGCGCCAAGTGCATTCGCTTCTTCCTTGGAATCCAACGCATCAGGAGCAATTTCCATTTTATACTTTCCAGCAAAATCCTTGCTGTTGAAACTTGTTTTGGAGCCATTGCACGCCGCAAACAACACCATACACACCATTGGTAGGAAATACTTTCTCATAAAAATACATCTGTTTTATTTCTACAAAAATAAGCAAATATTTAGAATCTGTTTTGAAATAACTTTAGAAAAAGATAGTCCGTTTTGTGGGAGAAATCCATTGTGTTGCTCAAGGTTACGTTTTTATGGTAAATGGGGGAAAAGAAGAAACAAAATCCCTATATTTGTCAAAAAATCAAACTATGAAACATCTCTACATATTTATTTTAGCTATTATGACTTGTGTTGCATGCTCAAACGTCAGTTCTACTAAGACGCAAGACGCATCCAATAATTCAACACAATTTTCTTCCGACTCAATACGAATTATTGACTCTCTCTATATAGGAAAAACCTATGAGGGCGACTCTGCTTGGATGCACACAAATTATACCTGCACATATCCAGTTACCGACAATCCAGATTGGCAAAAAGCGAAACAAAATATTTTGTACTGGATTTGCGACATATTTAATGATTCAAAACACACTAACTGGAATAACATTGAGCAAGTCGCCGCACATTACGGCGATAGCATACGTAACAGAGTTAAGGAAGACATGGCTCTTGAGTCAGGATTTCTGCCATGCGACCAATTTGAACAAAGCATCGATATTGCGCCAGTATTCGAAAACGACACGATAATTACCTATGGAAAAGGAATTTACACGTTTTTGGGAGGAGCCCACGGTGGATATTATTACGTAGGAACATCATTCAACAAAAACACAGGACATCAATATAATTTTGATTTACTTTCAAAATATGATAAGGAAACTTTAAATAAGATGATTATCAATGGATTAGGTGAATATTTCAGTTGCACCCAAGAGGCATTGGCGGATATGATTGACGTTGAAGACATATATAACATTCCTCTGCCATCGACTCCACCATATATAACAGAAAACGGAATCGCCATCACCTATCAACAATACGAAATTGCTTGCTATGCGGCGGGAATGCCATCGTTTGTCATACCGTTGGGCGAGTGATGTTTCTTTACAATAAAAAACTATTCTCTCGTTTTACTTCTGAATTGATAATTCATTACCTTTACGCCGCAATTTTATAGGATATAACAATGGGAAAAACTTTATTTGAAAAGATTTGGGATGCGCACGTGGTGCAAGTCGTGCCAGACGGACCTACACAGTTGTACATCGACCGTCTGTATGCCCACGAGGTGACTTCGCCTCAGGCATTCGACACGCTTCGTGACAAAGGAATCAAAGTGTTCCGTCCCGAACAGGTGGTTGCCATGCCCGACCACAATACTCCTTCCGACCAACAGGAAGTAATCAACGACCCGATTGGTCGCAAACAAGTTGAAACCTTGGCGAAAAACTGTGCCGAATTTGGTATCAAGCATTTTGCAATGGGAACTAAAGACAATGGAATCATTCACGTTGTCGGTCCTGAAAAAGCATTGTCGTTGCCGGGAATGACTATCGTCTGCGGCGATTCGCACACTTCTACTCACGGTGCCGTTGGCGCTCTTGCAATGGGTATCGGAACAAGCGAGGTGGCTGAAGTGCTTGCCAGCCAATGTATTTTGCAAGGAAAACCGAAATCAATGAGAATCAACATTGAAGGTGAATTACAAAAAGGCGTTACGGCAAAAGATATTGCGTTGTACATTATGGCTCAAATGACAACTTCGGGCGCAACTGGCTACGTGGTTGAATATGCGGGTTCAACTATTCGCAACTTGTCTATGGAAGGTCGTCTTACATTGTCGAACCTTTCAATTGAAATGGGCTCGCGTGCTGGTATCATCGCTCCTGATGAAACTACGTTTGAATACCTGAAAGGTCGTGAATATGCTCCGAAAGGTGCCGATTGGGACAAAGCTGTGGCATATTGGAAAACGTTGAAAACCGACGATGACGCTGTGTTCGACAAAGAAGTTACGTACAAGGCCGAAGATATTAAACCTCGTATTACTTACGGAACAAATCCTGGTGCTGGTATTGCAATAGACGAGACTGTTCCTACGTTGGACGGATTGAACGAGGCGCAAAAAGTGCAGTTGACCGCTCAACTTGACTATATGCAGTTCAAACCAGGACAAAAGTTGGAAGGCACTCCAGTAGATTATTGTTTCTTGGGTGCTTGTACCAACGGTCGTATTGAAGACTTCCGTGCTTTCGCATCAATTGTGAAAGGAAAGAAAAAATCTCCAAACGTAGTTGCATGGCTTGTTCCGGGTTCGTGGTTGGTTCGCAAGCAAATCATTGACGAAGGAATTGATAAAATTTTGGAAGAAGCAGGTTTTGAGCTTCGTTTGCCATCTTGCTCATCGTGTTTGGCAATGAACCCAGACAAAGTTCCTGCTGGGAAATTGTCAATTTCAACGTCGAACCGAAATTTTGTGGGACGACAAGGACCGGGCGCACGCACGGTATTGGCTTCTCCGCTCGTTGTTGCCGCAAGTGCAATCACAGGCGTAATTACTGACCCTCGTAAATTTATGTAACTATGGCAAAACAGAAATTCAATATCATCAAATCAACGTGTATTCCTGTTGCAATTGACAACTGTAATACCGACTTAATTATCCCTGCCCGTTACTTGGCAAGCACCACGCGTGACCCGAAATTTTTCGGCGACGCGTTTATGCACGACTTGCGTTTCGATGCCGACGGCAAACCAGTGGCAGACTTTGTGATGAACAAACCTGAATTTTCGGAAGCGCCACGAGAAGGCGTTCACGAAATTATTGTGGGCGGACAAAACTGGGGTTCTGGCTCAAGCCGTGAACACGCAGCATGGGCAATTGCAGGTTATGGCGTTCGTGTTGTGATTTCGTCAAGTTTTGCCGATATTCACAGAAATAATTTGCTGAACTGCTTCGTGTTGCCAGTGATTGTTACGCCAGCGTTCCAACAGGAATTGTTCGACACAATCGCTAAAAATCCACAAGCTATTGTAACAGTTGATGTTCCAAACCAAACAGTTACGAACGAAACGACTGGTCACAGCGAGAAATTCGAAATCAATGGTTACAAGAAACATTGTCTTGTAAATGCCCTCGACGACATTGATTATTTGTTGAGCGTGCAGGATAAAACTGTAGCATACGAACAGGCGAGAGCGGTTAAATAGAAATTTCAATTGTTCAATATAAGCAAGGAGAATGCAGCGATGCGTTCTCCTTTTTTTGTAACCAGTTCGGACTCAACTGCAAAAGCGGTAAATGATAATTTTTTCGTGTTAGTGGCGATATTTTACTTAAAAAGTCGTTTCTTTGCCAATGTAAAGATAATTTTCTATGAAAACGAAGCTCGATTACATTTGGTTGGATGGCAGTAAGCCCACACAAGTACTAAGAAGTAAAGTCCGTGTAGCTGACAATTTCAGCGGGAAACTCGAAGATTGCCCACAGTGGTCATTCGATGGAAGTTCATGCCAGCAGGCGGAAGGCGACACAACCGAATGTATTTTGAAACCAGTTTTCATTTGTAAGAATCCGTTGCAAATCAATGGTTATATTGTAATGAATGAAGTTCTTCGTTCTGATGGAACTCCTCATTCAACCAATGCCCGCGCCACAATTGACGACAATGGCGATGACTTTTGGTTTGGTTACGAACAGGAATATTTTTTGATAGACTGCAAAACGAACTTGCCGCTTGGTTTCCCAGCCGACGGCACGCAACCGCGTCCGCAAGGACCATATTATTGTGGAGTGGGGGCGAGAATTGCTTTTGGCCGCGAAATTGTTGAAGAACACCTTGATGCTTGTTTGGAGGCAGGTTTGAACATAGAGGGAACAAACGCCGAAGTGGCTTGCGGTCAGTGGGAATACCAAATTTTTGCGAAAGGTGCGAAACGTGCCGCCGACGAAATTTGGGTTGCCCGCTATATTATGGATTTGATTTGCGAAAAATACAACGTGTATGTTGAACTTCACCCGAAACCGCTGGGCAAGGATGCCGATTGGAACGGTTCGGGAATGCACGCAAATTTCTCGAACAGTGTGATGCGCACCCGTGGCGATAAGAAAATTTTTGATGACATCTGCGAGGAGTTCAGCAAGCATGTGAAAGAACATATGGATGTGTATGGCGCATACAACGACCAACGGCTGACAGGAAAACACGAAACTGCTTCGATTCATGATTTTACGTGGGGTGTCGGTACTCGTGGCACTTCGCTCAGAATCCCTGTGAATACTGTTACGGCTGGTTGGAAGGGAAGAATAGAAGACCGTCGTCCAGCATCGAACGGCGACCCGTATAAAATTGGCGCACGAATCGTAAAGACCGTTAAGGCATCGGGACATTATTAATAGTATGTTTCAAAACAGCTGACAATGTTGAGTATCAAACATATAGTATGCTGTTTTGTTTGTATTGTCTTTACAACATTCTGTTACGGACAATACTATGAAAATGGCTCCGAGCCAACTCGGACGCTGTGGCGGCAAATAAAAACGGACAATTTTCAGGTAATTTATCCCAAAGGTTTTGATTCTGTGGCAAACGAATTTGCCAAGAAATTGGAGTTCGTGTATAAATCGTGCAGCAACAGTTTGCGGCACGAGCCGAAGAAAATATCGGTAATTCTCCATAATCAGTCGAATATAAGCAATGCATCGGTGGCGTTGTGTCCGAGCCAAATGGACGTGTATCCCATTCCTTCGCAGGATTCTCATTCGCAGGAATGGTACGAGGAACTTGCCATCCACGAATTTCGGCACGTGGTGCAGATGAATGCCCTCGACCAGGGTTTCACTAAGGTTTTGTATTATATTTTGGGCGAACAAGCTGTTGGAGCTGTCACTGGTTTGTATATTCCCAAGTGGCTTCTCGAGGGCGATGCGGTTTGTACAGAAACGGCGCTCAGTACGAGTGGTCGTGGACGACAGGCAAATTTTTCGCAGGGACTCCGTGCGCAAACCTACCACAAGGGCATTTATTCGTATAGCAAAGCGTATTTTGGTTCATATAAGGATTATGTGCCAAATTATTACGAAATGGGATATTTCTTGCTTGCAAACACACGCCAGAATTATGGACAATTTATGGAAGCCAACATTCTTGAACGGGCTGGAAAATTTCCGCTCAGTATTCGTCCTGTAAATCAAGCAATTATCCAAAAAACAAATCTAACTCGGCGGGAATTGTATAACAATATGTTTGAACTCCAAGCAAACGAATGGAAACTTAAACACGACAGGGAAGTGCAAACACCATACGACACCATTGCGCACGCTGACAAGGTTTATACGAACTACATCAATGGCTTTCAGTTGAACGACTCGGTGTATTTTGCCGAACGGAGCGCGTTGAACCGAATTCCACAGATTGTGAGAATTGAAAACGGAAAGGAAAAAGTAATAGCAAACGTGTCGTTCAAACCCAATGAGGACGCGATTAAGACGAATGGAAAAACAATTGTGTGGCAAGAAACAAATTACAATATCCGTTGGGCGCAAAGACAAACGTCACGCATTTATGTATATGATATTGAGCGGCATAGAAGAAAAACTATTCGTACCCGTAGCCACGTGTTCTCGCCAGCAATTTCGCCCTCCGACGAACGGATTGCAGTAGCGAAGGTTGACGAGGATGGACGCTATTATCTCGCGATTTATGATAAGGCAACCAAGAAACTGATCAAACAAGCTCTTTCGCCTGACCACGATGCGGTTTTGCAGCCATCGTGGAACAAAAACGGTTCGAAAATCGTGATGGTTGGATTGAACAGCAAAGGCAAGCGGATTCTTGAATACAACGTCGCCGACGGCACGTTTTCCGAAATTATGCCTTACACTACCGAAGACATAACCTCGCCGCTGTATTGGAATGAATACATTATATATACATCGTCGTATTCTGGCGTTGACAATATTTTTGCAATACATCAATCAACAAAGCAGATTTCACGAATTACTGTTGGCGACTTTGGGTGCAGATTCCCGTCGGTGACCGACAGCACGTTAGTGTATTCAAACTATACTGCCGATGGCTATCAGCTGGCAAAAATTAAATTGAATCCCGCCCGTTGGCACGATTTAAAAGTGGTGAAAAAGGAAAACTACAATCTTGCCCAAATGATGACTAACCAAGAGGGTGGGGCCGTTGATTTTTCCAATATGCCTGACACTACATATCAGTCGAAATATTACTCAAAAATTCTACACGCGGTCAATATTCACAGCTGGATGCCGCTGTATATGAATTACCATGATGAAAATGTGGAGGAATTTGGAAATGGCATACAGGTGATGTCGCAAAACCATTTGGGTACAGTGAGCTCAAAAGCTGGATACAAGTGGGATAACACAATTGGTACCCATAATTTCTTTACCAATGTTTCCTATTCTGGGTTGTTCCCTGTATTCGATTTTGAATTCGATTATGGAACATTGAACTCAACCGATACGATTGAAATTCGGAAAAATACATTCGAAGTTGCTGATTTGCAATATCGTATGAAGGCAGTCAGCGGTCGGGTGTATTTCCCGTTTAATTTTTCGTCGAAGTCGTATAAACGCTCGTTGATTTATCTTTTGCAGTATCAAAAATCGTGGTACGACCGAATTTCTTGTCCCGAACATTTGAAAAATAACTATAAGGAATATTTTTCGGTAAACCTTTTTACGCAACAATTGGTTATCGCCAACATTCGGATGAAGGCAAAACAGGAGATTTATCCTCGTTGGGGGCAGAAATTAAATATCGGCATAAATAATTCGTCAGAACCGATTACGTTGACGAATACGGGATTTGTGAAGAATTGCTTTGCCGAACTTTCACTCTATCTGCCTGGATTTCAGTTAGGACACGGAATACAGATTTATACTGGTTTTGAGCTAAACGATGTATATGATGAATATAAAAAGCAAAATGGATTTAGCGTTCTTCCACGTCATGTGAAGTCTCCTCGTGGATTTATCGACACGTTGACGTTTCCGTCATTGGAATATTTGTGCTCGTTTAAGTTAAACTATGCATTCCCGATGTTTTATCCCGACTGGGAGTGGGGCGATTTTCTGTATTTGCAGAGAGTCCGTGCAAATTTGTTCCTCGATAACGCCTATGCCGACGGACATAAAGTGTACACTTCATACGGAGCCGAAATTCTTGCAGATTTCCATTTGTGCAATTTTATAATTCCATTCAGCGCGGGTATTCGTGCTTCGTGGTTGCGAAATAATTCAATTTTGATTAACGAACTTATTGTTACAACCAACATTGACGACTTGTAACAATAGTTGTGCTGATTTCATTATGGATTTTTATACATAATCACAAAAACAATTTTTCCGACAATCCATAAAATTCATACATTTGTCAAAACAGAACAATAATGCCCAAAATACTGACGCGAACGATATTTTTTAAGGTGCTTTACGGACTTATCATCCTTGTGCTTTGCTGTCAGTGTGCTGTAACGCGACATTGGGAAGACCATCAGCAAAAATTGCTTATTAAACATAAAATTGCAAGCGACGAAAAAAAAGTTGACACCGATGAAATGCTCAACTATGTAAAACCTAAGCCAAACCGTGCTTTTATGGGGTTTCACACACGATTGTATTTTTATTATACCTTTGAAAATGCGACAGGAAAATTCGGTACATGGATGCGCGACATAGTGGGCGAACCGCCTGTGATTCTTGATGAAGGCCAAATTGCTAAAAACGAGGAACAAATTCGGTTGTATCTCAATGAGTTGGGGTATTATAATGCAAGCGTTTCATCGTCAATTTCTTATAGAGGTTGGAAAGAAAAAAAAGCCGTAGCGCGTTATAAACTTACGTGTGGCGAACAATATACCCTTAGCAACGTGAGCTACCAGATTTCCGATTCTACAATAGCAGCTATAGTGGCAAGAACGCAGGGCTCATCGAAGTTGAAAAAAGGGAAACCGTTTGCCATAGGACTTTTGCAGGATGAACAGGCTCGAATCGTGCGGATTTGCAACAATGTGGGCTATTATGCCATCACTAAAAACAACATCTTCTTTGCCGCCGACACCACACACGGTCCCGACAGCGTTTCGCTCATTATCAGTGTAAAGGAAACTTCGCCAACGTCATTAAAAAAACATAGAATTCATAGCACCGAAATCAACCAAAACTATACGGGAAAGTCAAATCGTCCCCGCCGTCCGAACGCCGAAGAACCTAAGCCTGAAGATACAAAGGCAACGAATGCCACACATGTAAAGGATGAAACCATCCAGCAGGCGAATTTCATTGAGGAAGGCAGGCAGTATAGCTTGTTTCGTGTGGAACGGACACAACGGATTCTTACCAGTTATCCGTTGTTTAAGTTGGTGAACATAGAATTCAAACAGTCTGAATTCCAGTCAAGTGCTGATACTATCGACCTCGATTGCCAAATAAACATCACGCCCGAAAAACGTCAATCCATCAGCGTTGATGTCGAGGGAACCAACACCAGTGGCGATTGGGGGGCGGCGCTTAATACGTCGTACAAAAATAGAAATGTGTTCCACGGTGCGGAATTTCTCAATTTAAAGTTAAAACTGGCGGGGGAATATAATAATGTATTGAAGGAGGAAGATGAGGATATTCGGCTCTTCAACTCGTTGGAGTATGGCATTGCCGTTGATCTGACCACACCAAAGTTTCTCACACCAATCAATCTTCGAAGCTATAACAAACGATTCAGGGCAAAAACCAATTGCCATCTTGAGTACAATTTTCTGCAAACGCCCGACTACACTCGTCCAACTACTGAGATAAATTTTGGTTATACGTGGTATGGACGGCGTTTTCTAACTTACAACCTTAATCCAATTGACATCAGCTACATACGTTATTATAATATTTCTGACCGTTTCAATAATTTCATCAACAGCAAGAACTACTATAAATATAGTTACGAGGATTATTTGCTTTATTGTAATAATTTTTCAATTGTTTATTACAATAAACGGCCATCTGAATCTCGTGACTATCAATATTTTAGATTTTATGCGGAAACGAGTGGAAACTTAATGTTCCTTTATTGCAAAGCAACCGACAAAGAAACCAATACAGCTGGCAATTATGAAACATTTAATCTGCCGTTTGCGCAGTATATAAAAGGAGAAGCCGATTTTCGCTATTATGATGTGATTTCACCGAAACTTACGTTTGTGTATCGTTTGTTCGGAGGCGTTTCAGTGCCATATCTCAACTCCAACGGTCTTCCGAGTGTGAAAAAATATTATGCAGGCGGAGCAAATAGTATGCGTGCGTGGGAAAGCCGTTCTCTTGGTTTAGGCTCGTATCTCGACACTACAAATTCGTTCAAATACTATTTAGGTGACATAAAATTGGAAATGAACTTAGAAAGTCGTTTCCATTTGTTCTGGCTCATCGATGGCGCAGCGTTTATTGATGTGGGAAATATTTGGTCGTTTCGAAACGATGACCTTTCTGGATCGCAATTCCATTTTTCGGATTTCTATAAAGATTTGGCCGTTGGCACAGGCTTCGGACTTCGGTTCGATTTCTCGTTTCTCATTGTCCGTTGCGACCTCGGCGTTAAATTCCGCGATGCACACACCATTTCTAATACTAATTCACACATAATCTGGGGCAACCGAAGCCTTACGTCCGATGACTTCAACCTGAATATTGGCATAGGCTACCCGTTCTAACTAAATATGAAACATACAAACCAAAGCTGGATTCGACTGAGCAAAAACCTGTCAACATTAATTGTTGTGACACTGCTCGCAACATTCTTTTTCGTGTATAAACCACAGAAAAAACACAACTATAATGAACAAACCGATACCATTGTGCAGCTTAATTCCGACACATTGCCGCACATTGTCAAGCAACCCAAACACATTAATCCCAACACGGCCACGTTGGAGGATTTTTTGGAGATTGGCTTAACTCGCATTCAAGCAAGTAATTGCATAAACTATCGAAACAATGGCGGCCATTTTTATAAAAAAGATGATTTGAAGAAAATCTACAGTATCAGTGATGAGGATTATGCTCGAATAGAACCCTTCATAACCATACCAAAGACAAACAAACCCGTCGAAATAAAAACAACAAACGATAAGAAAACTGTAACAAAAACAATAAACATAGTAAATATTAATGTGTGCGACACAACCGAATTGATGCAACTTCCCAAAATTGGTTCGTTTCGAGCACGAAAGATTATTGAACGGCGCGAACGGCTTGGCGGTTTCTATTCTGTGGAACAATTGTGCGACATCAAATCTCTGGATAGTTCTGTAGTTGCGGAGATTCGCGCATACATTATTATAGATACGGCAGCAATTCGAAAAATCAACATAAACACCGCCTCGTTTAAAGAAATTGTTGCCCATCCGTTAATTTCATACGAACTGACAAAAAAAATTATGCAATACAAATCCATTGTGAAAAACATTTCAAATCCCGATGAATTATTGATTAACAATATTTTAGAGCGAGAAGAGTATGAAAAAATAAAATTCTACATAAAAACATTTTAAGAAAAACTTGCTCATTATTCAAAAGTTTATACATTTGCAGTCCATTTAATAAACATTCTAAACAAGGAGAATATATGATTATCGTACCAGTAAAAGAAGGCGAAAACATAGACAAGGCCCTTAAAAAATTCAAAAGAAAATTTGAAAAAACTGGCGTTGTTAAAGAATTGCGTAACAGACAAGCTTTCACAAAGCCTTCAGTAGTTCGTAGAGAACAACTTATCAAAGCTATCTACAAACAAAAAATGCAATTGACAGATGAGCAATAATTCCCACAATGAGGAATTATTGCAATCTTTTTTGAACTATCTCGAATTTGAGAAAAAGAGTTCAAAACACACAGTAATATCGTACAACAACGATTTAACCCATTTTTTGTCACATATAGGCGAAAAAGCTCTCGCCGACATCGAATCCAAGGACATCAGACTTTGGATTAGTAAGCTATCAGAAGAAGGAATTGCTCCTCGGTCCATCAACCGAAAGATTACAGCAGTTCGTTCTTTTTTTTATTTTCTTCAGAAGATAGGAAAGCTCAATCAGAACATTGCGCGAAAAGTACATTCATTAAAAACAAAAAAAAGGCTTCCTTTTTTTGTTGAAGACGAAAAAATGAATATCTTGCTAAACGAAAATACGTTCACGAATGATTTTTCTGGTCTTCGCGACAAAGTGGTCATTGAATTATTATATACAACGGGTATCCGTCGAGCTGAATTGCTGAGAATGGATGTGCAGTCCATTGATTTTTCGGAGAGTTGCATCAAAGTTTTGGGAAAACGGAACAAGGAACGAATCATTCCGCTTTTGCCAGAATGCGTTGAGTTGCTCAAAGAATATTTGGAGGAACGTAAAACCGTGGCGAAAACCAACGCTCTGGTTGTAACCAATACGGGCGAACAGGCCTATGCGAATTTTGTGTACCGAATCGCACATAAATATATAGGTATGGTTTCAACCATCGACAAAAAAAGTCCGCACGTGTTGCGTCACTCGTTTGCCACCCATCTGCTCAACAACGGTGCCGACATCAACGACATAAAGGAACTGCTGGGGCACGCAAACCTCGCAGCGACCCAAATCTATACCCATAATTCATTTGAGAAACTGAAAGACGTATATAAACATTCTCATCCGAGAAACTAAATATTACAATTATGGAAGTAAAAATTCAATCAGTAGGCTTCAAAGCCGACGCAAAACTTCAGGATTTTGCGACAAAAAAAGTCAACAAACTGGATACATTCTCCGATGTGCTTCAGTCAGCCGATGTGTTTTTCAAATTAATCAACACACCGTCGGAAGAAAACAAGGAAGTTGAAATCAGCATTAAGACCCCAGGAAAGGAATTATTTGCGAAAAAATCAGCCAAATCATTTGAGGAAGCAGTCGATTTAGCAACCGAAGCACTGCGTAATCAAATAGAAAAAATGAAAGGAAAACAAGAAAAAAAATAAATTCTTTTGTTTTTTCAGAAAAATACCTACATTTGCAGTCCGAATTTTCGGGCAGAGAACATTGTGCGGAATGGAACAGGCCGATGTAGCTCAGGGGCAGAGCACTTCCTTGGTAAGGAAGAGGTCATGGGTTCAATTCCCATCATCGGCTCTAACTGTGAATGTTTGAATGATTTGAAAATTTTATATGTTGAATAAATAAATATTAGTAGAAATGGCAAAAGAAAAGTTTGATAGATCCAAAGATCACGTAAACATTGGTACTATCGGTCACGTTGACCACGGAAAAACAACTTTGACAGCAGCTATCACAACTGTGTTGGCAAAGAAAGGTCTTTCAGAAGTTCGTTCATTCGACCAAATCGATAACGCTCCTGAAGAAAAAGAAAGAGGTATTACAATCAATACTTCACACGTTGAATACCAAACAGCTACTCGTCACTATGCACACGTTGACTGTCCGGGACACGCTGATTATGTGAAGAACATGGTTACTGGTGCTGCTCAGATGGATGGTGCAATCCTTGTAGTTGCTGCAACTGACGGTCCAATGCCTCAAACAAAAGAACACGTGCTTTTGGCAAAACAAGTAAACGTACCACGTATCGTTGTGTTCCTTAACAAATGCGATATGGTTGAAGACGAAGAAATGTTCGAACTTGTTGAAATGGAAGTTCGTGATTTGTTGAACAAATACGATTTCGACGGTGACAACACTCCAATCATCCGTGGTTCTGCTCTTGGTGCATTGAACGGCGATCCAAAATGGGAAGAAAAAATTATGGAATTGATGGACGCTGTTGACAGCTGGATTCCACTTCCTCCACGTGAAATGGATAAACCATTCTTGATGCCAGTTGAAGACATCTTCTCAATCACTGGTCGTGGTACTGTTGCTACAGGTCGTATCGAAAGAGGTGTTGTTCACACTGGTGACGAATTGTCAATCATTGGTTTCGATGCTAACTTGAAAACAACTTGTACAGGTGTTGAAATGTTCCGTAAACTTCTTGATGAAGGTCAAGCAGGTGATAACGTTGGTTTGTTGCTTCGTGGTATCGAAAAAGACCAAATCAAACGTGGTATGGTTATCTGTAAACCAGATTCAATCACTCCTCACAAGAAATTCAAAGCTGAGGTTTATGTATTGACTAAAGAAGAAGGTGGTCGTCACACTCCATTCCACAACAAATATCGTCCTCAGTTCTACATCAGAACAACAGACGTTACTGGTGAAATCACTCTTCCAGAAGGAACAGAAATGGTAATGCCAGGTGATAACGTAACAATCACAGTTGACCTTCTTTCACACGTTGCTCTTAACCTTGGTTTGCGTTTCGCAATCCGTGAAGGTGGTAGAACAGTTGGTGCTGGTCAGGTTACTGAAATTATTGAATAGTACAATAGTTCGAAAGGGGTTGGAAAACCAATCCCTTTATTTAGGGGTATAGCTCAGTTGGTAGAGTAGTGGTCTCCAAAACCATTGGTCGAGGGTTCGAGTCCTTCTGCCCCTGCAAATAAAGATATTACAATGGGACTTAAAACATACGTAAAGGAATCTTACAACGAATTGGTTCACAAAACAACGTGGCCATCGTGGCCGGAACTGCAATCCAGCGCTATCGTCGTATTGGTTGCAACCTTTATCATAGCACTCATAGTTTTAGTAATGGATTTCTCATTCTCATTAATAATGAAGGATGGTATTTATCATCTCTTACGCTAAACCTTTTATAAGAAATGGCTGAAGTTACAGGAAAAAAATGGTACGTCGTTAAGGCGATGAGCGGCAAAGAGAAAAAAGTCCAAGAAAGAATTATGTATGAAATATCACGTAATCATTTGGAGGACTACGTTTCGCAGGTGCTTATTCCAACTGAGAAAATAGTACAGGCGAAAAACGGTAAAAAAATCAGTAAAGAAAGAAATTACCTTCCTGGTTATGTTCTAATCGAAGCTGTATTGGAAGCTAACGTGGATGGTACAAAAATTAATATTGCGGGAACCATAAACAACATAGACGGAGTTATAGGATTCTTAACGGCTGAACGTCATGGTGGTGCACCAATGCCTTTGCGGTTGAACGAAGTCAACCGGATATTAGGCAAAGTCGACGAACTTGCCGAAAGTGAAGATGAAACTATGATTCCTTTCGTTGTTGGCGAAGTTGTGAAAGTTATCGATGGCCCGTTCAATGGATTCTCTGGCTCGATTGAGAAAGTCAACGAGGAAAAGAAGAAATTGTCCGTTGAGGTTAAGGTCTTCGGTAGAAAAACACTACTTGAATTAGGATTTATGCAAGTTGAAAAAGAATCTTAATAAATAATAAAGCGTTATGGCAAAAGAAGTATCAGGTTTAATCAAATTACAGATTAAAGGCGGTGCTGCAAATCCTTCACCTCCAGTAGGACCAGCTCTTGGTGCGAAAGGTGTGAACATTATGGAATTCTGTAAGCAGTTCAACGCCAAAACACAGGATCAAGCAGGAAAAGTTCTTCCTGTAATCATTACTGTTTATTCTGACAAATCATTCACCTTTGTTGTGAAAACTCCACCTGTAGCAGTACAATTGTTGGAGGCAGCAAAAATCAAGAGTGGTTCTGCAGAACCAAACAGAAAAAAAGTTGCGAGTGTAACTTGGGATCAAGTAAAAGCTATCGCTGAATCGAAACTTCCAGATTTGAACTGCTTCACAGTTGCTTCAGGTATGGAAATGGTTGCAGGTACAGCACGTAGCATGGGTATAACAGTTGAAGGTGAAAAACCGACACTCTAAAACATTGAAACGATGAAGCTTACAAAAAATAGAAAAATCGCTCTCGAAAAAGTAGAGAAAGGTAAAGCGTATGCCATTGATGAAGCAGCTAAGTTGGTGAAAGAAGTAACCACAACAAAATTCGACGCTTCGGTTGATATGGATATTCGTTTGGGTGTTGATCCTAAGAAAGCAAACCAAATGGTACGTGGTGTTGTTACACTTCCTCACGGAACAGGTAAACAAGTACGCGTATTGGTACTTTGCACCCCCGACAAAGAAAAAGAAGCTCAAGAAGCAGGTGCTGATTACTATGGACTTGATGAATACGTTGAAAAAATCAAAGGTGGTTGGACCGACGTTGACGTTATCATCACTATGCCTACAATTATGGCTAAAATCGGTGCTCTTGGTAAAGTTCTTGGACCTCGTGGTTTGATGCCAAACCCTAAAAGTGGAACAGTTACTATGGATATCGCAAAAGCGGTTTCTGAAGTAAAAGCTGGTAAAATCGACTTCAAGGTTGACAAATTCGGTATCATCCACGCTTCAATAGGAAAAGTTTCCTTCGCACCTGAGGCAATTGTTGACAATGCTAAGGAATTCGTTAACATGGTCAATAAATTGAAACCAGTTTCGGCAAAAGGAACATACGTAAAAAGCATCTATATTTCTTCTACTATGAGTCCTGGAATTCAAGTAGATACAAAATCATTAATGTAATTGTAAAGCGAGAATTGTTATGGATATAGCACAGAAAAGAGATATAGTTGAAAATATCGTTAGCAAAATCAACGAAAACGGACACTTCTACATTGCCGACATCGAAGCGTTGAACGCTGAAGACACCTCGGCTCTCCGTAGAAAATGTTTTGAAAACGGAATCGAAATCGTTGTAGTAAAAAATACTCTGTTAAAGAAAGCCTTAGAACAAGTTGAAGGCGACTTCGAAGAACTTTACGGCGTTTTGAAAGGCACATCATCTGTTTTATTCTGTAAAACAGCAAATGTTCCTGCAAAGATGATTAAAGAACTTCGCAAGGCTGGCAAAGAAAAACCAGTTTTGAAAGGTGCTTACGCTGAACAATGCATCTACATTGGCGATGACCAACTCGATACATTGGCAACAATCAAATCTAAGACAGAACTTATCGGAGAAATCATTACTCTCCTTCAATCTCCAATGCAACAAGTTATTTCTTCTTTGGAATCAGGAAAGAATACGCTTGCGGGCATAGTAAAAACATTATCAGAAAAAGAATAATAATAATAACGTAATAGTAACAATTTAAATTAAAAAGTCATGGCAGATTTAAAAGCATTAGCAGAAGAATTAGTAAATCTTAGCGTAAAAGACGTTAAAGAATTGGCTGACATTCTTAAAGAAGAATACGGTATCGAACCAGCAGCTGCAGCAGTAGCAGTAGCTGCAGCTCCAGGAGCAGGCGGAGCAGCAGCAGCTGAAGAAAAATCAGAGTTCGACGTAATCTTAAAATCAGCTGGCGCAGCTAAACTTCAAGTTGTAAAAGTAGTGAAAGAACTTACTGGTCTTGGACTTAAAGAAGCAAAAGACATTTGCGACCAAGCTCCTAAGGCAGTGAAAGAAAAAGTTTCTAAAGACGAAGCTGAAAAAATTAAAGCACAATTAGAAGAAGCTGGAGCTGAAGTTGAACTTAAATAAGATTGCATAATCTTATAAAATCCCAGGGTTTTAGTCACAAAAAGTGACTAAAACCTTTTATCGTACAAATAAGTTCAATATTTCAACTTTTCGCAATGAAGACAAAGGAAAGAGTTAACTTCTCGTCAATAAAGAATAAATTAGACTATCCTGATTTCTTAGAGATTCAGTTGAAGTCTTTTAATGAGTTCTTCAAAGTAGATTCAACACAAGAAGAACGCAAAACCGAAGGTTTAAGTGAAGTTTTCAATGAAAATTTCCCAATCGCTGATACCCGAAACAATTTCGTGTTAGAATTTCTTGACTATCAACTTGATCCGCCAAGATATTCCATCGAAGAATGTTTGGATAGAGGTTTAACATTCAGTATTCCTCTGAAAGCGAAATTAAAGTTATATTGTACAGATCCCGAACACGAGGATTTTGAGACAGTAGTCCAAGATGTGTATCTTGGAACAATCCCATTTATGACACCAAGAGGTACATTTGTCATTAATGGAGCTGAACGTGTTGTTGTATCTCAGTTGCACCGCTCTCCGGGTGTGTTCTTCGGACAAAGCATCCACACAAACGGAACGAAGTTGTACTCTGCAAGAATTATCCCGTTCAAGGGTTCTTGGATTGAGTTCGCAACCGACATCAATGGTGTGATGTACGCATACATCGACCGTAAGAAAAAATTACCAGTAACAACGCTTCTCCGTGCAATCGGTTTCGAAAGCGACAAGGACATCCTTGAAATTTTCGATCTTGCTGAGGAAGTGAAAGTAAGCAAAGCTGGCTTGAAAAAAGTTGAAGGCCGCAAATTGGCAGCGAGAGTCCTGAAATCATGGATTGAAGACTTCGTTGACGAAGATACTGGTGAGGTTGTTTCTATTGAAAGAAATGAAATTATCGTAGAACGCGAGGTTGTCATAGAAAAAGAACATATTGATATGATTCTTGAATCTGGACAAAAAACAATCCTTCTCCATAAAGAGGATTTGAACGTTTCCGACTACGATATTATCTATAATACATTACAAAAAGATCCTTGTAACTCGGAAAAAGAGGCAATTTATTACATCTACCGTCAGTTGCGTAACGCTGAACCACCTGATGAGGCTACCGCACGCGATATTATTGAAAAATTGTTCTTCTCCGACAAGAGATATGATTTGGGTGAAGTTGGTCGCTATAGAATCAACACTAAGTTGTACAGCAACCTTGACCCAAGCGTAGAAAAAGAAACGACAAGAGTCTTGACAAGAAAAGATATTATTGAAATTATCAAATATCTTATCCAACTTATCAACTCGAAAGCCGATGTTGACGATATCGACCACTTGAGCAACCGTCGTGTGAGAACAGTGGGCGAACAACTTCGCAACCAATTCGGCGTTGGTCTTGCTCGTATGGCAAGAACTATTCGTGAAAGAATGAATGTACGCGATAACGAGGTTTTCACTCCTGTTGATTTGATCAACTCAAAAACTTTGTCTTCGGTGATTAACTCGTTCTTCGGAACAAACCAACTTTCGCAATTCATGGATCAAACCAACCCACTTGGCGAAATGACGCACAAACGTCGTCTTTCGGCTCTTGGTCCTGGCGGTCTTTCGCGTGAAAGAGCTGGTTTCGAGGTTCGTGACGTTCACTACACGCACTATGGTCGTCTTTGTCCTATTGAAACGCCTGAAGGTCCAAACATCGGTTTGATTTCTTCATTGTGTGTGTTTGCAAAGGTTAACGACCTTGGTTTCATCGAAACTCCATACAGAAAAGTTGAAAACGGTAAGGTTGATTTGTCTGCTGAAGGCTTGGTTTACTTGAGCGCTGAAGAGGAAGACGGAAAAACTATCGCACAGGCCGATACCCCGTTGAAGAGTAATGGCGAATTCGCTACAAACAGAATCAAAGCTCGTTTGGAAGCAGATTTCCCTATCGCTTCTCCTGAAGACATTTCATTGATGGAAGTTGCTCCTAACCAAATCGCTTCTATTGCTGCTTCGTTGATTCCGTTCTTGGAACACGATGATGCGAACCGTGCATTGATGGGTTCTAACATGATGCGCCAGTCTGTTCCTCTATTGCGGGCTGAAGCTCCTATTGTTGGTACTGGCATTGAACGTCAGGTTATCCACGATTCTCGCGTTCAGGTAATGGCTGAAGGCAATGGCGTGGTTGAATATGTTGATGCACGCGAAATTCACGTTCGCTACGATAGAACTGAAGAAGAAGAGTTTGTTAGCTTCAACGACAGTCTTGTTGTATATCCAATAATCAAGTTCCGTAAAACGAACCAAAATACCTGTATCAACCTTCGTCCAATTGTAGTGAAAGGCGAACGCGTTGAAAAAGGTCAGTGTTTGACAGAGGGATATTCAACACAGAACGGCGAATTGGCAATCGGACGTAACTTGAAAGTTGCATTCATGCCTTGGAAGGGTTACAACTTCGAGGATGCTATCGTGATTTCGGAACGTGTGGTACGTGAAGATATAATGACATCAATCCACATTGATGAACATATTTTGGAAGTTCGCGATACAAAACGTGGTTTGGAGGAATTCACTTCCGATATTCCAAACGTAGGTGAAGATGCAATTAAAAATCTTGACGAACACGGACTTATCCGTATTGGTGCAAGCATCAAACCGGGCGATATTCTTATTGGTAAAATCACACCAAAAGGTGAATCCGATCCTTCTCCAGAAGAAAAATTGCTCCGCGCAATCTTCGGCGACAAAGCCGGCGATGTGAAAGACGCTTCGTTGAAAGCACGTCCATCTTTATATGGTACGGTAATCGACAAGAAATTGTTCACACGTACTGTAAAAGATAGAAAGGCAAAAGCCAACGAAAAGCCTATCATTGAAGGTTATAAAGCTGAATATGAAGCATCTTGCAAGAAAATCAAAGATATTCTTATCCAGAAATTGTTTAAACTTGTAGAAGGTAAGACTTCACAGGGCGTTAAGGATTATGCAGGCAACGTAATAATTCCAAAAGGTTCTAAGTTTACGCAGAAATCGCTTAACGAAATCGAAGATTACACAAATGTTGTTACTGAAAAATGGACAACTGACAATTCTAAGAATGATTTGATTTCTGTTTTGCTTCATAACTATTGCAGAAAACATAAAGAAATCGAAGGAGAATACAAACGTAAGGAATATGCTCTTTCTGTCGGCGATGAACTTCCATCAGGAATTATGCAACTTGCGAAGGTTTACATTGCTCAAAAACGTAAACTGAAAGTGGGTGATAAGATGGCAGGTCGTCACGGTAACAAAGGTATCGTTTCGCGTATTGTTCGCGACGAGGATATGCCGTTCTTGGCTGATGGTAGCATAGTGGATATCGTTTTGAACCCTCTTGGTGTGCCTTCTCGTATGAACATCGGACAGATTTACGAAACTGTTCTTGGTTGGGCTGGAAAAGAACTTGGTATTAATTTCGCAACTCCAATCTTCGACGGTGCTTCGCTCGATGACATTACAGAATATACACGCAAAGCTGGTGTTCCTGACTTCGGTAAAACATATTTGTTCGACGGTGGTACAGGCGAACGTTTCGACCAACCTGCTACAGTCGGCGTTATCTATATGTTGAAATTAGGTCACTTGATTGATGATAAAATGCACGCTCGTTCAATTGGTCCATATTCATTGATTACGCAACAGCCTCTTGGTGGTAAAGCACAATTCGGAGGTCAACGTTTCGGAGAAATGGAAGTTTGGGCAATCGAAGCCTTCGGTGCATCGAACGTACTGCAAGAAATTCTAACGGTGAAATCAGACGATGTGTATGGCCGTGCGAGAGCTTACGAAGCTATCGTAAAAGGCGAGCCTCTACCGACCCCTGGTTTGCCGGAGTCTTTCAACGTATTGTTGCATGAATTACGAGGATTGAGCCTTAACATTGATTTTGAATAAGCAATAGCATTAATAAACCTTAAAGTTCCAAGAAAATGGCTTTTAGAAAAGATAATAATCCAAAAGTAAAAAATAACTTTTCAAAGATTAGTATAAGCCTCGCGTCTCCAGAAGATATTTTGGATCGTTCAAGCGGTGAAGTATTGAAACCAGAGACCATCAACTACAGAACATACAAACCTGAACGTGATGGTTTGTTCTGCGAAAGAATTTTTGGTCCTGTGAAAGACTACGAATGCCACTGCGGTAAATACAAACGAATCCGTTACAAAGGTATCATTTGCGATAGATGCGGTGTGGAAGTGACAGAAAAGAAAGTGCGTCGTGAAAGAAGCGGACACATCAACTTGATTGTTCCTGTTGCTCACATTTGGTATTTCCGTTCTTTGCCGAACAAAATTGGTTACCTTCTTGGTCTTCCTACCAAAAAACTTGACTCAATTATCTATTACGAACGATATATTGTTGTGCAAGCTGGTATAAAGAAAGCCGATGGTGTAAACGACTTGGATTTCTTGACCGAAGAAGAATATCTTAACATTACGGAAACTCTTCCAAAGGAAAACGACGCTCTTGAAAACACCGATCCGAACAAGTTCATCGCTATGATGGGTGCCGAAGCGTTGGAAGAATTGTTGAAACGATTGAACCTTGACGAACTTTCGTATCAATTGAGAGACCAGGCAAGCAAGGAAACTTCGCAACAAAGAAAGAACGAAGCATTGAAACGTTTGCAGGTTATTGAAGCATTCCGTGAATCGAAAGGCAAAAACAAACCTGAATGGATGATTTTGAAGTGTATTCCTGTAATACCGCCAGAACTCCGTCCACTTGTGCCTCTTGATGGCGGTCGTTTCGCTACGTCTGACTTGAACGACTTATATCGTCGTGTAATCATCAGAAACAACCGTTTGAAACGATTGATTGAAATCAAAGCTCCTGAAGTGATTCTACGTAACGAAAAACGTATGTTGCAGGAAGCTGTTGATTCATTGTTCGACAACTCAAGAAAAACAAACGCTGCAAAAACTGAAGCAAACCGTTCGTTGAAATCATTGAGCGACAGCTTGAAAGGTAAACAAGGACGTTTCCGTCAGAATTTGCTTGGTAAACGTGTTGACTACTCGGCTCGTTCGGTAATCGTAGTTGGTCCTACACTCAAACTTCACGAGTGCGGTATTCCAAAAGATATGGCTGCTGAACTTTACAAACCGTTCATTATCAGAAAATTGATAGAAAGAGGTATTGTAAAAACCGTTAAGTCTGCAAAGAAAATTGTTGATAGAAAAGATGCTGTAATTTGGGATATTCTTGAAAATGTAATGAAAGGTCACCCAGTTCTATTGAACCGTGCTCCGACATTGCACCGTCTTGGTATCCAAGCATTCCAGCCAAGAATGATTGAAGGAAAGGCTATCCAACTTCACCCACTTGCATGTACGGCATTCAACGCCGACTTCGATGGTGACCAGATGGCTGTTCACTTGCCTCTTGGTAATGCGGCAGTTCTTGAAGCTCAAATCCTTATGTTGTCGTCACACAACATTTTGAACCCAGCAAACGGTGCTCCTATCAAGGTGCCTTCGCAAGATATGGTCCTTGGTTTGTACTACATCACCAAAGGTATGCCGGGGGCAAAAGGTGAAGGTTCATACTTCTATTCTCCTGAAGAAGCAATTATTGCTTACAATGAGAAAAAAGCTGATCTTCACGCATTTGTGAGAGTTCCAAGAAAACTTTGGAGATTCGCCGACGAGGAAAAGGATATTTTGAAACAGTACAAAGACGAAAACGATAAGAAAAAATGGATTCTCACCACTATCGGTAGAATTATGTTCAACGAAATCGTGCCTGAAGAAGGTGGATTCATCAACAAATTGTTGACTAAGAAATCGTTGCGCGACATCATCACCGATGTGTTGAAAGTTGCTGGTACTCCAAAAACAGCCGACTTCCTCGACAATGTTAAGAATATGGGTTACCGTATGGCATTCGAGGGTTGCTTGTCATTCAAATTGGATGACGTTGTGATTCCAGACGAAAAAACGTCGCTTGTACAAAAAGGTTACGACGATGTTGAGGAAGTAATGAATAACTACAATATGGGTTTCATTACTAACAACGAACGTTACAACCAAATCATTGATATTTGGACACATACAAACGCCGACTTGACAAACAAAGTGATGGATCGTTTGAAAAACGACCAAGCTGGTTTCAACTCGGTATATATGATGCTTGACTCCGGTGCCCGTGGTTCTAAGGAGCAGATTCGTCAGCTGTGCGGTATGCGTGGTTTGATGGCGAAACCTCAGAAATCAGGTGCTACAGGAAATGAAATTATCGAAAACCCAATCTTGTCGAACTTTAAGGAAGGTTTGTCAGTCCTTGAATACTTCATCTCAACCCACGGTGCTCGTAAAGGTTTGGCCGATACCGCTTTGAAGACCGCCGATGCTGGTTACTTGACAAGACGTTTGGTTGATGTGTCACACGATGTGATTATTACTCAGGAAGACTGTGGTACTCTCCGTGGTTTGATTGCTACGGCAGTTAAAAACAACGACGAAGTTGTTGAATCGTTGTACGACAGAATTCTTGGTAGAACCTGCGTTCACGATGTATATCACCCACAAACGGGCGAACTTATTGTGAAAGCTGGCGAGGAAATCACTGAAGATATTGCACAAGCTATTGAGGATTCTCCAATTGAACAAGTTGAAATCCGTTCGGTATTGACTTGTGAATCACGCAAGGGTGTTTGCGCGAAATGTTACGGTCGAAATCTTGCTACTGCAAGAATGGTTCAAAAAGGTGAGGTTGTGGGCGTTATCGCTGCACAGTCAATCGGTGAACCTGGTACTCAGTTGACACTTCGTACATTCCACGTGGGTGGTACCGCATCGAACATTGCAGCTGAATCTTCGTTGGTTTCTAAATACGATGGTATTGTTGAAATCGAAGAATTGAGAACAATCGAAGCTGAAGAGGACAATGGCGAAAAAGTTGACATTGTAATTGGTCGATTGGCTGAATTGAAGATTGTTGACAAGAACACAGGTAGTGTTCTTACCACACAAAACGTTCAATATGGTTCTAAGTTGATGGTTAAAAACCACGCAGAAGTAACCAAAGGCACACTCATTTGTACGTGGGACCCTTACAACGCTTCAATCATTTCGGAATCTGCTGGTAAGATTGCTTTTGAAAATGTAACAAAAGACGTTACTTACAAGGCTGAAGCCGATGAACAAACAGGTTTCGAGGAAAAAGTGATTATAGAATCAAAGGATAGAACTAAGAACCCAATCATCAAGATTCTTGACAAGAAGGGCGAAGTTCTCCACACATACAACTTGCCTGTGGGCGCACACATCACTGTGAACGAAAACGACAAGGTGAAGGTTGGTCAAATCCTTGTGAAGATTCCACGAGCTATTGGAAAATCTGGTGATATCACCGGTGGTCTTCCACGTGTTACTGAATTGTTCGAAGCCCGTAATCCGTCGAACCCTGCAATTGTTTCGGAAATCGATGGTGAAGTTACATTCGGAAAAATTAAGAGAGGTAACCGCGAAATCAGCGTTAAGGCAAAATCGGGAGAAGAAAAGAAATATCTTATTCCATTGTCAAAACAAATTCTTGTTCAAGAAAACGACTACGTTAAAGCTGGAACAAGCTTGTCAGACGGTTCTATCACTCCATCCGACATTCTTGCGATTATGGGTCCAACCGCAGTTCAGGAATACATTGTGAACGAAGTTCAGGCCGTATATCGTCTGCAAGGTGTGAAAATCAACGATAAACACTTCGAAGTTATCGTTCGTCAGATGATGAGAAAAGTTCAAATCGAAGACCAAGGCGATAGCAAATTCCTTGAAGGCGAAATCGTTGACCGTTGGGAATTTATGGACGAAAACGATAGAATCTACGAAAAGAAAGTTGTTACCGACGCTGGCGATTCTGAGGAATTGAAACCTGGTCAAATCATTACCGTTCGTCAATTGCGTGATGTAAACTCACAATTGAAACGTAAGGATATGAAACTTGTTGAAGTGCGTGATGCACATCCTGCTACAGCAAGCCAGATTCTTCAAGGTATCACACGTGCTTCTCTTCAAACTCACAGCTGGATTTCGGCATCTTCGTTCCAGGAAACCACAAAAGTTTTGAACGAAGCCGCAATCAATGCGAAAGTTGATGATTTGGAAGGTTTGAAGGAAAATGTGATTATCGGTCACAAGATTCCAGCCGGAACAGGTTTGAACGAATACGAAAATCTGATAGTTGGTTCCGCTAAGGAATTCGCAAAATTGAAAGAACGCGATTAAACGAATCAACAGTTCATACAAAGAAAGGGAAATTCATAGCGAATTTCCCTTTCTTTTTTACATATTGAGCGTATGTGCCGCTATTGTTGACGAAGTTTCGTTTTAAAATGCGTAGGCAACACCTAAACCAATTCTATGGTTAAATAGGTATGAGAAATGCATGGATTTCCTGCGAAGTTCATCTGCAAATCGATTTTGACAAAATTCATATGAGAAATATGCTGACAGATTCGAAAACGCATATTCCACCTGCAAACCTTGCATAGCAACATTAATACCATTTACAACTATATCGGCATGATCTTTTGCCCATAAGTCAGACGAAACGTAGATACTTTTCCAATCCCATCCAATCTGCATATATGTGCAAAGCGAAAGGTTTCTTGTAATTCGAAAATCGTTGTCAAATCTCAAATATATGGCGTTGGATATAATCTGAAATGCATCAGAGGACGTATTCTTATTCTTGGAACTATTAAACTCCAATTTGTCTGCATTATGCCTATAATGTGCGTTAAAATGTTGATACCCAACTCCTATGCCAAAATTATTCTTGAATTTTCGTACATAACGAATATTGGCAACTGGGCTAATGCTCTCCACGTTTGACACAATGCTGCCAAAATCTGCGCTTATCTTGTTTTTCCACATTATTGGCACCTTTTCGTTATTTTCTTGCCCTAATAAGCATACACTAATCAAGAGCGATAGTATAATTGCTATTGTATATTTTCTATTCATAATTTTTAGTTTTTAAAATTTGAAACGTAGTCCTAAACCCAAACTTCGGTATTCCAGCGAGTGTTCGTCAATCTTATAAAAATGGTTAATTTTTATATCACCTATTTTTGGAAGACAGTATTCATATTGGAAATATAGGGCAAATGCGGAATAGCACCATTCTAACTGAAATCCTCTGGAATATACAAATTCGTGGTCTTTTTGAATTGTGTGGTATTTTTCTCCTGCTACAACAATAGTTTCCCCGTGGTAACTTTTCCAATCCGTACCAAATTGGCAAAATGAAAGCAAAGAAAAATGTCGAGAAATTGGCAATTCATAATCTATTCGGAACAATGCATTGTGCGCGTAAATCGTGGCGTTTGGAGATTCTGTGTTGAGAAGCCAATAACCTCTAAAATCAAAATCGTATTTGTAATACTGATACACAGCTCCAATTCCCAAGCCATTCCAGACATTTCGTCGATAGCATAGATTTACGTTGTAGCTATACATATAGCGATTCCGGCTCCCTATTATTCCATAATCAACAGAAATCGAATTTTTCCGATTTTTCTCGTCCTGTTCTTGGGCGAAACTGCTAAATCCTGTAAGGGAGAGCAGCAAGATAATTACGTACAATTTTTTCACAATCATTTTTTTATAAATTTATATGATTCCCCATTAACCACCAACATATACGTTCCCGTTGGCAGCATAGAAACATTTACTTCTGCTGAAAAGCCGACATTTTGCTGCAACAAAAGTTTGCCTTGCAAGTCGAAAATCTTGATTTCGTTTTCTGCATTGGGCAAGGTTAGGGTTAGTTTATCTTTTACGGGGTTTGGGGAAAGGTAGTATGAAGATAGCGTTAGGTCTTGGTTAAAGAATGTTCTATCGGTTTGATAGTAGGTTCTAAAGCAATCCGATTTTCCTAATGGGTAAGACATTTTTTCATTTGTTTTTAGGCATCGCAATCCTTTTTCGTTAATGCATAGTTCACAATCAGCATCAAAAACAAGATTATTAATCAAATCATACTCACTTCCTATATTTTCTACCCACGAGCCGTAGTAATCTGTATCGGAGGAAAGTAGTTTATATTGCCTATAATCATTTAACACTCCTATTTCTTGAACAATTGATAGAATGTTCTCATGATATCCGTCAATAGAGTATCTTTCTCCAATTTTTATCATATCTTTTCCCTCAAAGGGGGCTGAAAAATCATATAATAAGAATTCGGTATTGTTTTCTTCAATAAAATAGATTTTGTTTCCCTCATTACGGATACCACCAATATATTTATCGTTTTCGGAAAACAATGTGTCATTTAGCAAATACAATTTATCGTATTCTTTCTCTTGTATCACCGAATCACCTTTAAAGCCATATATTTTGTATATATATTTTCCTGTTGGCTGAATACCTACATCTTTATCAAATTTATATTCATTATACGAATACAACCAAATAGGATTATCTTCTTTAGTTGGAAATTTTGTGATTTGAGCACAACAAAAAGATATGGCACAAATCATATAAAAGGGGATAATGAACAGACTCCTCATAGTAGTTTATCGTTTTTAATTACAAAAATATCTTTTTTCATTTAATCTTGCATAACTTCAAATGTTCCACCTAACTGTACCTCAAACCCAGAGTTAAAATAGATATTCTCCGTAGGTTTAAAATATACATTTACTCCATTACTAATTATTACTGGACCTTGTGGCAAAGATGTTGTTACATTTTGTCCGACATAGATGTTTCGTCCGACTATCATCGCATTTTGTGTAAATGTATAGTTTTGTATATAGACATCCTGTGTATAGAAATATGGAATATAATTATGTTTCTTTACAGACACCATATATGGTCTTGGTATATTCGAAAACGTAACAATTTGTCCTTTCTGAATTTCATAGTAACTACTTCCATTATCAAAGAGAGCCGCTATTGTTGTCGTTTTTTTCGTTGATTAGAATTGATACTTACAGCCAATATTCAATTTGAAATGGTTTAATGAATTATCATCAATTTTATCAAAATTATTTCCCGATATTTTTATTTGGGGCCAGCAGTATTCATATTGTAAATATACGGCAAATGCGGAAAAATCAGCTCCCATCTGAACTCCTCCCGAATAAACAAATGCATTGTCTTTTGCAGACCAAACACTCGTTGTATTTCCTTCACTACCAACCAAAATGGACTCTTTTTTATATTGTTTCCAATCTGTTCCCAATTGAATAAAGGGAAGTAATGATACGTGTCGAAAGAAGATAAATTCGTAATCCACACGAGCCAATGCTGAATGGGATTTGCTTTCTGCTGAGGGTGGCATAGTGTTATATACCCAATTCCTATTGTAAAGAAAGGAATAATTGTAAAATTGATAACCTATACCAGCACCTAATCCATAGCAAAGATTTCTACGATAGAAAATGTTTACATCAAAACTATATTCATATTTGTTTTTGCTGGATAAAAGTCCATAATCAACAGAAATTGAATTTTTCCGTATTTTCTCGCTCTGTTCTCGGGCGAAACTGCTAAATCCTGTAAGGGAGAGCAGCAAGATAATCACGTACAATTTTTTCATAATCATTTTTTTATAAATTTATATGATTCCCCATTAACCACCAACATATACGTTCCCGCTGGTAACATAGAAACGTTTATCTCTGCCGAAAATCCTCCTTTCTGTTGCAACCAAAGTTTGCCTTGCAGGTTAAAGATTTTGATTTCGTTTTCTGCGTTTGGCAAAGTTATAGTTAGTTTGTCTTTTACAGGGTTGGGGGAAAGAGAGATTTGCGGATTGTCAAATTTTTCTATTGGAGTTTTATTATAACAATCTTCGTAGTTTGAATCTCTCCATAAATATTGCAAATAGGTTTCTGAATCAAATGTATGAGGATATAATTCAGGGTCATATCGTATAGATGTCAAAAGTTGTTGAGATTCCGAGACGATTGGTTTGTCAAAATATGGGTAGTACAAACTTCCAAGGTCTTTAATCCATACATCATCGGAGAAAATGAAGCGAGGTCTTTTGGAGAGGCCGATATCTATAGTGTCAATGTCAAGAACTTTCTTCCCGTTAAACGTATCTCCTATTTTTAAGGTAAAATCATAAAGAAGTTTTTCGTTTTTTTCACCTTTTTTTAGAAAATAGACTTTTTCCGCAGGTACTTCTACTCTTATGTAACCAATATCACTCCAAGAAGTACCACAATCATTAGATGATTGCAATATTAAATACGTATGATTGTTTATATAAATATCGTCTAACTGTATAGGCATTTCAACTGGACCATCATTGTTTGTCTTGTATTTGTATTGAGTTGTTCCGATTATATTGTTGGTTTTATCTTTTGTTAAATATGACCATATTTTCCCAGATCCAAATGAAAACCCTATACATATATATGGTATGGATTCCATGTGGCATGTTTCATAAACCTGCGAATCCCACGAAATAGTATAATCCAAGGAAAGATAATCTTTTGTTATGATTCCTGTTCCATTATAGTCACCTTCTTCGGTATATTCAGAAGAGGTAATTGTTATTGTATTATCGTCTTTTATTGTTGCAACCAGTGGTGTTTCATCTTGCCAAAATAAAGCGTTTGATAATGTAAGGTTGGGATATACAACACTTGGATCTTCAAGATGCCAATCATAAATATTTAACAAATATTGTCGCTCATAGTTTGTACACTTTGCAAGAACAGGGAAGAAATATTCAGTAGTTATTTCTTGTGCGGCACAAAACGAGACAGAAAAACAAATACCTAAAAATAATATTAAACGTTTTATCATTCTTTCACAAACTTATACGATTCTCCATTAACCACCAACATATACGTTCCCGTTGGCAGCATAGATACATTTATCTCTGCCGAAAACCCTACATTCTGCTGCGACAAAAGTTTGCCTTGTAAGTCGAGAATTTTGATTTCGTTTTCTGCTTGAGACAAGGTTAGGGTTAGTTTGTCTTTTACGGGGTTGTTGAATTTTGAGTTTTGTTGAAGTTCCGTGCAAGTTAATTGTTCTCCATCACAATCGGAATATAATGTATTGAGATACAAAAGTTGATTGTCCCGATGAAAGCACAGAACTTTTGTTTCCCAAGCTCCTGGATTTTGGAAAACGAAATCTATCCAAAATGGATGTTTGCAAGACCCCATTCCCTCTATCCAAATATCAGTTTCTTTTTCAATACCATATTGAGTTTGTTTCGAATATTCTACCGTAAGTTTCTTTCTATCAGTATCCTCCACCTTTAAGCATATTACGGTTATAGAACCATTTTCTATTTCAAACGATTCGTTTGGCTCTAATGTGAAATCATATAACAAATATTCTCTTTCGTTTGCCATACAAAAAACTTTTCCTTCGATTTCTCGAAATAGATAGTTTTTATATGAAGTTTTTTGATAGATATTGCCATTTACCGTTGTATCATTCACGATATCAATCGTATATATCTCTTGAGCTGGCTCCAAACAAGCTATATTTGTTTGAATTATTTTCCATTCAAATGAATCCTGAGAATACAAAGAAGTAAAAAGAAACAAAGTTAGTATCAAAAAGTAAATTCTCATTGTTTATCTGTTTAATATTATTTCATCATTCATTTCATCTATATGCGACAAACTCTTCACCATCAATTTATTCCTTCACAAACTTATACGATTCTCCATTTACCACCAACACATATGTTCCTGCTTGTAACATAGAGACATTTATCTCTGCCGAAAACCCTACGTTTTGTTGCAACAACAATTTTCCTTGCAAATCGAAAATCTTGATTTCGTTGTTGGCAGAGGGCAAAGTTAGGGTCAATATGTCTTTTACGGGGTTGGGGGAAAGAACGCAGTTTGAGGCAAAATATGTTATAATAGATGTATTGTCTATAGAAGAACATGGTCCAGGATCGCAGATTCTCAAAGACCTTTCCCACAGAATTTTACCGGTGTTTTCGTCTATAATGACCTCAACATCAATTTCAACGTTGTTTCTGTCGGAAACAAGAACTCTATACGCATAATACAGATTGTTGTCATCATAGTCAAGATAATTTTTAGAAATAACTTTTTCTATTTCGTATTGAAAATCGTATCCCGTTTGAGAACCAAAGACCTCTGTTTCTGCAATTTCTAAAACTTCAGATTCTGTCATCAATGGCGTAGTTCCCATTATCTCCACCGATGGATAATATGTACCGTTGATTCTTGTGATTTTCTCGTCTTTTACGTAAACTAATAAATTACCTTCCAAAATTCGATAGTCTCCTAATTTTTCATGCAATCTCAAAAGACTGGAATTCTCTTCTTCTGAAATTTCTTCCTTATACACCTCAGTTGAAAGCTGAGAATCTATCGAAAGAAGTTGTTTCAGCGTATTGTCGAGAGTTGATTTGTCATAGGATATTTCATCCTCAACTTTAATGAATACATGCTGTGCTTCCTCCTGAGAATAGCACAATTCGCATAAACAGATACTGATTATTAATAATATTTTTTTCATAATCTTTCAAAAAAATCATACAATATTAATATATTTATGTTGTTATTCTTTATAATGCAGTAAAAAATTACGGTTGTATTTCCAACGTAGAGCCTAATTGTATTTCCACATCATGACTCAATACTGTTTCTTGTTGAAATTCAATATATAATGATGCATTTGCACCAATGGTAACATTATGTACTTCAACAGAACATTGTTTTATGTTGTTATTTGTGGTTATTGTTTGATTTGCCAAAGTGTAATGAGAACAAGAACCAATACCAACTGCGTACCAGGCATTGGCAACAGAATTTACATACCATGGATTATTTGGAAATAAATCCGTAGCAGCATCGATTGTATATTCTCTCATATCGGAGAAATCTGTCTCTGGCTCCATATATTCTGTTTCCGCACGATACACAATTTTTGCGGCATCTTCTATACCTATACCTATTACATTATATGCATTGCCTAAATCATTTGTTCCAGAGCCACCTTCACTCAACAAATAAAACCAATAATTCAAAACTCCGCTATTCGTGTGAACGCCACAATAATCATTAAATTCACTTGGATAACACCCAGAAGGTTGAAACCAATATGTTCCACCGTATGTATCGGGTTGTCCTTCTTCTTTAGGATTTCTCATACTACGTAAAGCCACGTGTCCTGTTCTCAAATCGATGTCCTCTCCACAAAGCCATGTCTGGTTATTGATTCCATAATAATCTTCCACGCAGGCCCCCCAAATGTCACTTAGTCCCTCGCAGATTGCTCCAGACTCCCCAGAATATATCAATTTTGCAGAATAATCACACACGGCATGTCCTATTTCGTGTGCAACAATATCCAAACTTGTATAAATATCAGAATCTGTATATCCATCTCCAAAAGTGAAACTTTTAAAACCAGAATGCCATGACGCATTTTCCTCATTTGTTTTAAAATGAATGTAACAGTTTATAGCACCACCTGCGTCATCGTAACTATTCCGTTGATGTTTGTTATAAAAATAATCGTATGTTTTCATCGCTGCCCAATGAGCGTCTAACGCACCGTCGTCTTTATTTGAATTATGAAATTCAGATGCCATCCAATTATTGTCGGCATCACTAAATTCCGTATAATCAAATATATTATTACCATGATTAAGATTTCTAGTATAAATACCATTCCCTCTTGTTAAATCTCGCAACACATATTTTGATGAAACAGGATTTGTAATCTGTGTCGTTTCAATGACACGTGTTCCATTGTATCGTGTTACTGCCGATCCTGTAGCATGACGAATCAGATTAGTTTTCCTCAAGAGCTTCCCACTATTTTCGTCTATAACCAGATCAACATAAGTTTCAACATCATTATTGTCTGAAATAGTGATTTTGTATGCATAATATAATCTCTTATCTTCGCTGTCAAGATAATTGGGTGAAATTATTTTTTCTAATTCATACTGAAATTCATAGTCAGATTTAAAAGTAAAGACTTCTTTTTCTGCGATTTCTAAAATCTCTGCTTTCGATAACGTATATGATTTTTTCGCAGATTCGACAGATGGATAATATGAGCCGTTTATTCTTGCAATTTTGTTATCTTTTATGTAAACCAACAAATTACCACCTGAAATTCTATACTCTCCTAAATATTGTTGCAATCTCAATAGTATTGCATTATCTTCAATCTTGTCTTCTTCTTTATACACATTGAAAGTAGTCTGCGAATCAACAGAAAGAATCTGCTTTATGATGTTATCAAGTAATGTTGGCTCATACGATATATCCTCATTTGGCAAAAGGAATACCTTTTGTTTTTCTTGCGAATAGCACAATTCGCATAAACACACACATAGAATAAGAAATATCTTTTTCATAACAATAATACCGTTATTCCGTCAACGCCATTTGTTTGCTACCTACCAATTTTCCATCGGTAACGAGACTGTAAATATACAAACCTGCTTGCAATTCTGAGCCATGAATTGTTTCAAATGTTGCACCTCTGCTTGTAACAGTAATAGATTTTACCTGTTTACCTTGTAAATCATACACATACAATGTGGCATTTGCAACTGATTGCGGCACAAACATTTCTATTCGTGTTTCAGCACTAAATGGATTAGGTTTGTTTTGTGAAAGCGAAGCTGGTTTTTCGGTTGTTATTTCTTCACTAAACACTGACATTGATTTGAGTTCAGAAGAACTATTTTCTTTGTTTAACTGACTCCTTAATTCTTCTATTTCCTTTTGTTGCTCTTTTATGGCTTGTACCAAATAGGGTATCATATCAATAGTGTTGATTCCTAACAAACCACTCTGTGGTTCTTCTGAAACGAGTTCTGGTATTATTTCTTGTACTTCTTGCGAAATAAAACCTATGCGATTTTTCCCACTGTGCTCCAGTGCATACTTTCGTGCTTTTGCATCTTCGATTGACGCATAAAATTCCTCCTTTATATCATATTGTACTGGTCGTAATTCAACAATCTTGGATAACGCATTTTCTATATTCACGACATTCTCCTTTACTCTTGAATCCGAGGGATATGTTGAATAAAGAGTTATAAACGCATGGTCTAAATACGCACCACCATAACGGTTCGTTGAACTACCCAGTGTTCCATACCAATTAGTTGTTGGGTATAAATTAGCCATGGTAAAATCGGCAAATTCTTCTAATTTGGAAGTAATCCCCCCTGTCCAATGCGAATACAAAAAAGTCATTCTTTGTGATGCTATTACATTTCCATTACTCTGTACTTTTAACTGTGCCATCGCTCCCATTGCTATGCAACAGGTTGCTACAAATAATAATACTTTTTTCATATTTAAAAAAATTTAATTCAATATACCACAAAAATACATTCATAGTTTTTCAAAATCATTAGCAAATTTGACGGAAAATCGTGTTGATTCGTGCAATTTTTTGTTTTGTCGGTATCGTTAAAAATCGTTACTTTGTAAAAACATTTTGTTTATATGGAAACTTTCAAAAAAGCGCTTGAAACCAAGAACAATCTTGTATGGTTTGTTTGCGAAAGAGGAACAATCACTGGAATTCAAAATGGAGTGCTTGTAACACTTACAAAAGGTATGATGTGCTGCTCCTTGCCGTTTTCCTTATTTCGAATACTTCACCATTCCGCCGATGCAAAAGTCATCTATTCCGATATAGACACGGAAACCGAACTATTCCGAATTTATCTGTTTCATATATTTCCACAAACCCATAGAATGCAATTCTTTCAAAACATCCTATTGAAGTTATCGGACCAACAAATTGATTTTTTTTAAAAGAAAGTGGAACAAATATCTTCTTTGGAACTTGAAGCCGCTAATCCTGATACGCCACACGAGCTTAAAGAAAATCTTCTTTATAGTAGTACTCTGAAGAAAATGGATTTGATAATGGATATTGTCATTAATCACGTGCGTAGTCATGGACAAAAATAATGCCCACCAAATTAACAAATCTTTCTTTAAGATGTTTGTTGATTTTATAGAACTATTGGAACTACAATGTTACAACGAACATTTTGTGGATTTTTATGCCAAACAATTGAATGTTTCTGTCCGCCACTTAACGGAATGTATAAAGAATTTCTCAGGCAAAACCCCAAGCCAATGGATAAACGATATGTTGGTTTCTAAAATCAAAGCTGAGTTGATTCTCAATCAAAAACCTATCGGTCAGATAGCTACAGACTATGGTTTTTCCGACATTTCGATTCTGTATCGTTTTTTCAAGAATGCAACAGGAATGTCGCCAAAACAATTCCAATCGGAGAATGAGAGCGGTGAGGACGAAGATTCATACGAAAAATAAACCGATTCTCATTCCGTTACCAAAAAAATCCGTTATTTTGTCTTTCGAAAATAATAGAACGAGTACAATATGGAAAACAACAATCAACAGCAGTTAAGCATAGACCTTCCAGCCGAAGTGGCTGACGGTATTTATTCCAATCTTGCGATAATTTCGCATTCGAATTCGGAGTTTATTCTGGATTTTGCCCGTGTAATGCCTGGCACGCCGAAGGCAAAGGTTGTTTCGCGGGTGATTTTGACTCCTGAGCATGCAAAGAAACTGCTTGCCGCCTTGCAGGACAATATTCAAAAATATGAGCAAAATATTGGCCCAATAAAGGTTACGAACAATAATATCCCTATGCCTCCAATGGGCTCGGGTTCTGCACAAGCGTAGGTTATGGAACAGCAACAAGATATGATTTACGGCTGCCACGCAATTCTTGAGGCTCTTCAGGAATGCAAGCCCATCGACCAGATTTTGATAAAGAAACAATCTGACAACGAGCAAATCCGTGAGATTATTTATCTGGCTCGGAAACAGAATGTTACTATAAAAAGTGTTCCTATTGAAAAACTGAATAAAATCACGCGCAAGGCGCATCAGGGCATTATTGCGTTTATGTCGCCCATAGAATTTCAGGATTTGGAACAAATTGTGCCAACGCTTTTTGAGCAGGGCAAAAATCCGTTCATTATCATTCTTGACCAAGTGTGCGATGTGCGGAATTTTGGCGCAATCACACGAACAGCCGAGTGCATGGGCGTTCACGCAATTGTGATTCCGCAACGTGGTGCGGCTAAAATTGGTGCCGATGCGGTGAAAACGTCGGCGGGCGCGTTGTTCAAGATTCCGATTTGTAAGGTATCTTCGCTCAAATATGCGGTTTCATATCTTCAACAATGTGGAATTACGGTGATGTGCGTTGCGGAAAAATTCTCGCAGAATTGTTACGACAGCGACCTCACAAAACCGCTTGCGCTTGTGTTTGGCGCGGAGGAAAATGGAATAGAGTCCTCGTTGGTTGAAATGGCTGACGGCTGTATAAAAATCCCTATGTCGGGCGAAATTGAGTCGCTCAACGTTTCGGCGGCAACCGCAATGTGCGTGTACGAGGTGTGCCGACAAAGAAAATAAGAAAAGGTAAGTCGCTGAAACTCAATGGAAGACGCTGTTTGGCAAAAGATAGAAAAATCGTTGCGATTTTCGATTTCAAAGTGTAATGAATTTCAGAAAATATAACTATCTTTCGCCACTTAAAATTTAGATGTTTAATAATAATAAATAACTATGAAATACGGCTTTTTCGATGACGCAAACAGAGAATACGTCATCACAAATCCCCAAACTCCTTATCCTTGGATCAACTATCTTGGTAATGAGGATTTCTTTTCTTTAGTATCTAACACGGGTGGCGGCTACACGTTCTACAAAGACGCAAAATTCCGCCGTTTGACTCGTTACCGTTATAATAATGTACCAACCGACGATGGTGGAAAATATTTCTACATCAAAGACGGTGACACAGTGTGGAATCCAGGCTGGAAACCTTGCAAAACTCCACTTGACAAGTACGAATGCCACCACGGTATGAGCTACACCAAGATTATTGGTGCTAAGAATGGGGTGGAGGCTTCGGTTCTTCAATTTGTTCCACTTGGTTTCTGGGGCGAAATCTTGAAAGTTTCGTTGAAGAACGACAGCAAGGAAACAAAGAAGTTGAAATTGTTCTCGTTCATCGAATGGTGTTTGTGGAATGCTTCCGACGATATGGAAAACTTCCAACGTAACTTCTCTACCGGCGAGGTTGAAATAGAAGATTCTGTGATTTATCACAAAACCGAATTCAAGGAACGTCGTAACCACTATGCGTTCTATTCGGTAAATACGCCAATCCAAGGCTACGACACCGACCGCGAGTCGTTCATCGGCTTGTACAACGGTTTTGATTGCCCTGACGCTGTAATGGAAGGCAAACCTCGTAACACCGAGGCACACGGCTGGTCGCCAATCGCTTCGCATTACATTGAGGTTGAATTAGCTCCAGGTGCAAGCAAAGATTTCATCTTTATGCTTGGCTATGTGGAAGTTGCTCCAGAAGAAAAATGGGAAAGCAAGTTGGTTATCAATAAGAAACCGGCTAAGGCAATGATTGCAAAATACGACACGGTTGAAAAGGTACAAGCTGCTTTCAACGAACTTCGTTCATATTGGGACAATCTTCTTGGCAAAATCACTATCAAATCAAATGACGAGCGTCTTGACCGTATGGTGAACATCTGGAACCAATACCAATGTATGATTACGTTCAATATGTCGCGTTCGGCTTCGTTCTTCGAATCGGGTATCGGACGTGGAATGGGCTTCCGCGACAGCAACCAAGATTTGATTGGTTTCGTACATCAAATTCCTGCACGTGCACGCGAAAGAATCCTCGACATTGCCGCTACGCAGTTTGAAGACGGTTCGTGCTACCACCAATATCAGCCACTTACCAAGAAAGGTAACTCGGCAATCGGTGGCGACTTCAACGACGACCCGCTTTGGTTGATTCTTTCTACAACGGAATACATCAAGGAAACAGGCGACTTCTCTATCCTTGACGAAATGGTTCCGTTCGATAACGACGAATCAAAGGCAAAAACTCATTTCGAACACTTGAAGATTTCGTTCTACCATGTGGTGAACAATCTTGGTCCTCACAACTTGCCGTTAATCGGTCGTGCTGACTGGAACGACTGTTTGAACTTGAACTGCTTCTCGAACGATCCGAACGAATCATTCCAAACAACTGGCAACAAGAAAGGCCGTACGGCTGAATCGTTGATGATTGCTGGTTTATTCGTGATTTACGGTAAGGAATTTGTGAAACTTTGCAAGCAAATCGGTAAAAACGACGAAGCTGCCGAAGCACAAAAACACGTTGACAATATGATTGAAGCCGTTAAGAAAGACGGTTGGGACGGCGAATGGTATTTGCGTGCATACGATTACTTCGGTCGTAAAGTTGGTTCAAACGAAAACGAAGAAGGCAAAATCTTCATTGAATCACAAGGTTGGTGTACAATGGCTGAAATCGGTAAGGAAGAAGGCCTTTGCCAAAAAGCGTTGGATTCTGTGAAAGAACGTCTTGATTGTAAATATGGTATTGTGTTGAACAATCCTGCATTCACAAAATACTACATTGAATATGGTGAAATTTCAACATATCCAGCTGGTTATAAGGAAAATGCGGGTATTTTCTGCCACAACAACCCATGGATTATGATTGGTGAAACAATGATTGGTCGTGGTGACCGTGCGTACGAATACTACACGAAGATTGCTCCAAGTTTCTTGGAAGACATTTCAGACCTTCACAAGGTTGAACCATACGTATATTGCCAGATGATTGCAGGTAAGGACGCATATCGTCCGGGCGAAGCAAAGAACTCTTGGTTGAGCGGTACTGCAGCTTGGAACTTCTATGCAATCATCCAATACATTCTTGGTTTGAAGCCAGATTACGATGGAATTTCTATCAATCCTTGTATTCCAAAGGCTTGGGACGGATTCACAATGACACGTCAGTTCCGTGGTGCTACATATCAAATCACGGTTAAGAATCCTAACCACGTAAGCAAAGGTGTTAAGAAATTGATTGTAAACGGAAAAGAAATCAACGGCATTGTTGTTCCAATGCAGGAAGCTGGAAAAACTCACACGGTTGAGGTTGTGATGGGATAATTCCTATTTGATTTTAGAAAATCATCAAATATCAAAAAGTCCGTTAGACTGTATAACCATATAACCAAAGGTCTGACGGACTTTTTTATCTTGTTTTTCTCAGAAAGATTTTGATTGTATGGCAGTAACACTGTGGCAACCATACACATTATTCATTCTTGTTTAATCATCGTTTTCCTTTACTTTTATCGTGGTATGAGGATAATACGATTGTAATAAAGACAATTCTTTTTCAGGAATAGGACCATAAATAATTATGCCACCTTCTATGTAGATATTTTTCATCCAACTTGGAAATGTCATACCTTCTGTATAGTTAATTTCTAACCAATAAAGGGATTTGTATAGTCTTAATTCATCTGGTATGGATTCTTTAATAGTGGAAGGCTCAATGCGGTTATGTTCATGAGGCATTTTCAATATCCATCCAATAGTCGGTTTTAGGGCAAACGTGCTTGAATTTTGTTCGCAACCGAAAAAGCCTGCATCAAGTTGCAATGTTGTTTCATAGTGGTGTATGTCATCACTATATTTTACTGAAACAGATTGAACTTCGGTAGGAACATTGTTTGTATAAATTTTCTTTTTTGAATTTCTTTGTCCTTCGTCATTATATGGATAAAAATGAACTAACCAACCGTCAAACGATGGCGATTTTTTATACGCCTTTCCTTCATGATATTTAAACATTTTTTTCCAAAAATCAGTGTCAATTTGATTTTGTGAAGCTAAAACAAATTGTTCCAATATCGGTTCTAAATCGTTAACCCACCATTTTAAATCGTATTTTGCAAGTGATTTTGTTTTTTCTAGTATTTTTTCCCAATCCTCAGTTGTGCCAAGCAATGTGATTTCAGGAATACCACAACCTAATAGAAGAACCTCGTAGTCAAAATAATTTTCCATAGCTTTCATTATGGTTACTTCCGACACAACTTTTTCGGTTGCTCCGGTGGTGGAGAAATCAGCGGTCAGCGTATTTATCAATTCCTTCCCCGTGTATTCTGCTATTTGCAGGGGAAATTGTTGTATGATGCTGTCCCATTTCAAATCAAGCATTTGTTCGTACATAGTGAGTGACTTTTTCCCAGTAACAGCTACACTTAAAGTTTTTTTTCCATCAAAGTCAACAAATTTACTTCTTAGCTTTTCGTGATGGGCATTTACGTGATTTGCAAAACCTTGTTCAATCAGCAACCAAATCATATCGGGCGAAAGTATTAAAGGTCTATGGTCTAAATAACACCTTAGTACTGTATTGAAAAAGTTGTTGCCATATCGCACCATATATTGAGGGAACTCACTTTGGGCAACAATTTTTTCCCCTGATATAAAACTCATTTCAAGAATCTGCCCTGTTGGTAATAGCGTGTCTGGTGGTGTTAGCGTTTCAACTTTAAAAGTTACTCCTTCTTGAGCATATGCAGTCTCAAAGAAAATAGCGAATACGAGAATAAGTAGTTTTTTCATGTAAAATTTTTTTCAAAGATAACAAAATATACGTTCTCTAATTTTTTTCGCATAAAATTGATAGACCAAGGGAGAAATCAAAAAAAATATGTACCTTTCATTCAATTTTGAAACGGTATGGATATAGAAAGTTTACAACGTGAAAATGAGCAACTTCGTGACGAAATAGCGCATCTCAAACGTTTGCTCGACGATGCAAATTCGCAGATTGCCGCTATAAAACAAAGCGAAATGCACGAAGAACCGTCGTCGCACGATATGGAAAATCGCCGTTTCAAGATGGTGACGGTGATGTATGCGAAGATTTCTGGCTTTGAAAAACTGCAATCCGTTGAAAATGCCCAGTCGTTGGTTGACGGTCTTGATTCCATTATGAGGCACGTTGATGAAATTGTTTCGAAATATAACATTAAGAAAGTCAAATCGTTGGGCGATTCATATATGTGTGCGGGCGGCATTCCCGAAAAGAACCGCACCAATCCAATCGAGATGATTTTGGCGGCAATGGAAATTGTTCGCTATCTCCACTCCGATAAAGGCATTTGGGATATTACGATGGGAATTCATACTGGTCCCGTGGCAGCAATAATTTCGGGCAAAAAGAAAAAACATTACGAAGTGACAGGCGATGCGGCAAATATTGCCTACCGCATAGAATCGTTTACGAAACCAGGACAGATTGTTATTTCGGAAATGACCTATGGTTTTTTGCGTGATGTCTTTTCGTGTGAGGTTGTGGGCGCTTTGCCAGTGAAATATGTCGGCGGCGTGAGGTTGTACCGTGTCACGGGATTTAAGCCGAAATATGCTGTTGATGCGGAGTTGCAGTTGCCTAACCACGATTTTTTCATCCGTTTGGCACAGGTGCGTTTCCCCGATTTGGAGGAATATATTCTGAACCGCCTCGAAAAAGAACTCCCGCCGTATTTGCACTACCATAACGTGAAACATACCATGGATGTGCTGATTGGCGTTGAGGTGATTGCCACTGCCGAAAATGTGACTGACGAGGAGGATATGTTGCTGTTGCGCACGGCGGCGCTGTTCCACGATATGGGGCAGATTGTGCAGTCGAAAGGACACGAAAATATCAGTTGTGACTATGCCCGCGAAATTCTGCCGCGCTATTGCTATTCGCAGGAACAAATCGACAAAATCTGTACGTTGATTATGGCGACCCAGCTGCCGCCAAATCCAACCTCATTGCTTGAATGTATTATGTGCGATGCCGATTTGGATTATTTGGGACGCTCGGATTTCATTCCCGTTTCCGACACGCTGTATGATGAATTACACGTGCAAAATATTGTAAATGATAAGAATACGTGGAATAAACAACAGATTAAATTCATATCGAACCACACCTATTTTACGAATTTTGCAAAAAACAATAGGGAAGTGAATAAACAAAAGCAAATCAAACGATTACAAAGTTTAATCAAAGAATAACTATGAATCAGGACAATCCAGAGGAAGTGCTTCTTGCTGTTATTAATAAAGTTTTGGAATTTTCAAACGAGGGAAAACAAGCTAAGGCGCAACATATATTACCATTTGTGTATGAGTCGGTTATGCGTTATCCGCAATTATTGTGGAACTCGGTGGAAGTGTGGAAAGTGGCAAAGTCGCTATTGGTGATGCACCACTACGATTTAGTTGAAGATGAAGACGATGAACTGAAAATGTTGCAGATGGCGTTTGTGTATGCACAACGTGCCATTGAATTGTGTGAGACTGATGTGGAACGGTATAAGCAACAGTATTTCAATGCGTTGCATACGCAAGTATTGTTGCTTTCATCATGTCCAGATTATTTTGTTGACACATTGACTGATTTATGCTCAAAAACGGTTATGTCGAACGAGGAACGAACTGTGGCGATGCGACTTGCAAACCGCATTCTGCCTATGTTGGCGTATAATGTGGTAGTGAAGGTTGACGATGCGTTCGAGAATTTCAACGAAGACGAGTTTTTAGCGGAATTGTGTAACAATTTTGAGCTGGAACATCCCGATATAACGCCCAAACAACTTGACGATGCGTTGAAGATTCATAAAATGTTGGTACATTCGTACTTGAAATTCTTCAAATAGTAGCCATAAAGAGAGAAATAATCATAAATTTGCACGGTAAATAATTGATATGAAATATTTTTATAGTCTTGCAATAATAATGTTTGCGGTGATTTGTTCCTACGGACAAACCCGTGAAGTATCGGGAAAAGTTACTTCTTCCCAAACAAAAGAACCGTTAGTTGCAGCTTCGGTTGCGGCAATGATGAAAGGCGACAATGGCTCGTATGTTCCAACTATGTATGGCGCGTTCACCGAGCTGGATGGTTCGTTTGTGATGGATATTCCAAGCGATGCGGCTGCGTTGGAATTCAGCTATGTGGGTATGGCTACGAAAATTGTGCCTATAACTTCTGAAACGGTATATAATGTGGCGTTGGCACCCGATGCGTTGATGATTGAAACGGTTGTTGTGACTGTGCCATACGGAAAACAGAAAAAGGAATCGTTCACAGGTTCGTTATCGGCGCTGAAAGCCGATGACATTGTTGCCGCGCAGGCTTCGAGTTTTGAAAAAGCCTTGCAGGGACAAGTTCCTGGTATCGTGCTAAGCACAAATTCGGGGCAACCGGGTGCTTCATCGGAAATACAGTTGCGCGGGGCTGGTTCAATATCGGCTGGTAGCTCGCCTTTGATTGTAATTGACGGTGTGCCAATGTTTTCGGGCGAAACTTCGCAAAATTCCGACGCATCGTCAATTCTTACTTCGCTCAATCCCAACGATATAGAGAATATTTCCATTTTGAAGGATGCGGCGGCTACATCGTTGTATGGTTCGCGTGCTTCGAATGGCGTCATAATGGTGACAACTAAATCCGGGAAATCGGGTAAAACAATCTATTCGTTTTCAACATCGCAGGGCTTGGGACTGATTTCCACCAACAATTTCAAGTTGATGGACGCAAATGAGTATAAATCATGGTTGACCGATGCAATGAAAAATTCTGGTAAAACCGATGCTCAAATCGCGGAGGAATTGCTTGACGATACTGCAAGTACCGACTGGTTCGACGAGGTGTATCGTAAGGCGTGGAACCAATCGTATGAATTTTCGGCGCAAGGCGGAAACGACAATTCAACGTTTTTTGCGTCAGGTCAATATAAAAACGAAAAGGGTATCGTGACTGGTACTGACTTGGAACGTTTTTCCATCCGTTTGAACTTGAACCATAAGGCTTCGGACAAATGTTCGTTTGGTTTTAAATTCAATCCGTCGTTCACTACGCAACATACAACTGTGGAACCTGGTTACACCTCCAGTCCGGTGACCACGGCCTATACAGCAAAACCGACCGTTTCAGTGATGAATGGAGATTCCTACAATTTTGTGAATAAATTTTACAATCCAGTCGGCGTGATTAATTTGAACGATAACTACAACAAAACCAAACGTATGCTTGGAAATATGTTTGTGGAATACAAACTACCTCTGAATCTGGAATTTAAGACAATCGCAAATGCCGACTACATCAATGTTGATGAATTTGCATACTTGCATCCCGAAACGCCCGATGGCTCTGATAAAAATGGTGTTTCGTCGTATTATTCAACAAATGTGTTGACGTGGACATCTTCGTCAACATTGAAGTGGGATTTCAAGAAATTGAAACACGCATTGCAGATAATGGGCGGTTTCGAGGTTGAGTCAAACTCGTTGAATTATTCGAATATGATAGCTTCGAACTTCGCCTCGGAAAGTATGTCGAGCATAGCAAACGCCTCACAAATGGAGCAGATGAACGAATTTGGGCGGGAATCGTCGTTGCTTTCGGGAATTTCGAGCTTTCAATATAATTATATGGCGAAGTACTATTTGAGCGCAAGTTTCCGTGTGGATGGTTCGTCAAAATTCAGCCCGTCGAACCGTTGGGCTCCGTTTTGGTCGGTTGGTGGTTCGTGGATTGTATCGGACGAAAGTTTTATGCAGTCGCTCACGTGGCTTGATTTGTTGAAAGTGCGTGGAAGTTATGGTACTTCGGGAAACTCCGATATCGACGATTATTTGTTTATGCAGTTGTATGCGTTTGGTCGGAACTATTTCGACGAGCCAGGAAGTACACCGTCAACAATGGGAAACCCTGATTTAACGTGGGAAAAGAACCATAACGCCGATTTTGGAATTGACTTCAAATTTTTGAAACGATTCAACTTTGCCGTTGATTTATATAATCGAAACACATTTGATTTGTTGCTTGCTGTGCCTGTTTCAATGACTACGGGTTACGAAAGCCAGATGCAGAACGTAGGTTCTATGGTGAACAGAGGTGTGGAGTTGTCGCTTTCGTCAACTGTTGTGAATACCGATAAATTTAATTGGACAACAACGTTGACATTTGCGAAAAACCATAATGAAATCACTGAATTGTACGGTGGCGATACCATCGTTGTCAGCACAAAAATTAGAACTGTTGGGCAATCGTTGCAAACGTTCTATTTGGCTGAATGGGCTGGTGTGAACTCTGCCGACGGCTCGCCAATGTGGTACGATGAAAATGGCAACCTGACAAAGGATTACAACAAAGCTCGGAAAGTGATTGCTGGCAGTGCCGATCCAAAATTTACCGCAGGTTGGACTAACAATCTGACTTACGGCAACTGGGCGTTGAATTTTATGTTTTATTGTAGTTATGGTAACTTGATTTTCAATCAGTTGAACAACGAACTGATTGCTGATGGTGCCACAACTTCGTTGAACCAATCGGCTGCGGCTCTTGATTATTGGAAACAGCCAGGCGACAATGCCGAAAATCCGAAATTGGTGCAAAATAATGGTAGCAATAGTAATGCGTTTTCAACACGTTATTTGGAGGATGGTTCATATATCCGTCTGAAAAACATACAGTTAAATTATACGCTACCATCAGAATTGTGCGAAAAAATCAAAGTGAACCGCTGTATGATTTATGCGCAAGTGCAAAATCCGTTTGTGTGGACAAAATTTACTGGTCTTGACCCTGAAACACGCGCAAATGGTATTTACTACTACGATTATCCAAAACAGCGCTTGTTCTTGATGGGATTGAATCTTTCGTTTTAATGGAACTTCATATTCTCAATATCGACAGCATTACGCAGGAAATGCAACGTGATGTTGCGGAGCGTATGCCACTTCGGTATGCCCGTTCTCAACAGTTTAAGTTTCCTAATGATGCGTTGCGTTGCATTGGCGTTGGGGTGCTTTTGTTAAAGGCGTTTCCAAATTTGAAAGAGTCAGATTTGCAGACAAATGAGCACGGAAAATTGTTTTTGGAGAATGAATGTGAATTCAATGTTTCGCATAGTGGTTCGTACGTCGTGTTAGCGACTGATTCACAGTCTGTTGGAGTAGATATAGAACAAATTCGGGAACGGCATTTCCGTGTTGCCACGAAAGTGTTTACGCCCGAGGAAATCCAATGGATGAACGAAGATGTGCTTCATCGTTTTTTCACTTTATGGACACAAAAAGAAAGTTTGGTGAAGGCGGTAGGCTGTGGCATTACGGTTCCGCTCGAAACCATCTCGGTTATGCCATTTCAAGATGGCTGCCCTGTGGAATACAACGGTTCTTTATGGTTTTGTAAAACAATTTCGTATGAAGGCTATATGATTAGCCTGTGCGGAAAACAACTGACGGATTTTCAGATTGTCCGTTTGTGAACCCCAATGTTATTTTTTTAGATTGTCCTTATTGATACGATGGTAATTATTCTTGATTTGCTTGAGCGTTTTTTCTCCATTGGTGGTTTTGAAAGCTGCTAGTTCGCCCCATTCATTGTCTAAAATTTTGGTCAGCTCACGTAACAAACTGCATATCTTTTTGGTTTGACCTGGTTTATAGAATGACGATAGATCGTGGTCGGCAACAAGACGTATCAGCTCGTAGCTTGCCATGTCAACACCTACGTTGTATTTATCTTGACATAATAAAGAAAGTATTTCCTGTTCTTTGTCTTTATCAATTGTAATTCGCTGTTCTTCGGCTGAAACGTGTTCTTTGCCCTTCCATTTCCCTTTTTTCTGTTGTTTCAGGCGGGCAATATCATTTTCAATCACCACGGCAAGCAGGTAGGAACGCTTGTTTTCGGTAATTTCCTTAATCGTGTCGTCAAATAGTAAAGGTGCAGCAAAAACTTCTTGCACGGAGTATAGTTTCAGGATTTCTTCCGAAATCAGCATATAATCTTGATAGAAGAACGAAGGAGTATCCTTAGGATAAATCTTTTTACCTTTGTAATGAATTTGTATTGTTTTCCTCTGAGTTAGGCTCAGCCGCGAACGTAAACCTTCCAACGTGAAAAGTTTTGTCTCAACGGAATTTTGTTTGAGCGTGGCTTCAAGTATATTCCCAATTTCATGTAACTCTTTGTCGGAGAACGTCATAGTAAAAATATTTTGTCAAAGATACTTAAATAGTTCGATTAATTGTAAGCGTGCAGGGGTAGAATCTGTGCAAGGTGCATTACGCATTATAATGCATTCTCCATTTGTATTTGTACTGATGAAGTGCTCTGTCCCAGTTGGGCATTTGTATTCTGTATGAAATGAATAGCAATGTGCATGCTCCAACCCACGCCAGCACGTCAACTAATATCACGCCTTGATAGCCAAAATATTGTGGCAATATGAGTGAAGCAATTACGCGTATTAATAATTCCGCAACGCCCGCCATCAGCGGCATAAATGTTTTTCCAACTCCTTGTAACGCATTTCGGTAGATAAACAGCACAAACAAGAATGGGAAAAACAAGGCGGAAATGTATAAATATTGTGTGGAAGCATTGTAAATTTCCGAAACATTGCCGGCAACATTTTCTTCAAGAAACATTGATGTGAGTGGTTGGGCGAAATACGCCATTGTTGCGCTTACAACTGCACACACGGCTATTGCCATAATCAGTGCGGAGTTTACGCCAACGCGCATTCGTACCAAATTACCTGCGCCGTAGTTTTGTCCCACATAATTCGCAATTGCCACGCCCAACGAAATTGGCACCAACATACCAAGGCTTTGGATTTTGCTTGCGGTGGTGAATCCCGCTATGTAGGTTGTTGGAAAATTATTCAGCGCGGAATAGAGTACAATCACGCCGAAGGCGGTTATACTGAATTGCAATGCCATTGGCAAGCCTACACGCAAGTGTTCCCAAATAAAATTCCAACTGGTGCGGAAATCTTCCCGCGAAAGCCGCAGTTCAACGTGACGGGTAAAAATATACACAAAACAAAATATTGCCGACACAAGCTGTGCCACAACCGTAGCCCACGCCACGCCTTTCACGTCCCATCCAAACGTTTTCACAAACAGCAAATCGAGGGCAATGTTCAACACCGACGAAAAAATAAGGAAATACAGTGGTGTTTTGCTGTCGCCTAATGCACGGCAAATGCATGCAACCATATTGTAGGCAATTTGCGTTGTGAGTCCTATATATGTGATTGCCAAATAATTGTGCGAATATTCATAAATCTCGTCGGAAGCTCCTATAAAGTGAAGCGACGGGCGAATGCTCAGCAATGCGAATGTGGTAAGCAACACCGACAATCCAATGCAGATAATGAATCCTGTGCCCAGTGATTGACGCATCCGTTTGTAGTTCTTGGCGCCGAAAAATTGTGCGGTCATAATGCCCAAACCGCTTGTGATTCCAAGCACGAAACCAAATATAAAAAACGTAAGTCCGTTGGTGATGCCTACGCCGGCAAGTGCTTGATAATTCACGTAGCGTCCCACTATAATGGAATCCACAACGCTATACACCTGCTGGAACACATTTCCCAAAATAATGGGGAATGCGAACAACAGTATCACATTTGCCGGTCGCCCTTTTGTTAAATCTCTTACCATTGCGGGCGCAAAAATATATATTCTGACGATTAAATGGCATTGCATACCATTTTTTTTCGACCTTCTTGTGGTTTATCGTGACGAAACATTGCTTCTTTGTTCGTGATATAAAAAAAAAATGTATTTTTGCGCTGGGGTAAGTCTTGTACGACCAGCTCCTGCTGAACCCCCCCAGATCCGGAAGGAAGCAAGGGTAGGCGGTTGTAGCGGTGCGATGCAAGGAGCTTACTCCTTTTTTATTTCAATTTATGGCGGAATATTTCAGACTATACGAGGAAAATCCAAACGAACGACAGATACAGCAAATTGTTGATATACTGCGTAATGGAGGTGTAATAATTTACCCGACCGACACTGTGTATGGTTTTGGCTGCGACATCACCAACCAAAAGGCGGTGGAACGTGTAGCCCGTATTAAAGGAATCAAACTTGAGAAATCGAATTTCTCGTTTATCTGTTACGATTTGAGCAATCTCTCGGAATTTACGAAAGTTGCGAGCAATTACGTATTCAAGGTGATGAAGCATAACTTGCCTGGTCCGTTCACATTTATTTTGAACGCCAATTCCAACGTGCCAAAATTATTTAAAAGCAAAAAGAAAACCGTGGGTATCCGTATTCCCGACAACAACATCTGCCGCGCCATAGTGAAAGAACTTGGCAATCCAATTCTTACTTCGTCGGTTAAAAGCAAGGACGAAATTCTTGAATATCTCACCGACCCCGAAGTAATAAAAGAGGAATACGATAAACTTGTGGATGCTGTGATAGATGGAGGTTTCGGAAAAAATGTACCTTCAACGGTTGTTGATTGTTCCAACGATACTATAGAAATCATTCGTCAAGGCGCAGGAGAGTTGGAATTGTAGCTTAATACACAACCATCCCCCCACAAATTCCCAGAAATCCAACAATATAGCCAACGTATATTTGCGATGGTGTGTGCGCGTTCAGGTAAAGGCGTGCACTGCCGATTATCCCAGCGGTGATAACAATTGCCGGGATTAGTGCAAAAGTTAAATTTGAAAATAATTGTGCCTGAAATACTTGGAGATAAAAGAGCAGTCCAAGTATTCCGCCTACGCCGATGGTGTGGAAACTGATTCTCCAGAAAAAAGAAATAATCAGCGTTATAATGAGTAGGATGTCGCAACTGCAAAGATATGGATTTAATATGTTTGTGTTCAACCCATTGAAAATCAAGCTGGAACTATATGAAATGATTACAATAGTCAACATTCTCAAACGAAGGTGTTTACTGTCCAAATCGAAATCTTTTCTAAAGAAAAACACATAAATGGCACAAAGTGAAATCGGCAGTAGATAGTATAATGCAAAAACGGGCAGACAATAGCTCATTATGATGTGGAAGAAATCACTTCGGTCGGGAAAATACGGGATGAAGTAGCAAAGTATAAAAAAAACACTTCCTGCCACTGTCATTCCTAATGGGTGAAAAACAACGGAAATAATCCATGCGAGATAGGTCAGCAACCGTTTCATATTAAAGCTCTTTGCGAAGCCTTCCAACGGGCAGTCCGAGTTGTTCGCGGTATTTCGCAATGGTTCTGCGGGCAATTATATAGCCTTTTGTTTTCAGCACTTCGGCAAGCTGTTCGTCGGTGTATGGTTTTTTCTTATCTTCCTCATTAATAGTATCTTGCAGAATTTGCTTAATTTGCCGTGACGAAGCTTCTTCGCCCGATTCGGTTTGTAAACCTTCGGAGAAGAAATATTTGAGCGGGTACACGCCATACGGCGTTTGGATGTGCTTGCTGTTCGCCACACGAGAAATTGTTGAAATATCCAAACCTGTGCGGTCGGCTATATCTTTCAGAATCATTGGCTTCAGTTTGGTTTCATCGCCAGTGGTGAAAAACTCTTTTTGGAAATCAAAAATCACCTGCATAGTCGAGAGCAACGTGACATTCCGTTGCTTCAATGCGTCAATGAACCATTTCGCCGAGTCAAGTTTTTGTTTTATGAAATCAAAAGCCTCTCTGTCTTGTTTATTGCTCGAAGGCGTTGGTTTATAGTCTTGTAGCATATTCACGTAGGTTTTGCTCACCTTTAAATTGGGCGCATTACGTGAATTGATGGAAATCACCATTTCGCCGTTCTGGTTTTCGAGAACAAAATCGGGAATTATGGTTTGATTTATCGTTTTTGCATATGAATCGGACGTGCCGTTTCCTGGTTTCGGATTCAACTTGAGAATCACGTCCATAGCAGCTTTCAAATCGTCTTCCTCAATTTCAAGCCCCTGTTGGATTTTCAAAAAATGTTTTTTTGTGAATTCTTCATAATAATTCGCCAAAATCGCTTTTGCGGTCACCGTTTCGGGGGTGCGACGTTTTCGTTCAATTTGAAGCAATAGACATTCTTGTAGCGAAGTCGCTCCGATTCCCGCCGGGTCGAGTGTTTGAATCGCCGATAGAATCCGTTGCAAATCTTCCACGGAAACAGATTTATTCTGAAGCAACAGAATATCGTCGGAAATGCTTTCCAAATCGCGACGCAAATAACCGTCCTCGTCAATGTTACCAATGATGAAATCGGCAATTGCCATATCGTCTTCCGAAAGATTCAGCAGGCCAAGTTGCGATTTCAGATTTTCCTGAAAAGAATTTCCGCCCGAAAACGGAATGTCTTTGTTTTCTTGGTCGGGCGACGTGTTGTTTACCGAATATTTATAGTTGGAATATTCGTCTTCGTTGAAATAATCATCAATGTCGAATTCGTCATTCTTGTCGGTTTCCGACGGACTTCCATCATCGTCATTACCCGAAAAATCGTCATCGTTGCCATTGTCCGAATCTGAATCAGAATCGGTTTCGTTGGAATCAAGTTTTTCCTGATTGTCGTCGGGTTCGTCGGTATCGTCAACTTCCAATGCTGGATTTGCCTCGATTTCTTCTTTTATACGGGTGTCCAATTCCACAGTGGGAATTTCGAGCATCTTTATCACCTGAATTTGCTGAGGCGATAACTTCTGCTGTTGTTTTTGAAGTAATTTCTGATCCAGCATGGCTATTGATTTTAGATTTTCACTAATTCCAAATGATTTGCTTGGGCGATTTCAATCAGTCTTTCCGTTGAATTACAACGAATTACAACTTTCGCAGAACCGCCGTCGGCGAATGCGTACATATAATCAATGTTGATGTCGCTTTCGGAAATAATGCGGATTGCCTTGTGCAAACCACCCGATTCGTGCGGAACTTCAATGCAGACAACATCGGTCAGACGAACGGTGTAGCCGTTTTCACGCAAAATTGAATATGCCAACTCTGGACGGCCGACGCAAAAGCGCACAATTCCGTAATCAACCGAATCGGCAACGCAGAACGCCGTCATGTTGATGCCGTGTTCCGTTAAAACCTGCAACATTTTGTTCAAAGTGTTCGGTTTGTTTTCCAAATAAACTGAAAGCTGTTTTACTACCATGTCCGTAAATTTTAATTATTTGAACTTCCGTTTGTCGTTTACTCGTTTTGCCTTACCCTGACTGCGTTCTATCGTATTTGGAGCGACAGGCTTGATGTTCGGTTGAATGCCGACAACGCTGTGGATTGCGTGCGCGATTTTCTTGCGGAGCAATTCCATTTCGCTCATCACGTCGGAGTAGTATTTTTCCTTCACTTCGACTTCGATGTCGAATGTGTCGGTATTGTTTACACGGTCAACAGTGATGAAGAAATGAGGTTCAACTTCTTCGAGTGTGCAGAGAACTGCCTCAACTTGCGACGGGAACACGTTCACACCACGGATGATAAGCATATCGTCGGTACGGCCAAGGATTCTGCCCATTCTTACGAGTGTACGGCCACACGAACATTTTTCGTAAATCAAATGTGTTAAATCGTGCGTGCGGAAACGAATCATCGGCATTCCTTCTTTCGAAAGCGTGGTGAACACCAATTCGCCTTCGGTTCCTTCGGGAAGGACTTCGCCAGTTTTCGGGTCAACAATTTCGGGGAAGAACAAGTCTTCGTTCAAGTGAGTTCCATTTTGGCATTCACATTCAAAACCGACACCCGGACCTGAAATTTCAGTCAAACCATATATGTCGTAAGCCTTAATGCCCAAACGATATTCAATTTCCTTGCGCATTTCCTCAGTCCACGGTTCTGCGCCGAAAATTCCCACTTTCAATTTGATTTCGTTGCGTGGAATACCCGATTTTTCAAGAGCTTCAGCCAAATAGAGCGCATACGACGGCGTACAAGCCAAGCCAGTCGCACCAAGGTCACGCATCATCAACAATTGTTTTTCGGTATTTCCTGCCGACATTGGAATTGTTGTCGCACCAAGATTCATCGAAGCATCGTGCGCACCAAGTCCGCCGGTGAACAGTCCGTAGCCGTATGAAACCTGAATCACGTCATCTTTTCCAAGACCGTAGGCAGCCAAGCAGCGTGTTCCAGCCTCAGCCCAGTTTGCCACATCGTTGCGGGTGTATGCCATCACGATAGGTTTTCCCGTTGTTCCCGACGAAGCGTGGATTTTCACAATTTCCGACTGCGGAACCGAAAGCAGTCCCCACGGATAGTAGTCGCGCAAATCTTGTTTCGACGAAAACGGCAATTTTACAATGTCGTCAATTGACTGAATGTCAGATGGTTTTACACCAGCCTGTTGCATTCTTTCGCGGTATGGGGCACAGTTATGATATACGTGTTCAACCACGTTTCTCAAGCGTTCGCCTTGCAACTTGCGCATTGATTCGCGGTCCATACATTCTATGGATGTATTCCAAATCATATTAGAGTTTTTTATTATATTCAACACCAGTTTCGAACGCCTTGACGTTCATAGCAACGATTTCTTCGCCTTTTGCGGCAAACAATTCCTTCACACTTTCTTTCATCACATTGGAATCAATGCCGATAATCGGTGCAACCGCGCCGGCAATCACCACGTTCAGCACACGTTCGCTCAAATTCTGCGCAATCTCGTTTGAATCAATAATGATGTGTTTGAATCCGCTGTTCTTAATTGTATCAAGTACTTGATTTTCATCGGGATAGTTCGGGATGTTCTTAAACGGAGCCGATGCTGTGATGATGATGCCGTCTTTTTGCAGATACGACACGTAGCGAAGTGCTTCGAGCGGTTCCATTGCCAAAATAATGTCGGCTTTTCCCTTTGGAATCAAGTCGGAATAAATTTCTTCGTCAGAAATGCGGAGATTCGACTGTACGTCGCCGCCGCGTTGGCTCATGCCGTGTACTTCGGCTTGTTTCACATTCAGCCCCGAATGCATTGCGGCGAGGTCGATAATCGATGCGATTGTCAGGATTCCCTGTCCGCCGACACCCGCCAAAATTATGTTCTTTATCATATATTTAAAATTACAAATTCGATTCTATTTCTTGTAGAGACACGATTGTTCATATCTCCACATTTGCAAATATACAAGTTTTTGCATTTGTATAGATTTGGAAAACAAGAAAATGGACGAACAAGTAAAATACGGCGTTTTTCTGTAACAAAATCAATAAAAATGAGTCTTATAATAGTATATAAACGAGAATCTTTGTACATTTGTAGGTTATTGAGGTGTATTTTAAAAATTTAAAGATATGAAGAAGGTATTGTTTTCAGTAGTTGTAGCTTGTTTAGCTGCTATTGGAGCAACGGTGCAGGCTCAGGACTTAACCATTTCGGGTGGTAATAATGTTTCTGTTATGATTTGTGCCGATGGTGCGGTATATGCCTGGGGTATGAATTATTGGGAAGTTAACAGTCAAAAGGCTGGTAATGGTAATTTGGGTACAACAAATACCACCGATGATTTTGTGACATCACCAACAAAAGTGAATATGCCATCTGCGGCATTGCCTGTTAAGCAGGTTGATGCGGGCTCGGGTAGCCACTTTGTAGCTATGGGATGTAACGGAACCGTATGGTGTTGGGGAAACAATGCAAACGGTCAAGCTGGCGATGGAACAAAAGGAAATATGAAAACAACCCCTGTTCAGGTAAAAGCGGGACAGGTATCGTCTTCATCAGGATTTCTTGAAGGAGTTTCGTATATTTCGGGTGGTAACGATGAAAACTATGCGATTCTTTCCACTGGTGAATTAGTAGCTTGGGGACAAAATGATGTAGGGCAGTTGGGCTGCGGACGGGAAGGTGCAGATGTTTCAACACCTGTATATGTATGTAAACCAGATGGTTCCCATCTTACACATGTGGTTATGGTAGAAGCTGGTGATGAAACTGGCTATGCCTTGGTTGACGAAGATGGCGATGGCATAGGTACAGTATATTCGTGGGGAAGCAATAGCGCAAATCAATTAGGTCGTGTTCCAACAGCCGCAGAACCTCGCTATTTTGCTGCTCCTTGTTATAAGAATGCTGGTACACCCGATGCTCCTGCAAAGGGTACTATTTTGGATGACATTGTAAGTTTGACCGCTGGCGATTGTATGGCTATTATGATTGACAAAGACAGCTATGTATGGTCGTTTGGACATGGTGCGTGGGGCGGTATGACAGGTACATGGTCGTGGGGTTGCGATCACGTGTATGCGAGTCAAGTACTTGGCGGCGATACTGGAGAGCCATATTTGAAGGCTAAGGCTGTGTCGGCAGGGCAAGGATTTGGCATGGCAGTTACGCTTGATGGTAAAGCAGTTGCGTGGGGATGTAATGGAGCAACAAATCGAAGTGGGGGAAACTTGGGTAATGGTTTTTCTGGAGATTCAGACGGTGGTGCTGGTAATTCTCCTTATCCTGTATATATAATGAGGAGTGCTACAATGCCTATGGAAAATTGTGCATCAATTTCCGATGGTGATACGTGGGGATTTATAACTACAACCAGTAACGAGATTTACACATGGGGTGATAACTGTGTGGGACAATTAGGTATTGGTAGCACAACACATCAAAAATATGCAGTGAAAATGAACAGGATTTGTAATGTACCTGACCCCAAACCAGTGATTTCGTTCCCAGAGGATTTTTATACTTGTGTACCATTTTCGTATGAGCTGAATTCCAACTTTGTAAACACCAACAACAACTATAAATACGAATGGTTCAAAGACGGTGTTGCACTTACAGCACAAGGAACCACAAAAACAAAAATTACGGTTACAGAGACTGGTACATACAAATTGCGTTTGTCGTATATTGGAGCAAACTCACCTTGCGGTATGGACCCAGTGGAAGCGGAAATAACAATTTCGGCATACGAGCCTGATTTCACTGTGCCAACAGGATTAACGTTCTGTCCGCCAAATATGAAACCGCATGTGAATGGCGATGGTGTGTATAATTATTATACAGCGCAAACGGGTGGATATTTGTTAGGGACAAGTTATAAAAGCAATGAAACAACTCTCGACCCATCGGCTGTAACGGAAAAATCCAATGGGCAATATACCATTTATGTGGAAGAAGCAGGTAATGCCACAGGTGTTACATTTACTCAAACAACGGCATTTACAGGAGAAAGAGCTGGAAAAGGTAACGAAGGATATATTAAAATCCAGGTTTATAAGGATATTGTGCTGGATAGTTTGAGTTTCATGGTATCGTCACATTATTGGGGAAGCGGTATATCAGTTACTGGTTCTATTGGTATTTATGGCGGAGCAAATGCGCCAGGTGATTTGTTATATGCTGGTGAATCATTTGCTACAGAAACAATTAGTGCAGACCAAATGGTGACTGTTCCTGTGAACGTTTCGTTAAAAGGTTCATCTGGTGGCGAAATGTATTGGTTGGCTTTCAATGCATTGAGCGAATGTTGTTTGGTTCCTGACGGAACGGGAACATTTCCTACAATTGATAACCTTGATGGAAAAACGTTACAAATAGTTGATAGATATAAATATGGTAAAGCAACAACGCCATCTCCATTTAGAAACTTGTATTTCCACACAAGTCCGCATTTCTGCGACCGTATTCCTTTGGTAATGACAGAGGATTGTCCGTGTGAAAAGCCTAATGCGGTTACAATCACCGCCGATAAGGAAAGTTTGTGTCCGGGTGAGTCGGCAACATTGACTACAAACTCACAAAGCGCATCGCTGTTCTCGTATGTGTGGTACGAACCAGATGGAACTGTTGGTTCGCCTGTGAATGCCGCATCAACTTCAATGACAGTTGATTACGATAATCCAGGCGATTATAAAGTTGTGATTTACGACAAAACACAACAATTTGAAACAACTTCATGTAAAAAAGAAGCAACCATTACTATTACGGCGAATCCATATCCGTCGGCAACAATCACTGGCGGTGGCGAATATTGCGAAGGCGATGCTGTTTCCGATGTGTCAATAACGTTTGAAGGAACGGCTCCATTTTCTTATACATATAATGAAAATGGAACTGCTGGAGCAAGCAAAACTGCAACAACCACATCGGCAACAATCTCACCAACCACTACGTTGGCGGCAGGTGCGGCGTCGGCAGAGTATGTATATACAATGGCGACATTAAAAGATAAAAATTGTACAGCTCCTGCGGCTAATCTCACAGGAAGTGCTACGGTTACCATTGGGGCAATTCCTACGGCAACTATAACCGCCACTCCTGAAAATGGCGCGGTGTGCGCTCCGGGAACTGTTGCATTGAAGGGCGCTACCGACGTGACTGGCGCAACGCTCGCTTGGGGCGGAAAAGGTTCTGGTAGCTCGGAGAATGTAACTGCAAGCGTGTCAGGTGAATACACTTTGACGGCAACCAATAAGGTGACCAACAGACTTTCGTGTACAAGCGAACCTGCAAGTCAAATTGTTACTATAGAAGACAAACCTGTGCTGACAATAGAAGTTGTTGGCGACGATGCTGTTTGTAGCGGCGAAACTATCTCGCTGAAAGCAACCGCAACTACTGACGGTGGAACATTCACGTGGTCGGGAACAGGCGTGACAGGCAGTGGTGCAAATGCAACGGTTACAAAAACCGCTACATGGCCAAATGTGGAAGCCGTTGAGGTTACCGTGAACTACGAAAGTGAGGCTGGTTGCGCTGCCGATGCGGTAAAAACAACCGTGCATTTTAATCCTGTTCCACCAAAACCAGATGAACATAATAAATCTTCATATTGTATGAATCCGACTGCTGCTAATGTAACCTTGGCGGCTACTGCAGCAAGCAATGACTGCACTTTGCAATGGTATGAAGAAAATGGCACGACAAAACTGAATGCAGCACCAAATATTAGTGTAAAGGCTGCAACTACATATAATTATAAGGTAACTCAGTCGTTCGAAGGTTGCGAAAGCGAACCTACTGATATTACAATTGTGGTAAACGACAAGCTAAAACCGAAGATTATCATTTCACAAGATGAATTGTGTATCAACGGAACAAGCGAAGTAACCGTTGAAGAAGCCGACAAATACACTGTAACGTGGTCGGGTAATGCGGCAACGGCTGGTTTCGGTTCTACTGGAAGTTCAAAAACGCCAACGTTTACCGCTCCGTCGGTAAATGCAAAAACTGACTATACCGTACACGTATATGTTGAAAATAGTGAATGCGATGGTGAAAATGATGCAATCATAACCGTGTATCCTACGCCAACCGTGGCTCTTTCGGTTGACGACGCAGACATCTGCGACGGCGAAACTGCTACAATCACAGCAACAATCACAGGTGATGACGATGAAGGTTCGTTGACGGATTATTTGTGGAAAACGGCAACAGGAACAGACAAAACAACGGGAACGTTGGTAGGTGTGAATACTACCACAAGAGATATAGGTGGAAAGGTAACATATTCATATACAAGTAGTCACGGTTGTAAGGCTGCTGATGTTTCTACCGATATAACTATCCGTGCAACGCCTGCCGCTCCAGTCACCACAGCATACACTAAATGTCTTGATGCTGCTGCGGAATCGCTCGAAGGCTATGTGACAAAGGTTTCTGGCGCTACATTGAATTGGTATGGAACCGATGCAACTGGTGGAACTGCAAGCACAACAGCTCCTGTTGGCGCAACAAATGCAGTTGTATATCCAGCTGTAAATTATTATGTGTCGCAAACGTTGAATGGCTGTGAGGGTGAACGTGCGGCAGTGCCAGTTACCATTAATGCGAATCTGAGTCCTGAAATTACAACTACGGAAACAAGTGGTATTGCAAATAATGATGGTATTGTTTGCTTTGGAACGCCTATCTCATTGAGCACTGGTGGAACATTCAGAGAAACGTGGACGATGGTAGGAGAGGGTTCAAGCTATTTGCAGGTAACTTCTAATAACAAGACATTCCTTGGAACTGCGCCTGCTGGCACGTACGTTGTGAAAGTCAACGTGGTTGACGAAAATAGTTGTACTGGCGAAAGCACCCGTACATTGGTTGTAAACCCAATACCAACGACAACTGTTGCGGTTGGCGACCCAGACCACTGTATCTCGGTTGACGCAGCGC
>Ga0247609_10000052_pt1 | contig 152989 bp, 111 predicted proteins | sample 172DNAGHGlowgp2_FD_193487 | JGI IMG/M metagenome (GOLD analysis project Ga0247609, IMG submission 193487) | Sheep rumen microbial communities from Palmerston North, Manawatu-Wanganui, New Zealand - 1728 DNA GHGlow gp2 | ecosystem: Host-associated > Mammals > Digestive system > Stomach > Rumen...
TGAAGGCCGATGCCCTCACCGTGGCGCCCTACATGGGCAAGGACTCCGTGGAGCCTTTCCTCAACTTCGAGGACAAATGGGTGATCCTGCTCGCGCTGACCTCCAACAAAGGCTCGCAAGACTTCCAGTACCTGAATGTCGGTGAACGCATGTTGCACCAGCAAGTGTTGCAAACGGCCATCACATGGGCCACTTCGGAGCAGATGATGTTCGTGGTGGGTGCCACCCATCCCGAGGAGTTGGGCGAGATTCGCAAGATGTTGCCCGACTATTTCTTCCTCGTTCCGGGCGTGGGTGCGCAAGGCGGCGACTTGCAGGCGGTGGCCCACAACGGCTTGAACGACGAATGCGGTCTGTTAGTCAACTCTTCGCGAGGCATCATCTATGCCTCCAACGGCAGCGATTTTGCCATTCGTGCTGGCGAGGAAGCCAAGAAGTTGCAAGAGCAGATGAGTGCTTTGCTTAAGGAGAAAGGACTCATATAAGTTCAGGAGATAGCGGGTCAAGCCCGCTATGACACTTTGGGTTGGAACCATCCCATGACGAAAAAAAAGCCGCCTCGATTTGAAGCGGCTTTTTTCGTTGCAATCAGTAACTCGATTAACGGGCCACAGAGAAGGTGCGGTTCAGCACATTGCCATCGTTGGCAAGAATGCGGAGGAAATAGACACCATTGTTGAGGCTCTGAGTGTTGATTTGAGTCGAGTTGCCAGAGACCTCCATACTCATAACACGCTGACCAATAGCATTGTAAACCTCAATACTGCTCATTCCCTCACCTTCAATGTTCAGCACATTCGAAGTCGGGTTGGGATAGACCTTCAAGGTGTTCTCAAGTTCGTTGACGCCTTCCATCCAAGTCTGGAACGTGGTCTCTTGACCATAGAAAGTCTCGCCGTTGACGATAGCGTAAGCCTTCACTACATAGATGGTTGACATCTCAAGTTCGTCGGTGAAGCCTAAGATGTTGTGGAACTCATTGTAGAAGCCGTTGATGATCAGCGGTTCGGAACTTGTCACCTTGCGGCATTCGAAACCCACTTGGTCAGGATAGACTTCGCATTCAAGAGGAGCGATGAAATCAGCATGAGTGTAACTGATGTTGCTCACCATGGTCTCGCCCACGTTGACATTGGCTTGAGGTCCCCTGACGGAAATCAGGTGCGTGGCCGACTCGCCAAACTCACCGTCGTCTTCGTCACCGAAGAGAACGTTGCCTTGGCTGTCCTTCACGATATAGTAGCCATGTCCATACATGCAGCAGATGCCGTTGCCCATCTCGTCGAAGATGTCGAACCTCACGCACTCGTTGGCGGGCACAGTGACATGTTCGAGATGAATTTGCGTAGCGGTGCCGCCAGCCAACAAAGTGTAGGGACCGCCCGATGCCAGCACAGTGCCGTCGGAGGCAGTGAACTGCCATGTGGTGTGGTTGCCGAACTTGTCTTGCATAAGGATGAGGCTAAGCTCTTCCTCATCGCCTTCGATTTCAAGGTCTTGCCACTCAAAGCAGCTTACGGTACCTGAACCTTCGTTGGTGAAAGCTGTGCCGTTGGCTTCGGTGATGGTGGCATGGATGGGATGGGTGCCGAAAGGCACTTCCATGGTTGTAGTCAGTTTGGCGCCACCGTACTGCGGAATTTCGCCTTCCCAGTTGATGGTTTGGGTTTGGCCTTCCATCTCCACTTCGACGGTCAGGCTGGTGATGGCATCGGTGCCAAGGTTTTGCACGGCAACTTCAATGTCTTTGGTGTGGGTACAGGTGGTTCCGGCAGCTTGCGAAACGCCCATCACGGCAGGATAGATGGGTTCGTCGGAACCAAAGACAACGTCAAGTTCGCATCCCGTAAGGATGGGACGATAGGCACTGCCTTGCTGACGTTCTGCCACCCAAGCCAGGAATTTGAGGTTCTCGAGGACCACTTCGACACCGTTGGGATTGCCAATGACTTCAGGGATTTGATATTCGATGGTGCGCGTAATCAAAGTGCCTTGTGTAGTAGGCGAGATGGGGTCGCCCCAGGCATTGTTGGTAAGGATGTCGCGAAGCACATGGGTGTGGATATACTGGCCATTGATCATTTGGCTTGGATTCCATGTTGAACCACCGCTTTGCGAGCCGAGAATACTATCCTGGAGCATGGCGACCGTCAGATAGTTCTCATTCACGCTACTATTGCCAGTGTAATACACTTCCACCATAACGGTGGCAGCACGCGTCTGTGGGTTTACGACAACCCTACCGCCAATATTGCATTCCGAAACTTGGTTCATCTGTTGGTTGGCCAAGTTTGCCCAGAGATTACGGCCTTGACCATCCGAGGTTGTACGGTTAACCACACCGGTAGGATAGCCACTAATGCTGAAACCTCCATGAATGGTATTGCCATCTTGGGTTATCATGTTGGGATAGGAAGTTGGTGCATAGCCGCCGGCGTGGATGTTGACGCCCCAAAGCCTGCCCGGATTGGCTGCCATAAGCTCGTTGACGATACGGTGTCCGTCGGGGCAGTATTGGCAGTTACGCCCCGTGAACTCTTCGATAATGACGTTCCTGTTGGCAGGTTCCGTCGAGACATACTGCTGGGCTTTCAATGAGAAAGAGAAGGCCAGCAAAGCCATTAAGGCAAAGGTGAATTTCTTCATGATTCTATGATTTAACTTGTTGATACTTTTTCCGCCACAAAAATACACATTAATCAAAAAAATGCGCCACATTGTGACGCATTTTTTTCAGATTTTCGGAAAAGAAGTCGAAAACAGGCTTCATTTCTTCTTTGAGGTGCTCTCTTCTTCGATTTGTTTGTCTTTCTTGTTGCCTTTCATCAGCACATAGGCGAACGGGGTCGACAGGAAGACGGACGAGAACGTACCGGCCAGCACACCAACCAACAGGGCGAAGATGAAGCCACGGATGGTGTCGCCACCGAAGATGAAGATGGCGAGCAACACGACCAAGGTCGAACCCGATGTGTTGAACGAACGGGTCAAGGTGCTGTTGACTGCGCTCACCATGTTGTCCTTCCAAGAGGCTTTCGGGTGCAGGTTGACGTTTTCACGCACACGGTCGAAGATAACCACGGTGGCGTTGATGGAGTAACCGATGACGGTCAGCACGGCGGCAATGAAGCTTTGGTCGACTTCCATGGTGAAGGGCAGGATGTTGTAGAACAACGAATACATACCCAACACGATGAGCGAGTCTTGGGCCAAGGCCATAATGGAGGCCACACCGTATTGCCATTTCTTGAATCGGATGGCAATGTAGACAAACATCAGGGCCAAAGCCACGATGATGGCCCAAATGGACTTGCGGGTGACGTCGCTGGCGATGGTGGCACCGACTTTCTGGGTGCTCAAGATGCCCACGGTCTCGTCTTCCGAAGAGAATTGGTTCATGCTCAGCTCGTTCTTGTAAAGGCCTTTCAGGTTGTTGTAGAGGATGGTTTGAAGCACGCTGTCGACGGCGGGGCTGTCGTTCTTGATCAAGAACTTGGTCGTGATCTTCACCTGACCGTTCGTACCGTAGGTCTTCACTTCAGGCGTCGACCAGTCTTCCACTTCTTGGTCGTCTCTCATTTGCAGGGTGCTGTGGATGGCGTTCTTGTCGATGTTGACATCGGCCAAGGCTTCGCGAACGGTCTCAACCTTCATGTTCGGGTCGTCGAATTGGACGACGTAGTTGCGGCCACCAGTGAAGTCGATGCCGAGGTTCAGGCCACGGATGGCGAGCGAACCCAAGCTGACCACGAGGAAGCAAATGCAGATGATGAACGAGGTCTTGCGGATGCCGATGAAGTCGTAATGCTTGTCTTGCAGGAAGTTGCGAGTCCATTCGGTGGAGAAGCTGATCTCTTTGTCCTTGTTCAGCATACGGTCGAAGATCAGACGGCTGATGAAGATAGAGGTGAACAAAGAGGTAAGGATACCGATGCAGAGGGTGACGGCGAAGCTGTGTACAGGACCCGTACCCAAGATAATCAGGATGATACCAGTAATCAAGGTGGTGACGTTACCGTCGATGATGGCCGAATAGGCGTTCTTGTAACCGTCGGCGATGGCGAGCTTGATGCCCTTGCCAGCTTTCACTTCTTCCTTGATACGCTCGAAGATAATCACGTTCGAGTCGACGGCCATACCCAAGGTCAGCACGATACCAGCGATGCCAGGCAGGGTCAGCACGGAGCCAAGGCAAGCCAGCACACCGAACAGGAAGAACACGTTGACCAGCAGGGCGACGTCGGCCACAAGACCGGCTTTCTTGTAGAAGAACACCATGTAGACCAGCACGAGGATGAAGGCAAACACCATACTCCACATACCTTTTTGCACGGCTTCCTTACCGAGCGAAGGACCAACGACCTGCTCTTCCAAGATACGGGCGGGAGCGGGCAGCTTACCGGCCTTCAGGATATTGGCCAAGTCTTGGGCCTCTTCGATGGTCATGCCGCCACCGCTGATGGATGAACGGCCGTTCGGGATTTCGCCGTTGACGACGGGGAAGCTATAAACATAGTCGTCGAGGACGATGGCGATTTGCTTGCCCACGTTCTCGCCGGTGAGGCGTTTCCATGCCTTGGCACCTTCGGGGTTCATCTGGATGGTGACTTCCACTTGGTTGCCTTGGCCATAGTCTTGACGGGCGTCGGTGATGACTTCACCACCGAGGGCGCACTTGTTGTCGCGCGACATCTTGAGGGCCACGAGGTCGAGCATCTCGACTTTCTCGCCGTTCTGTCCGTCGTAGGACGAAGGCTTCACGGTCCAGGCAAGTTTCATGTTGCGCGGGAAGATGTTCATGGCTTTGGCTTCGGCGAGCATTTGGTTGATGGCGGCGGTGTCTTTCACCTGGGCCATGCCAACGCGGGCCGAGTTGCCATAAAGGCCGCCCATGTTGAGCAAATAAATCAAGGGATGGCTTTCGGCGAATTGGTTGACGTCTTCTTCTTCGCTCACTTCCTCGTCCTTGTTTTCGGCCAGTTCGCTGAGGAGGTCGCCTTCGGTGGTGGTGCTGTCGGCAGCGGCCACTTGGGTGTTGGTGCTGTCGGCGGCGTTCACTTCGCCTTCAGTGCCTTCTTCCATGGCAGGCTCTTCGGCAGGCTGTTCGACCTTGGTCTCTTGCATCGTGTTCTTGGCCTTTCTGGTTTGGGCTATTCTGTTGTCGGCATCGATGAAGTATTGTTGCACTTCGGCGAGGTTGTAGGTCTCCCAGAACTCGAGTTGTGCAGTTCCTTGGAGGAGCTTACGCACACGCTCCGGATCCTTGATGCCAGGCAACTCGACCAGGATGCGGCCTGAGTTTTCGAGTTTCTGGATGTTGGGCTGGGCCACGCCGAAACGGTCGATACGGGTGCCGAGGATTTGGTAGGAACGGTCGATGGCGCCGTCGCTTTCGCTCTTCAACACCTTCAACACTTCGCTGTTGGTGGAGTTGACGGTGATGCCTTTGTCCTTGAACTCATAAAGGAAAATAGAAGCAAGTCGGGCGTCGGGATTGTTTGCTTTTTGGGCTGCTTCCTCGAAGGCTTGGCCGAAAAGGGTGACGAAGTCGCCTTCGCTCTTTTCTTGTCTTTGCGTGGCCAATGACATGGCTTCCAAGAAAATGGGGTCTTGCGAATTGCCCGACAAGGCGTTCACAATGTCTTTCACCGAGACTTCAAGGGTGACGTTCATACCGCCCTTCAAGTCCAGACCCAAGTTGATTTCTCTTTCTTTCGCATCGCGATAGGTGTACTTCTTAACCAGCAGGTTATACACATTCACGTTGCTAACCGAGTCAAGATAATAGGTTTCCCTCTCGTCTTTGAGAAGATTAAACTGTGACTCGTCTCCGTTTGCCAGTTTGGTAGCCTCTTCTTCAGCAAACTTCTCTGCCTTGCTTTCAACTCGCTTGGTCACCAAAGTGAAAGAGAGCTGATAGAGAAAGATCAGCGCGAAGATGATGGCTATCGTCCTGATTGCTCCTTTGTTTTGCATTGTAAAACTAATTTAATTATTTGACTTTTAATTTGTTGAATTTTCTTTTTCGCTCTTTTTACTCAAATTCGAGCCTGCAAAAATAGGATTTTTCTTTACAATTGCCAAAAAATACTTTTTTCATCCACTTTTTTTATTCCTTTTTTTGAAGCCGAAATATTGATTAAATAATTATAAATCAGTTATTTGTATTTTAACCACTTGAAAATTTCCTTGTATGAAAGTTTTTTTCCGTACATCAGTATGCCTGTGCGGTAGATTTTGGCGGCCAACCACGTCATCAAGACGAAGGTGGCGGCCAAAAGCAAGACCGAGACCACGATTTGCCAGATGGGCACACCGAATGGAATCCTGACCATCATAGAGATGGGGGAGGTGAACGGAATCATCGACAGCCAAACCGAGAGTGCCCCGTCGGGATTGTTGACGATGTAGAACGACGAAATGATGGCGACCATCAGCGGCACGGTCACAGGCAGCGTGAACTGCTGCGAGTCGGTGTTGTTGTCGACCAACGAACCGATGGCGGCATACAATGTGGCATAGAGCAGGTAGCCCAAGATGAAGAAAACCAGGAAACTGACGATGATGGTGCCGAAGTCGATGGAATGGACGATTTGCAGGATGTTTTGCACGCTCTCGTTGCTCATGATGTCGGAGGAGGTGATTTCCTGGCTCATCAGGGTGCCTTGCGAAAGGATTTCGGGGTTGCTGAGCCCGACGAAGGCCGAGAAGCCCACATAGAGCACGCCCGTCAGCAAAATCCAGAGCACAAACTGGGTGAGGGCGACCAGCGAAACGCCGATGATCTTGCCCATCATCAGCTGGAAGGGCTTCACCGAACTGATGATGACCTCGATGATGCGGTTGGTCTTTTCTTCCGAAACGCCTTGCATCACCTGTCCGCCAAAGAAGATGATGAACATGTAGACCAACAGGGCCAATATGATGCCGAGGGTGAACTGCACTTGGGTGAAGGTCTCTTTCTCGTTGCCTTTTTCGTCCATGCGCATCACTTGCAGGTTGACGTTGGTTTTCACCGCGTTGACAATCTCAGGGTCGACGCCCTTGGCCATCAGCTTCTGGTCTTCGATTTCTTTTTGCATCACGCTGCTGATGTAGGTCTCCACTTCCATTGGCACCTGCCTGATGCTGTAGACGACGGCATTCGACGGGATGTTGAGTTGTGTGGGCGGCACGTAGAGCGCCATGTCGAACACACCGGTTTTCACCATTTCCTTGACCGAGTCGATGGGCTGGCCGGGCATGTTGACGAAGGTGTGCTGTTCGTTGCTTGTGAAACGGTCCTCGAACCAATGGCTCTCGTCGACGACGGCCACGCGCAGGTGGTCGGTACTGGTGTTGAGCGCGAGCATGATGGGGATGATATAGATGGCCGCCATCAGCAGTGGGCCGAGGAAGGTCATGATGAGGAAGCTGCGCTTGCGAACGCGCGTCAGGTATTCGCGCTTGATGATGAGTCCGATCTTGTTCATGAGGCTTGGTTTTGGGATTGCACTTCTTGGATGAAGATGTCGTTCATCGAGGGGAGGACTTCCTTGTAGGAAACGAGTTGGCCGATGCCGAGCAGTTGGCCGACCAGCTCGTTGGGCGAATCGCTATACAAGGTGAGCTTGGTTTCGTCGGTGAGGTCGGTTTGTTCCACCTTTATATTATTATAGGTGTCGCCCAAGGCGTAGATGGGGTTGGGGTCGTCGGCACGGACGATGATTTCCCTTTGGTGCGTGTCGTGCTGCCGCTTGATGTCGTTCACACGGCCTTGCAGTATGCTTTTCCCGTGGTTGATGAGGGTGATGCAGTCGCAAAGCTCCTCCACCGAGGCCATGTTGTGGGTCGAGAGGAGGATGGTGGCACCCTTGTCGCGCAATTCGAGGATGGCTTCCTTCAGGAGGTTGGCGTTGATGGGGTCGAAGCCGCTGAAGGGTTCGTCGAAGATGAGGATCTTGGGCTCGTGGATGATGGTGGTGATGAACTGCACCTTCTGTTGCATACCTTTCGAAAGCTCTTCCACTTTCTTGTCCCACCAGCCGCCGATTTCGAACTTGTCGAACCACGTTTTCAGCCTTTTTTGCGCTTCGGCCTTCTTGACACCTTTCAGCTCGGCCAAATAGATGGCTTGCTCGCCGACTTTCATCTTCTTGTATAGGCCGCGTTCCTCGGGCAGGTAGCCGATTTGGGCGATGTGCTTTTGCGACAGCAGCTCGCCGTTGATGCGCACCTCGCCGCTGTCGGGGGCGGTGATTTGGTTGAGGATGCGGATGAGGGTGGTCTTGCCTGCGCCATTGGGACCCAAAAGACCGTAGATGCACTGCTCAGGGATGTCAATGCACATACGGTCTAAGGCGATGTGGTCGGCGTATCGTTTCGTGACCTCGTTGATGGTGATGTTTGCCATTTCTTGTCGTTTCTGGCCTTTGGCTTTGGCTTGTTTGGCCGTTAGCTTTTAGCTTTCAGCCATTAGCTTTAGTAGCTTAAATGCTAACAGCTAATGGCTAATAGCTAACTGCCAATTGCCAAAGGCCAGTTGCCAATAGCCACGAAAATGTTTTAATTGAAATAATCCTTAATCTTACTGAAGAAGCTCTTCTCCTCGGCGGTGGGGTTGGGCTTGAAGTTCTCCGACTCGGAGAGTTGCTTCAGCAGTTCCTCTTCTTTCTTGTTGAATTTCTTCGGCACCCACACGTTGACGTTGACGAGCATGTCGCCCGTGCCGTAGCCGTTGAGGATAGGCAAGCCTTTCCCTCTCAGCCTGAGCACCTTGCCGCTCTGGGTGCCGGGGGCGATTTTCACTCTCACCTTGCCGTCGATGGTGGGCACTTCGGCTTGGGTTCCCATGATGGCTTCGGGGATGGTGATGAACAAGTTATAGATCAACGTGCTTTCGTCGCGCTCAAACTCGGGGTGGGCTTCTTCTTCGATGAGGACGAGCAGGTCGCCATTCACTCCGTTGTGAGGACCAGCGTTGCCTTTGCCGCGCATGGTGAGCTGCATGCCTTCGCCCACGCCGGCGGGGATGTCGATTTCGATGATTTCATCGCCTTTCATGATGCCTTCGCCGCCGCAGTGGGTGCACTTCTTCTTGATGACGGTGCCTTGGCCGCCACAGGTGGGACACACCGAGGCGGTCTGCATCTGTCCGAAGAACGAGTTGACGGTTTGCACCACTTGGCCGCGACCGTGGCAAGTGGGACAAGTCTCCGTTTCGCCGTTCTCCGAGCCGCTGCCGTGGCAATGTGTGCAGGCGACATACTTGTTCACCTTGATTTTCTTTTTCACGCCATGGGCGATTTCCTGAAGGTTGAGCTTCACCTTGACGCGGATGTTGGAGCCGCGCTGACGGATGGTGCCGCCACGGCTGCCTCCTCCAAATCCACTGAAACCGCTGAAACCGCCTCCTCCAAAGTCGAAGCCGCGACCGAACACGCTGTTCAGGATGTCGTTCAGGTCGAAGTCGGCGAAGCCACTGAAGCCGCCACCGGCCGAGCCGCCGTCCATGCCGGCGAAGCCGTACTTGTCGTAGCGGGCTTTCTTGTTGGCATCGCTCAACACGGAGTAGGCCTCCGAGGCTTCCTTGAAGTTCTCCTCAGCGGTCTTTTTCTCGGCATCGGTGCCGTTCACCCACTTGTCAGGATGCCATTTCAAGGCAGCCTTACGGTAGGCGCTCTTTATCTCGTCGGGCGTGGAGTTCTTGTTCACCCCAAGCACCTCGTAGTAATCTCTTTTTTGTTTGTCTGCCATTTGTTTTTCTCCTTTCCTTGTCGCCGCTTTGCGTCATTGCGAGCGAAGCGAAGCAATCCAGAAGGTTTTTCGCCAGGACTGCTTCGTGCCTCGCAGTGACGCGAAGCGTGTATAAGCGTTAGTTACCGACGACAACACGTGCAAAGCGAATCACCTTGCCGTTCAGTTTGTAGCCTTTTTGGATGACGTCCAAAACCTTGCCCTTCTTGTCCTTTTCGGGGGCTGGAATCATGGTCAAGGCCTCGTGCTCGTCGGTGTTGAAGTCGACGCCCATGGCCTCGATTTCCTCCAAGCCTTTCTTTTTCAAGGTGTCTTTCAACTTGTTGAAAATCAGCGTAACGCCTTGCAAGTCGGCTTCGTTGCCGTTTTTCTCCATGTTTTGCAGGGCACGCTCGAAATCGTCGAAGACGGGCAGGATGTCCTTGATGACATTTTCCGAAGCCGTGACGGTCAAATCCAGTTTTTCCTTGGCCGTGCGTTTGCGGAAGTTGTCGAACTCGGCTTGCAGGCGCAGGTGCTTGTCGTTCAGTTCTGCAAATTTGGCTTTTTCCTCTTCCAAGGCCTTCTCTTGGGCGTGACGGATCCTGAACCGTTTTGACTTTTTGTCCGAAACCGTGTCATTGGGTGTTTCCTTTGTTTCCTCAATCGGGACTTCGTTGGTCTCGGCTTGGGGTTGCTCTTGTTTGGATTCAATGTCGGGGTTGACGGTGTCTTTCAAGGCATCGTCCTGGTTGTTAACGTTTTGTTGTTCTGACATGATATGTTTGTTTTTACTTTTTTCTGATTTCGACCAAAAGCATATCAAATCCTTTGCCAAAAGGGAAGGATTGACAAAATGGCAGGGGGTAGGTCGGTCTCTCAAATCCGCTCGATTTGCGCTCCGAGGGCGTTCAGGCGTTGGTCGATGTATTGATAACCTCTTTCGATTTGGTCGCTGTTGTCGATGATGCTGGTGCCGTTGGCGGAGAGGGCGGCGATGAGCAGGGCCACGCCGGCGCGGATGTCGGGCGAGGCCATGCGGATGCCGCGAAGGGCATGGCTGTGGTCGAGGCCGATGACGTTGGCGCGATGCGGGTCGCAGAGGATAATTTGCGCGCCCATGTCGATGAGCTTGTCGACGAAAAACAGGCGGCTCTCGAACATCTTCTGGTGGATGAGCACGGTGCCTTTGGCTTGCGTGGCCACCACGAGCACGATGCTGATGAGGTCGGGGGTGAAGCCGGGCCAGGGCGCGTCGGCCACGGTGAGGATGCTGCCGTCCATGAAGGTCTGCACCTCGTAGTGCTCCTGCGCTGGAATGAAGATGTCGTCGCCACGGAAGTCCATTTGGATGCCGAGCTTGCGGAATACGTCGGGGATGATGCCTAACTGGGCGATGCCTGCGTTCTTGATGGTGATTTCGCTGCCCGTCATGGCGGCCATGCCAATGAAGCTGCCCACCTCAATCATGTCGGCAAGGAGGGTGTGGTCGGTGCCGTGTAGTTTTGTCACGCCATTGATGGTCAAGAGGTTGGAGCCAACGCCCTTGATGTCGGCACCCATGCTGTTGAGCATGGTGCAGAGCTGAACGAGGTAAGGCTCGCAGGCTGCGTTGAAAATCGTCGTGGTGCCTTGGGCCATCACTGCGGCCATCACGATGTTGGCGGTGCCGGTTACTGAGGCTTCGTCGAGGAGCATGTAGCAGCCTTTCAGTCCGCCTTTTTGCACGCCTACTTTATAGGTGTCGAAATCGAAGATGGCACCGAGTTTCTGCAAGCCGATGACGTGGGTGTCCAAGCGCCGCCGTCCGATTTTGTCGCCGCCGGGCTTGGGCATGAAGGCCCTGCCGAAGCGGGCCAGCATGGGACCGGTCATCATCACGCTGCCGCGCAGCTTAGAGGCGGTGCTTTGGTAGGCTTCTTCATCGAAATAGCTGAAGTTGACCGACTTGGCTTGCAAGATGATGTCGTGACGCGTGGGACGCTCAATCGTCACGCCCATGCCTTCCAGAAGGGCAATCAAGTTGTTGATGTCCAAGATGTCGGGCAGGTTGTGTATGGTGACTTTCTCGTCGGTGAGCAAACAGGCACAGAGGATTTGCATGGCTTCGTTCTTTGCGCCTTGCGGGATGATTTCGCCTTGCAGCTTGCAGCCGCCGTGTATCTTCAGTGATGCCATTTTTTTATTGACTCGGGACTTCGGGACTTCGGGACGTGAGTCGATGGTCTCGTGTCTCGCGTCTCGCAGTCTCGTGTCAGATTAAAGTTTCCCCACCTGTTGCATTCTCAGCTTATACGCCGGGTTGTTCGGGTTGTTCATGTTGGCCTTCAGGTTCGGCACTTTCTTTTTCTTCTTCTTGCCTTGGACTTGTTGCTGTTGCTTGGCTTGTTGCTGTTTTTTGCCAATCATCTCGCCAGTGGAGCCTAACTTCGACTCGTCGGTGATGACAAGGCGGCCATGCGAGATTTCTTTCAAGTCGTCGAAGATGACTTGGTCGTTGACGACGCTCTTGTTCCATTCCAGGTAGTTGCGTTTCATCTGGTTGGCAATGGAGTAGGCTAAGGCTTCGCGCACTTCGTCGTTATCCTCTTTTGCCGCAGCCTCAATCATCTTGACGATATATTGTCCGTAGTGACCGTATTTTATTTTATTGTTCTGATATCCAATATGCTGAGGTCTGCTTTTTTGTGCGGCAGGAGTGGGAGGCGCATAGGGGCTGTCGATGTCGAGGTTGTAGCCCGAAATCATGTAGAGGTGGTCCCATAGCTTGTGTTCGTAGTCGCTCGATTCTTTCACTTGCGGGTTCATCTGCACCATCACGCTGATGATGTATTTGGCGGCTTCGGTGCGTTGGGCACGGTCTTCAATCTCCGGCAGTTTCTTAATCATCTCCTGGATGCAACGTCCGTATTCCGAGATGACGATTTGCTCTTTCTCCGTATTGTAAGTTAATCCGATTCTTTCCATTCTGTTTGAAATTTGGGTGCAAAGATATGAATTATTCTTTTAGGATGGCCAATTTCGCGAACTTCAGCATGAGCATCTTCACGCCGCCGTTGTCGAAGTTGACGGAGGCTTTCTTGTTGGCTCCCGCACCTTCAATGCTCAAGATGGTGCCTGCGCCAAACTTGGCGTGCATCACCCTCATTCCTTCTTGCAACAAGTCGGGATTGGAAGGCTGGATGTCTTGCGGAATCGGGGTTTGGCCGACTGTAGTTCTGTTGGTGGGCGTGTTCTCGATTTTGCGGAAACCGTGTTGCTCTGGCTCGTTGATGGGCCGACCGAAGCGTCCGCCACCGAAACCGGTGCGCCCGCCCGTCGGCGAAGTGCCTCTGAACGAGGCCTTTTGTGTCTGTTCGATGAGACTTGGGTCAATTTCGTCGACGAATCTCGAGCGCTCGCTGAGGGTGAGGTTGCCGAAACGGTAGCGTTGCTCGGCGTAGCTCAAAGTCAATTTGGTCATGGCGCGGGTGACGGCCACGTAGAACAGCCGGCGTTCCTCTTCCAGTTCCTCGCGGGTGCTGAGGCTGAGGATGCCGGGGAAAAGGTTCTCTTCCATGCCGACGACGTAGACGTAGGGGAACTCCAATCCCTTGGCCGAGTGGATGGTCATCAGGCTGACGAAGTCGTCGTTGCCGTCGTCTTTCTTCATCTCGGCGTCGGTGAGCAGGGCCACGTCTTCCATGAACTGTACCAGGTCGACGCGGGCGGTCTCGCCAGTGGTTTCGTCCACCTGCCGGTCGCTGAACTCCATGATGGCGTTGAGCAGTTCCTCCACGTTCTCCACCCTCGAAACCCCCTCGGGCGAGTCGTCTTCCTTCAGCACCTTTATTAAACCTATCGTGTTGGTGATGTGTTTGGCCAACTCGAAGGCGTTCATCTTGGCTTGCAGGCTCTGGAAACTCTTGATCATCACCATAAAGTCGCGGAACTTGTTGACCGTTCCCATGTTGAAGTCTTGAGGAAACACGTTGGCTTCCATGCACTTCCAAATGCTGTTTCGGTTTTCGTTGGCGGTCACCATCATGCGCTCGATGCTGGTCTTGCCGATGCCACGGGCGGGGTAGTTGATGATGCGCAGCAATGCTTGTTCGTCCTCGGGGTTGATGACGACGCGGAAGTAGGCCAGCAGGTCCTTGATTTCCTTGCGGTCGTAGAACGAGAGGCCGCCATATATTTTATAAGGTATGTTCTGTTTGCGCAAAGCCTCTTCCATCGAGCGGCTCTGGGCGTTGGTGCGGTAGAGGATGGCGAAGTCCTTGTTGGCAAGGTGGCGGCTCATCTTGTAGCCGAAGATGCTGTTGGCCACGAGGGTGCCTTCCTCGGTGTCGCTGTTGGCGTGGATGAGGCCGATGCGTTCGCCCACTTCCTTGTCGCTCCACACCTTTTTCTTGATTTGGTCCTTGTTGTGCGCGATGACGCTATTCGACGCGTTGACGATGTTTTGGGTGGAACGGTAGTTCTGCTCCAACCTAATCAGCTTATAGTCAGGGTAATCGTTCTTGAAGTTGAGGATGTTCTGGATGTTGGCCCCACGGAAGGCGTAGATGCTTTGCGCGTCGTCGCCCACCACGCAGATGTTCTCGAAGAGGGCCGCGATGCGCTTCACGATGAGGTATTGGGCGTAGTTGGTGTCCTGGTACTCGTCGACGAGGATGAACTTGAAGTGGTTCTGGTATTTGTAGAGCACATCGGGGTTGTCGCGCAGCAGCACGTTTGTGAAAAACAGGATGTCGTCGAAGTCCATGGCGTTGGCGCGGTGCAGCCGGTCGTTGTAGAGCTTGAAGAGCTGTGCAATGAGTGGCTTGTTCGACTTGCGGTCTGTTTCCTGGATTTCGGCATCGTTGGCGTAGTCCTCGGGCGAGTAAAGGCTTGATTTCGCAGAACTTATGCGCGACAGCACCTGCTTGGGCGGATAGACCTTGGTGTCGAGGCTCAAGTCTTTCAGAATCTGCGTGATGAGGGCCTTCGAGTCGTCGGTGTCGTATATTGAGAAGTTGCTTGTGAACCCGATTTTCTCCGCTTCGATGCGCAGGATGCGGGCGAAGATGGAGTGGAAGGTGCCCATCCACACGTTGCGTGCGTCGCTGGCGTTGACGAGTTGCATGATGCGTTCCTTCATTTCGCGGGCGGCCTTGTTGGTGAAGGTGAGTGCCATGATGGAGAAGGGGTCGATGCCTTCCTGGATCATGTAGGCGACGCGGTAGGTGAGGGCGCGGGTCTTGCCCGAGCCGGCGCCCGCAATCACCATCACGGGGCCTTCTATGGTGGTAACGGCCTCACGCTGAGGCTCGTTGAGGTCTTTTAAGAGGTCGATCATTGTAGGAAAATTGAATTGGCAAAGGTAAGGAAAAAAAGTGAGAATGATGAGGATGGTGAAAACAAAAATCCCCGACAGATTTTCATCCGTCAGGGATTTGTTTGGTGACCCGGCTGGGGCTCGAACCCAGGACCCCAACATTAAAAGTGTTGTGCTCTACCTGCTGAGCTACCGAGTCATCCTCGCTTCCCCTTTTAAGGGGGTAAGGGGGATTAAGCGGCTGCAAAAGTACAGCTTTTTTCTTTATCAACGCCGTTTTGCGCCAATTTTTTTTCATTCGTCAAGCAAGCCTTTGCCCTGACGAATGATAACGATTTCATTATCAGTACAATCCACAACGGTACTTTCTTCGTTTTCGCCAGCGCCGCCATCGATGACAATGTCCACCAGGTCCTTGTAGCGGTCGTAAATCTCCTCGGGGTCGGTGAGATAGGGGTTGATTTCATCCTCCTCGTCGGACAAAGAGGTGGTCATAATCGGGCTTCCAAACTCCCTGACGATATTGGTGATGATGGGCTGGTCGGGGATGCGGATGCCGATGGTCTTCTTCTTGCTCTGGAAGATGCGTGGGATGTTGTTGTTGGCTTCGAGGATGAAGGTGAACGCCCCGGGAAGGTTGCGTTTCATCATCTTGAAGACGTCGTTGTTGATGGGCTTGGTGAACTCACTCAACATGCTAAGGTCGTGGAAGATAAATGAGAAGTTGGCCTTCTCCTTGCGGATGCCTTTGATCTGGCAGATACGCTCAAAGGTGCGTTGGTTGTTGATGCAGCCGCCAAGACCATAAAGGGTGTCGGTGGGGAAGATGATGGTCCCGCCATCGGCTAAGCATTCCAAAATCATCTTGACATAGCGCGGGTTGGGATTCGTCGGGTAGAGTTTGAGTATCATACTTTTACAAAAAAATCGCGCAAAATTACAAAAATCTTGTCGAATATATGTGAAAATCCTTATTTTTGCAGTCCATCTAAGGGACATTTTCTCTTGGATGGTTTTTTGTTTTTTGGACTAACACAAATAAAACGAGACAATTATGGGTGGCTTCTTTGGAACCGTTTCAAAACATGCTTGCGTCAAGGACTTGTTCTATGGCGTTGACTATCACTCTCATTTGGGCACCAAACGTGCCGGCATGGTGACCTACGACGGCGAACTTTTTCACCGCTCGATCCACGACATCGAGAATTCGTATTTCCGCACGAAGTTCTGCGACGAGTTGGGCAAATTCACCGGCAACATCGGCATTGGCGTCATCAGCGACACGGATGCACAACCGATTGTGGTGAACTCGCATCTCGGTAAGTTTGCCATCGCTACGGTGGCCAAAATCAACAACTTGGACGAGTTGGTCAGCCATTGTCTCGACAGCCGTCAGCACTTTGCCGAACTGAGCAGCGGTGCCACCAATCCCACAGAACTGATGGCGCTGCTCATCACGCAGGGCGAGGATTTCGTCGATGGCATCAAGAACGTATATAATAAGGTGAAAGGCTCGTGCTCGATGATCATCCTCACCGAGGACGGCATCATCGCCGCCCGCGACTATTACGGACGCACGCCCATCGTCGTCGGCAAGGGCGATGAGGGGTATGTGGTAGCTTCGGAAAGCCATAGCTACATCAACCTCGACTACACGACTTGCTACAACGTGGGCCCTGGCGAAATCGTCAAGGTCACGCTCGATGGTGTCCAACAGCTGTTGCCGCCAAGTCCTAAGAAGCAGATTTGCAGTTTCTTGTGGATCTATTACGGCTATCCTGTTTCCGACTACGAGGGCATCAATGTGGAAGAAGCGCGCTACAACGAAGGCCGCGAGATGGGCAAGCACGACTATGTCGACATCGACTATGTCTCCGCCATTCCCGATTCAGGCATCGGCATGGCCTTGGGCTATTCCAACGTGCGCAAGGTGCCGTATCTGCGCGGCGTGGTGAAGTACACGCCCACCTGGTCGCGTAGCTTCATGCCCGTCAACCAGAGCCAGCGCGAGCATGTGGCCAAGATGAAACTGATTCCCAACCGTGCCTTGCTCGAAGGCAAGAAAGTGGCCTTCTGTGACGACTCGATTGTGCGTGGCACGCAACTGCGCGACAACGTGAAGATGCTCTACGACTTCGGCGCCAAGGAGGTGCATGTGCGCATCAGTTGCCCGCCCTTGCTCTATGGTTGCCCGTTCCTCAATTTCTCGGCTTCGAAGAACATTTTGGAGCTGATCACGCGCCGTTGCGTCGAGGAAATGGAAGGCGACGACAACAAAAACATCGAGAAATACTGCGACCCGACATCGCCCGAATATGCCAATCTCGTGGAAATGTTGCGCAAACATGTAGGAGTGGATACGCTGAAATTCAACACCTTGGATAGTGTGGTGAATGCCATCGGTCTGCCCAAGTGCGACCTCTGCACGCATTGCTTCGATGGATCGAGTTATGGCGACTGAGAATTTTTTTCTCTTTTTCGCTTGCCAATCCAAGAAAAGTCCGTACTTTTGCATCGGGTAAGTCTTATACGACCAGCTCCCTCTGAAATCCCCCAGGACAGGAATGTAGCAAGGGTAGGAGGTTGTAGCGGTGCGATATAAGTAGCTTACCCTTCTTTTTTTGTTGACGCGAGAATTCGGGACGCGGGACTTGACGACACGCTTCGCGTCATTGCGAGGAACGAAGCAATCCAGAACATTAACCTACAAGAAATGAACGATTTCAAATACCTTGTCGACCAATTCGCCGACATCCGCATCATGCGCTACCAAATCCCTGGCTGGGAAAACCTGACCTTGCGCCAAAAGGAATACCTTTATTATCTCGGCGAGGCCGCCAAATCAGGGCGCGACATCCTCTTCGACCAAAACTACAAGCATAATCTCGTGATCCGTGAGACCTTGGAGGCCATTCTCAATAGCTATCAAGGCAATCGCGAATGCGATGATTTCCAGCAGTTTGTGGTCTATGCCAAGCGTGTTTTTTTCAGCAACGGCATCCATCATCATTATGCCGAGGACAAGTTTTTCCCCGAGGTCTCCGAAGCCTATTTCGCAGAATTGGTAAAGGGGTGCGACCCGTCACAACTGCCTTTGAAAGAGGACGAAAGCGTTGACGAATTATTGCAGTTCCCTTTGCCCATCATTTTCAATCCTGACATCGCTCCAGTGCGTCGCAGCAGCGAGGACGACATCATACGCAATTCTGCGGTCAATTTCTATGAAGGCGACTTGACCAAGGCCGATGTTGAAGCGTTTTATGCCAAACAACATGTGGAAGGCGATACAAAGCCGGTTTCATACGGCCTCAACTCGCGTCTCGTGAAGGAAAACGGCCAATTATATGAAGAGGTGTACCGCGCCGACGGACTTTACGGCGAGGCCATCAAAGCCATCATCGGCTGGCTCGAAAAAGCCAATGAAGTGGCTGAAAACGATATGCAACGTGATTATACTCAGAAACTTATTGAATACTATAAGACTGGCGACCTCAAGACTTGGGATGAATACAACATCGCTTGGGTGCAGGACAATGCCTCGCATATCGACTTCGTGAATGGTTTCATCGAGGATTATGGTGACCCGATGGGCATGAAGGCCACATGGGAGAGCGTGGTGGATTTCAAGGACTTGGAGGCTACCAAACGCTCCAACACCATCAGCGAAAACGCCCAATGGTTTGAGGATCATTCGCCTGTCGACCCGCGTTTCAAGAAGGAGGAATGTCGTGGTGTTTCGGCCAAGAGCATCATCGTCACCACGCTTGGCGGCGATTGTTTTCCTTCGCCCCCGATTGGTATCAACCTGCCCAATGCCGACTGGATTCGCAAAGATTATGGATCCAAGTCGGTGACTATCACCAATTTGATGGATGCCTACGACCGTGCCGCCGATGAGAATCCCAAGAGCGGGTTGAAGGAGTTTGCCTATTCGGAGGAAGAAGTCGCGCTGTGCAAGAAATACGGCCCCGATGCCTCGGTGGTGCACACCAATTTGCATGAGTGCCTCGGCCATGGTTCGGGAAAACTCTTACCGACCACATCGCCTAATGCCTTGAAGGAATTCAGCTCCACTTTGGAAGAAGCCCGCGCCGACCTTTTTGGTCTCTACTACATCGCCGACCCGAAGATGGTGGAACTCGGCATCATGCCTGACAATGAAGCCTACAAAGCCGAATATTGCAGCTACATCCGTAATGGCTTGATGACGCAATTGGCGCGTGTGGAACTGGGCAAGGACGTCACAGAGTCGCACATGCAGAACCGCAAATTGATTGCTGAATGGTGCCTCGAACGCGGACAATCCCAAAATGTGGTTGAACGCAAAACCCGCGACGGCAAGACCTATTTTGTTGTCAACGATTTCGACGCTTTGCGCCAGTTGTTTGGCGAGCTGTTGGCTGAAGTGCAGCGTATCAAGAGCGAGGGCGACTATGCCGCTGGCAAGGCCTTGGTGGAACGCTATGCGGTGAAGGTTGATATAGAGCTTCACAAAGAGGTGAAGGAACGTTATAATGCCTTGGGCCTCAAGCCTTATGGTGGCTTCATCAACCCTGAGATTGTGCCAGTTTATGCTGACGGCCCTTCGACAGGCTCAGGGACCGTGGTGGACTATCGTGTGGATTATCCCACCGATTTTCTGGCACAACATCTTGAATACGGGAAGAAGTATGCTTTTTTGTAATGGGATAGATGCCCTGAAGGGCAGAAAGCTATAGGGGATTTCTAAAAATCAAGCTAAAGAAAGCTCCTACAGAGCATAACTAGTTGGTTCGTTGTATTTTGTTATTAAATGAAAGCTCCTACGGAGCAATCTTCAGAACCTCCTATAAAAATCAAAGTTAAAAGATTTGAAATTGAAAGTAATAGGTTTTTGAATGATTTTTGGAATATTTTGAACGATTTCTTGCGAAGCAATTCCATAAAAGCCCTACTTTTGCGAGAAATATTCAATCTATGAAGAAAGTTCATTTTATCGCCATAGGCGGCAGTGCCATGCACAACCTCGCCATCGCCTTGCACCGCAAGGGCTATGAAGTCACGGGTTCGGACGACGAAATTTTTGAACCTAGTAAGTCACGTCTCGCCAAGGAGGGCATTCTGCCTCCGCAATGGGGTTGGTATCCCGAAAAGTTGGATAATTCTTACGATGCCGTCATCCTCGGGATGCACGCCCGTATCGACAACTCGGAATTGGTTCGTGCCCAGGAACTTGGCTTGAAGGTGTATTCCTATCCCGAATACCTCTACGAGCAAAGCAAGGACAAGACACGCATTGTGATTGGAGGCAGCCACGGCAAGACTACCATCACTTCGATGATTCTGCATGTGCTCCAAAAGGTGGGCATCGAGACGGATTTCATGGTGGGGGCGCAATTGGAAGGCTTCGATGTGATGGTGCGCCTCAGCGAGACGGCAAAATACATGGTGATGGAAGGCGATGAATACCTTACTTCGCCCATCGACCGCGTTCCGAAATTCCATCATTATCATCCTCATATCGCGGTGATTAGCGGCATTGGCTGGGACCATGTCAACGTGTTTCCAACGTTCGACAACTATTTGGAACAGTTCCGCATTTTCGTCCGCACTATCGAGCCGGGCGGCTGTTTGATTTATGACCAAACCGACGTGGAAGCTGAAAAGATTGCTCAAAATGCACAATGCCCAACTTTTGGCTATGGTGTCCATCCTTTCGAAAGCAAAGGTGTCACGACTTCACTGATTTTGCCAGATGGCAGTAGGAGGGAAGTGGGTGTGTTTGGCAGCCACAACATGAAGAATATCAATGCAGCACGACTGGTTTGCAAGCAGTTGGGCGTCACCGACGAGCAATTCTATGATGCCATTGCGAGTTTCAAAGGGGCGGCGCGTCGTTTGGAGCTTTTGTTTGAAAATGGCGACAATTTCATTTTCCGCGACTTTGCCCATGCACCTTCGAAGGTGACCGCCAGTGTGAAGGCATTGCGTGAGCAATTCCCTGAAAAACATCTGCTTGCAGTGTTTGAATTGCACACCTACAGTAGCCTCAGCGAAGTGTTCATCGACCATTATCGCGATGCCTTGAAATTGGCCGATCAAGCCATTGTGTTCTACGACCCGCACGCAGTGGCCATCAAAAAGTTGGAATTGATGCCGGATGAGAGAATCGTTCAAGGCTTTGGCCGACCCGATTTGAAGGTAGTCCACAACAAGGCGGAGTTGGTCGCCTTGTTGGAACAAGGGAAACGCGACAATGTGGTTGGCGCATTCATGAGTTCTGGCGACTTCAATGGCCTCACCACCGACGACCTAAAATCTTTGTACGCATAGGTTTACAAGTTGAACTTGCTTTCGTCCACTTGCCCGTTGATGACTGGCACGGAGAGTTGGTAAGTGTCTTGTGTGTCGCTGTAGTCGGTGAGGATGAGTTCCTTGATGAGCAGGTCGTCATTCCCGAAATGGAAAACGGCTTTCTTGTATCCCAATCCGAGAAAACTCTTGGCCTTCGTCGTCAGGATAACAATCTTGAAGTTTTCATTGCTTTGGGTTTCAATGAAATAGTTGTTTTCTTCAGCCAGGTCTTGGCATCGGCCTTGGAAGGCGTAGAGAAACAGGTTGGCGAATGAGCGCAGCAGGCCTTTCTTTCGGAGCTTGAATTTTCCATGGAAAAATCCGATGTCGAGTTTGATTTGGTTACCGTTGATGATGAGGTAGGTGCCGTTGTCGAATTCGGCGTAAAGTTTGTTGGGCGACATAAAATGGATTTCTACGTTTCGGTCGGAGGTGCCTTTTGACGATACCAAATGTCGTGTGATATGGGATTGGAATGCAGTCACTTCCATGTTGGCTTCCTTGATGCGCTGTAGCAAATCGAGGTCTTGTGCGTGTAAGTGAGCTGATAGCAAGAACGTTATGATGATTAGTATTTTTTTCATGGCTTCAAAAATAGTCAAAAAAAGTGACGCGATGGTTTCTCACGTCACTTTTTTGTTGGTTATGTGGGTGGATTATTTGTCCAAAGTCATCAGGAACTCTTCGTTGTTGCGGGTCTTGGCCACGCGGTCTTTGAGGAATTCCATGGCTTCCACGGGGGTCATGTCGGAGAAGTGGTTGCGAAGTGCCCACACTCGGGCGAGGGTGCGTTCGTCGACCAAGAGGTCGTCGCGGCGCGTTCCCGAAGCCACGATGTCGATGCTGGGGAAGATGCGCTTGTTCGACAGGCGACGGTCGAGCTGGAGCTCCATGTTGCCTGTGCCCTTGAACTCCTCGAAGATGACCTCGTCCATCTTGGAGCCGGTGTCGATGAGGGCCGTGGCCAAAATGGTGAGCGAGCCTCCGTTTTCGATCTTACGGGCTGCGCCGAAGAATCGCTTCGGCTTTTGCAATGCGTTGGCTTCCACGCCGCCGGTGAGCACCTTGCCCGATGCGGGCGAAACGGTGTTGTAGGCACGTGCCAAACGGGTGATGGAATCGAGCAGGATAACCACGTCGTGGCCGCATTCGGTGAGTCGCTTGGCTTTTTCGAGGACGATGTTGGCAATTTGCACATGCTTCGAGGCTGGCTCGTCGAAGGTGGAGGCGATGACTTCGGCATTCACGCTGCGTTGCATGTCGGTGACTTCCTCGGGACGCTCGTCGATGAGCAGGATGATAAGGTACACCTCTGGGTGGTTGGCGGCGATGGCGTTGGCCACTTCTTTCAACAATACGGTCTTACCGGTCTTGGGCTGTGCCACAATCAAGCCGCGTTGGCCTTTGCCGATGGGGGCGAAGAGGTCCATGATGCGGGTCGAGATGGTGCAACCTTGGTGGCCCGTGATGTTGAACTTCTCGTTCGGGAACAAGGGCGTGAGGTAATCGAAGGGGATGCGGTCGCGCACTTCCTCGGGACGACGCCCGTTGATGAGGTTGACCTTGACCAAGGGGAAGAATTTCTCGCCGGCCTTGGGCGGACGGATGACACCCAGCACGGTGTCGCCGGTCTTCAGGCCCATCAGTTTGATTTGCGACTGCGACACATAGATGTCGTCGGGCGAAGGCAGGTAGTTGTAGTCCGACGAACGCAAGAATCCGAAGCCTTCGGGCATGATTTCGAGCACGCCTTCGGCACGCACGGAGCTGTCGAACTGGTTGAGCAGGTCGTCGCGTCGCGGACGTTGCTCGAAGCGTTCCGTTTTCTCCTGCTTGGGTTCGGCCACCGCTTCTTCAGCGGCTTCAGGCTCCTCTGCGGGCTTTTCCTCTTTCGGTTTCTCATCGGCAGGCATTTCCGCTTCCGGTGCAGCTTCGTTGGCGTTTTCGCGGAGGCGCTTGCGCTTTTGCTTGAAGTTCTCCATCTTTTGGTTGATGGGCTTCTCTTCGGCTATGTTGGCTTCTGGCTCTTGTGCCACCACGGCAGGTTCGACAGCCGCGATGGGAGCAGGTTCTTCCACCGTCTCGGCCTTGGGTTCTGGCGCAAATTCAACGCCGTTGTTTCGTTGCCATTCGCTGACGTTGGCTTCGGCTTCTTTGCTGATGCGCGGGCGTTTGCCGCGTTTGGCTTTGGGCGAGTCTTCGGCAGGCTCTTGCGCAGGCTGCTCTTTGGCTGGAGCAGGCTCGGGCTTCTCTGTTGGGGCTGGTGTTTCTTTTGTCTCGGGCTTGTCGGCCTTGGGCGTTTTAACTTTTTGTTTTTTGTTTTTCGGTGCCTTTTTGATGTCGGGATGGTCAGCCTGATGGTCGATGATGTCGTATATCAGTTGCGATCGGTCAAGATTTTCATCATCGATGCCCATTTCGGTGGCAATGAGTTTGAGGTCGTCTAACGACTTCTCCTGTAGTTCATAAATGTTGTACATAAATAATTGATGTGAAGATTCCGTCTTGGAATATGAGTGGTAATACAATAAATCTGTGGAGGGCTTTCTTGGATGCAATTCTCACGATTGTCCGCAAAAGTGGCGCAAAGGTAGTGCTTTTTTTTGTATTGGCAAGTTTTTGACGAAAAAAATCGTATTTTTGCACCCGATTTTAAAACGAAAACATTATGTCACAAAGATTGCAATCCATTTTCTTTTTCCTTTCGGCGCTGCTTTTCGCCATGTTGTTCTTCTTGCCAATAGCTGAGTTTTTGGGCGAGTCGAATATCTTGGTTTTCAATTTGTTTGGTGTCGAGAGCAGCCTGCCTGGTGGGACGGTTCCTTTTTCCAAGTGGTACAGCTTGCCGGTGCTGGTTTTGGGCATCACGGCCATGTTGCTGTGCGGCTATTTAGCCATGGGGCTTTTCCGTGCGGTGAAGCTGTCGCAGTTCGTGAAGCTGCACAAGACCGCCCGTGTGGCCATCATCGTCATTGTGGCTTGGATTGCCTTGGTGTTTGCCGTTTATGTGCCTACGATTGGCAAGTCGGTCGTTGGGCTGAACGACACGATCTACAAGGTCGGGGCTTTCTTGCCTTTGGCTTCGTTGGTCTTGACGATTGCCGCCACATCGGGCCTGAAGAAAGACATCAAGAAGGTGCGTTCAACTGACCGCATCCGCTGAGCTTGTCGCCGAATGCAAAAAAATCCTCCGTTCATGTCATTCCGATGGGAATCTATGAACGGAGGATTTCGTTATGTGTAGCTTAGAACAATCTGGATTGCCTGTCTAATTCAAAGATTTCCATGTCCTTGAATTGCTTGCCTTCGATAACCATCCGGATGAAGGTGATTTTCTTGTGGAAGCCGCTGTTGCCCGCCGCGCCCGGGTTGACGTGCAGAAGGTTGAGCCGCTTGTCGTACATCACTTTTAGTATATGCGAGTGCCCACAAATGTAAAGGTCAGGCTTTTTTTCTTCCAAGATGTATTTCACCTCTGGCAAATAATGGCCCGGATAGCCGCCGATGTGGGTCATGTAGACATCGACATCTTCGACATGGAAAAACAGGTCTTCTGGATATTGCATCCTCACGATGTGGTCGTCGATGTTGCCATGCACGGCACGTAGCGGCTTGAAGTTGGCCAAAGCCTCCGCCGTTTCGATGTTGCCGATGTCGCCCGCGTGCCACAGCTCGTCGACGTCCTTGAAGAAGTCGAAGAGCTGCGGAATGAGGGTGCAATGGGTGTCCGAAAGAATTCCTATTCGTTTCATTTTGGTTGTCCCCCTCTTGAGGGGGCAGGGGGAGTAAAAAATCTTCCTTTACTTCAAATTAATCATAAACCCGATGGCCAGCACTTCTTTGAACTGTACTTTCGAGCCTTTGATTAGCTCGCCTGCTTCGTTGTGGAAGGGAATGTCGTAGTCGTAGATGAGATGCGTGGCAAGGTTGGCGTTGAGCCAGTCGTTGACCTTCAGCACGAGCATATTTTGCCAGTCCACGTCGATGCGCTCGGGGTGGTTGAGGTAGTTGGAGAAGAGTTCGAGCTTCGAGTTGAAGTCGATGTTCTTGGCCAAAGGATATTGGAACTTGGCCACGGCGCGGGCACCAAACTCGTAGCGCACTTTGTTGATGGCGTGATGGGTCGTGTCGTTGGCGTCGAGTGTGTTCACGCCAAAGGCGCCTTCCTCAGCCAAACGTTCGTCGTTGACGATGGTCACGCGGCCTGTGATGGGTGAGAAGTAGAGCGAGAAGTGCGGGTTGGGCACCCATTCGATACCGAGACCGAGGGTGATGTAGGCTGGGGCAAGGAACTTGGAGATGTAATTGGTGGAATCAAGTTCGTAGTTGTAGCCTTTGGCGAACTGTGAGCGGAAAGCCAGCTCGGCGCTGTAATTCAAGTGCTCCGTGGCCTTGATGCCTGCCAACGAGGTGAACTCGATCTTGTCGTCGGTCTTGATGGGCTTTTTCTTGAAGCTGTAGTAACTATAGCCAAGTGCGGCGTTCAAGGTGTTGTCCCACTTGAAGTTACCTTTCAGGTAGTGGATTTCGTAGTTGAAGATGCCTTGCCCATTGACGGAGTTCTGTCCGCCAGCCGCCCAGTTGGTGTAGCTGCTTTGTCCGAAATTGAGGCCGATGTTGCCTTTGTGGCTCCAACCTTGGGGTTGCTCGTCTTGAGCGAAACTGAAAATGGCGAATAAAAGCGCCACCGCTGTAAGTAAAAATTTTTTCATTTTTTTGTAATTATTTGTTATTTAATGATTTAAAGATTCAAGATTTAAAGATTCAAGCTTTAAGCTATAAGCCATCAGCCATCAGCCAACTAATAACTGTTCCCGTCCTGGAAATTGCGATTGCCGATGCTGAAAGTGATGTCCTGCATATTGGTGCTGCGCACGTATTTGCCGTTCTTTTCGGCAGGGATCCAGATGGTCTCTTGCAGCAGGCGTATGGCCTCGTTGTCGCAGCCACCGCCCACCGAGTTGACGACGACGATGTTCGACACGCTGCCGTCGGTCTCCACCACAAAGCTCAGGCGCACAGTGCCTTGTATCTCGCGCTCCTTGGCTTCGGGTGGAAATTTCAGGTTGGCGACGATGTATTTTCCCATGTTGCCGCCGTCGGCGAAGTAGGGCTTGGCCACTTCTTCCAGTTGCTTGTATTCATATATTTTATAAGAGGTGTCGGCTTCCAGACTAATGGGAGCCTCCAAGCGCGTGTGCCGTTTCCAGTAGCGTTTGTAGCTCTTCGCGTTGAAATTCACTTCGTATTCAAAGTCATAATCCGAGGGCAGCCCACTGATGAGGGCTGGTTTCCATAGGATGGCCTTCACCAAGTGGAGCGCGATGGGGGAGGCCGCCTCACTGAAGCTCGATTTTACTGCATATTGGCTCGCAATGCCTTGTGCGTCAACATGAAAACTGACGATGACCTTGCCGCTGTTGCCTTGCTCAAGGTCGGCATCGGGATAGACGAGGTTTTGCGTGATGTATTCCTTGGTCAAGGCCTTGCCTGAAATAGGCTCGGGAGCGGCGACCTGTGCCGTCAATCTCAGCCCCGAAAACAGGACGATGAGTGTGAAAAGTGAGCTAATGTGTTTCATAGCGTGGCGTTTTAGTGTTACGATGATGCAAAAGTAGGAAAATACTCGGAAAAAAGCGTATTTTTGCAGAAAATTTCAACCCATGGAAGATAACTACAAGAACAACATGGTGTTCGGCATCCATCCCGTGCTCGAACTGATCCGCTCGCAGAAGGAGATTGAGAAAGTTTATATACAAGGTGGTTCGCGCTCGCTGGAGATTTCGGAGATCGCCAACACCTGCCGCAAGAACGGCGTGCCAGTGCAGTTTGTGCCCATCGAGAAGATGAACCGCCTGACGCGCAAGAACCACCAAGGCGTGGTGGCCTTCATCTGCCCGATCGAGTACCAGCCTTTGGAAAACGTGGTTTCAGCCATTTTCGAGGACGGTCGCGACCCGTTCATCCTGATGCTCGACCGCGTGACCGACGTGCGCAACTTCGGTGCCATCGCCCGTACGGCCTACGCCGCCGGCGTGGATGCCATCGTCATTCCCAACCATGGCTCGGCACTCATCAACGGCGACGCGATGAAGACCTCGGCAGGGGCATTGTCGCTCATCAACGTGTGCCGCGTTGAGAACATGAAGGATGCCATCGACTTCCTGAAAGCCAGTGGCTTGCGCGTTGTAGGTTTTACCGAGAAGGCCCAAGAGAGCCTTTGGAAATCCGATCTCACCGGCCCGCTCTGTGTGATGATGGGTTCGGAGGAGGACGGCATCAGCCCCGCCTATCTTAAACGCCTCGATGATCACCTGATGATTCCGATGCCTGGCGACATTGATTCGCTGAACGTCTCTGTAGCCACGGGTATCGTTTGTTTCGAGGTGGTGCGGCAGAGGATGGGATAAATTTGTAGAGACGGTGTGCACACCGTCTCTGCCAGTTTCAACGGGGTGTGTAAAATTCATCATCTTTCCAATTCGCCACATTGTTTTCGATATATGATGCGATGCGTTTCATTTCTGAATTGTCGCGGATGATGTGGTCGTGGAAACGGGGCTGCCAGGAGAAGGGGATTTGTTTTTCGTTGGAGAAACGGGTGACGGATTGTTTGAATCCACCAATTGTTGTTGCCAATCGTCCTTGTTTATTGGCGATGTTTTGCATCATTTTGTTTTTGCCAGTTGTAGAGACGCGCCATGGCACGTCTCTACCCGCCGACCCATTAATCAGGACAATCAAATGCAAATGATTAGGCATAATGGTATATAGGGGAATTTCAGCATACGGATTATGCAGTGGGATTTGTTCAACACATTGTTGGGTATAATCTCCAATATCAGACAATATCATTTTCCCATCCACGATTTCACCGAAAAAATGATCCCGATGTTTTGTGCAGATGGTGATGAAATAGGAACCGCCGTCATAATCATGCCACCAGGCACGGGCGGATTCTATCCGGTATTTGTTTTGGAATCGGTCGTCTGACATTGTTGTTCGTTTTGGGTTTTGGCCTGTAGAGACGCGCCATGGCACGTCTCTACAAACCTGGTTAAACCATTATTTCAAATATTTATCCAACCAATTATAGAACCGTCTCTGCCAGAGAACACCGTTCTGCGGTTTCAGCACCCAGTGGTTCTCGTCGGGGAAATAGAGGAATTCGGCATCGAGGCCGCGCAGGATGGCGGCGTTGTAGGCCTGCATGCCTTGCGTGAAGCAGATACGGTAGTCCAAGCCGCCGTGGATGACGAGGATGGGCGCGGTCCATTTGTCGACAAAGAGGTGGGGCGACTGGGCGTATGTCTTGCGCACGGTGGGGTTGTTCCAATCCCAGAAGGGGCCGCCGAGGTCCCAGTTGACGAACCACATTTCCTCGGTCTCAAGGTATTGTGCCTCAAGGTTGAACATGCCGTCGTGGGCGATGAGAGCCTTGAAACGACCGTCGTGGTGACCGGCCAACCAATACACGCTGAAGCCGCCGAAGCTGGCACCCACGGCACCGAGGCGGTTCTCGTCGATGTAAGGCTCCTTGGCCAACTCGTCGATGGCGCTGAGGTAGTCCTTCATGCACTGTCCGCCGTAGTCGCCGCTGATTTCCTCAAGCCATTCCTGACCGAAGCCGGGCAAGCCGCGACGGTTGGGGGCGACGATGATGTAGTCGTTGGCGGCCATCATTTGGAAGTTCCAACGGTAGCTCCAGAACTGGCTCACGGTGCTTTGCGGTCCGCCTTCGCAGTAGAGCAGGGCAGGGTATTGCTTGTTGGCGTCGAAATGGGGCGGGTAGATGACCCACACGAGCATGTCCTTGCCGTCAGTGGTCTTCACCCAGCGTTCCTCGACGTTGCCCATCGTGAGTTGGGCAAAGATGTTGTCGTTGATGTGCGTGATTTGCAAGGCTTCGCCTGTGGTGGGGTCGACGCTGAAAAGCTCCGTCGGGTGGCTCATCGACTGGCGACCGGCAATCAGCTTGTCGCCGTTGAAGTGTACGGAGACGTAGTTGTGCTTGCCATCCGTCAGCTTCTTGATTTCGCCGTTTTCGAGGCTGAGGGCGTAGAGTTGGTCGGTGGCGTATTTGTCGCTGATGAAGTAGAGCGTCTTGCTGTCGTCGGCCCAGCTGAAGCCCGTGCAGCATTGGTCGAAGCGGGCGGAGTAGTCGGTCTTTTCGCCGGTTTCGAGGTTCATCACAAAGAGGCGTTGCTTGTCGCTCTCGTAGCCGTCGCGTTCCATGCTCTCCCAGGCCATCCATTTGCCGTCGGGTGAGATGACGGGGTTGAGGTCGTAGCCCATCATGCCTTCGGTGAGGTTTTTGCACTCGCCGCTTTGGATGATGTATTGGTAGATGTCGGTGTTGGTGGAGAGGGCGTAGTCCTTGCCGACCTTCTTGCGGCAGCAGTAGACGAAGCTCTTGCCGTCGGGCAGCCACTGCACCTGCTCCATGCCGCCGAAGGGACGCACGGGGGCTTCCCATTGCTCGCCTTGCATGGCGTCAAACGAGGCCTCGATCTTGCCGCTGCTGAAGTTGCCCACGAAGATGTGGCCGTAGGTGTCGACCCAGTGGTCCCAGTGGCGATACATCAGGTCGTTCATGATGCGGCCCGACGATTTGTCGAGGTCGGGATAGATGTCGGCCACGGTCTCTTTCAGTTTCACTTCCTTGGTGAAGAGCACTTGGGCGCAGTCGGGCGAATAAAGGAACCCGTTGATGTCGTCCTTCTCGCTGGAGACGCATTGCAGGCCCGTGCCGTCGGGGTTCACTTCCCACATTTGCATGATGTCGTCTTTCGGGGCGAGGAAGCCGATTTTCTTGCCGTCGGGACGCCATTGCGGGCTGTATTGGCTGTCGTTGCTCACCACCAAGACCTTATTGTCGCTGCCGTCGGCGTTCATTATATATAAGGTGGAGCCGCTGCGGTTTTCGGGCACGCTGTAGTAGGTGACGGCGTAGACGATCTTCGAGTGGTCGGGCGAGATGCTGTAGTCGCCGATGCGGCCCATGCTCCAGAGCACTTCGGGCGTCATGATGTCCGATTGCAGGGTGAGTTCTTTCGGCCCGATTTTGTCTTTGCCTTTCGGTTCAGTTGTCGGTTTTTCAGGCTGTTGTGTGTTGCACGATACGATTGAACAAGTGATCATGGCTAACAGGAAAAGTTTGTTTTTTCTCATATTTGATAGGGTTTAAGAATTTGGCGGTAAAATTAGGGAATAATATGATATGAGGGACTAATGGATGGCATTTTTTGTCGGCGAGGGTTTACACCGCCCGCCTATGAAGCTGACACCCCCCTTCGTGGTTTCTATGTGCCGCGAAGTCCCGAAGGGACGGCAGCACCCAGGCAGATGGTGTGAACCTCTGCCGAAAAAAAACAATCATTTTGCCGTTTTGATTGAAAAATAAATGCTATTTTTTGCAATTAATTTGCACGGTAAGAAAAGCTTCCATATTTTTGCAACCTAATTTTACTCGAATATGAAAAAGCAAATCCTTTTTCTCCTGGTGGTGTTGGCCGGATGCCTCGGATTGAAAGCTCAAGACAAGGGCATGTTGACATACTGCAATTTCGTCTTGCCTGACAATTCCTTGGTCAGTTACGAAGTAGCCAACGGCATCGACATCCAGTTCAAAGATTCCCTAATGGTGGTGAACGATCTGAGCTTTTTTATGGATGAAATGGTCAGATATTATTTCTCGGAAGAGGATGTTAGCGAAGTTAATAACAATGAGGGCGGCAATGGCAGTTACGTTATCGGCGACAAGCTGTTTGTGAATGGTTCTGGCATGGGAAACATCATCGTTTTCGATTTGTTGGGGCATGTGGTGTTCAGCAATCCGAACTGTAAGGAATGTGTCATCGACCTGTCCGCCCTTGCACCTAACACATTGTATGTCATCAAAGTCAACAACCAAACTATCAAATTCATTCGGAAATGAAAAAGAGTGTTTTGTTCGTATTATGTCTTATGGTGAGTGTGCTCGGCTATGGTCAAAGTCATAGGGGTTATGTCATTATGTTCAATACTCCGAACGGAACCGTTTGCTTCGACACCCAATCTGTCGTCAACATTCACATTGATGCCTCGGGCCAGACCTTGATTCACAGCGAGGGAACGGAATGGACACCGCTGGCTGATATGGACACGGTTAGTGTCGTCAGGGCCATCGACACAGCCGATTGGGTTGACCTCGGCCTGCCGAGCGGCTTGTTGTGGGCCACGCGCAATGTGGGCGCCAACCACCTTGGAGACAATGGCGACTATTTTGCTTGGGCCGAAACGCAACCTAAGAGTGTTTACGATTGGAGCACTTACACGTATAGCTGCAACGGCGATAATCATTCATTTACAAAATATTGTCGCCACCCAAATTACGGATGCGACGGCTTAACCGATACCCTTACCATCCTGCAACACGTCGACGACGCAGCCACGGCCAGTTTGGGCGACGGCGCACGTATGCCCACGTTAGAGGAATGGCAGGAACTGAACAACAATTGTACGTCAGTTTGGACGACCCAATACGGCGTGAATGGAAGACTTTTCATCGGTAGCAATGGCAACACGCTCTTCCTTCCGGCTGCTGGTTGGTGGTCGGGGAACGACCTTGTCTTCGTTGGCACCGATGGCGAGTATTGGTCGAGCTCGCTCTATGTGTTTTACTCGGATATGGCATGGTATTTCGATTTCAACTCGGCTGGTTCCAACACGAGCCACTTCAATTCCCGCGATTGGGGCCGGCCAATCAGGGCTGTCAAAGCAAATTGAAGGAGTAAATGTTCTGACTTTTGCAAAACTCCCTTGAAAAAGTGTTCAGGATTGCCAAAAACTCCCTTGAAAAAATGTCGGGTTTTCAAAAAGTCCCTTGAAAAAGTGTCAAAATACTTGCAAAAGTCCCTTGAAAAACTGTATCTTTGCAGCTTCAAATTTTAAATCATTAAATCACAGAATACTATGTTAAGTCAAGATGTAAAGATTGGAAGTGCTGTCCGTTTGGATGGAAAGATTTATTTCTGCATTGACTTCCAACACGTTAAGCCTGGCAAGGGCAACACTATCATGCGTATCAAACTGAAGGACGTGCTGAGCGGCAACGTGCTCGAAAAGCGTTTCGACATTGGCGTGAAGCTCGAAGACGTCCGCGTTGAGCACCGTCCCCACCAGTACCTCTACAAGGAAGGCGAGGACTACATCTTCATGAATACCGAGACCTACGACCAAATCCCGATTCCCGAGGGTAACATCACGGGTGTGAAGTTCATGAAGGAAAACGACGAGGTTGACGTCGTCGTCGATGCCTCCACCGAGACCATCCTCTTCGCCGAAATGCCGGTGAAGACCGTGCTGAAGGTGACCTACACCGAGCCAGGCGAGAAGGGCAACACCGCCACCAACGCCTTGAAGGAAGCCACCGTCGAGACGGGTGCCATGGTTCGCGTGCCGCTGTTCATCAACACCGACGACCTCATCCGCGTCGACACCCGCACGGGCGAGTATTGCGAACGCGTGAAAGCCTAAGCAATGGCATAGCAAAGCATAAAAAAGCGCAAAGTTGTTGACTTTGCGCTTTTTTTTTGTGTATATTTGCAGCGCAAAACAAGTTCAAACTGAAGTTTCATGTCTGAAATCAGCAGGTTTTTTGGAATTATTATCGCCATGTTTGGTGACGACCACAACCCTCCGCATTTCCATGTACGTTATGGTAGTTACCGGGCCAGCATTACGATTGACAAGGGCTTGGTTTCAGGGCAGTTTCCCCGAAAGGCGTTGAACAAGGTGTTTGCTTGGATGGATGAGCATCATGACGAATTGATGTCGAATTGGGAACTCTTGCAGAAAGGTGAAGCGCCCATGCCGATAAAACCCTTAAAATAAAACACTATGGAAGAACATGAATTGTTGAGAATCGTTGATGTCGAGTATCTTCACGACTATATAATGGATCTTGAATTCAGTAATGGAGAACATCGCATAGTCGATTTTCGGCCACTGCTTACGGGCAAGCTGCGAGAGCCTTTGCTCAAACACGATAATTTCATCCAATTTGCTTTGACAGATTGGACTTTGGAATGGTATAACGGCGTTGATTTTGCTCCTGAGTATCTTTACGAAAAGGGAAAGGCTGCTTGAACGACAAATAACAGTGTAAAATGAAAATACAAAAGACTACTCTGAAAACCATAGCGGAACTTATTGGTGCAAAATTTGTTGGCGATGCCAAGTTCCCCATCACAGGCCTCAACGAAATCCACAAGGTGGAGGCAGGCGACATCACCTTCGTCGACCACCCGAAATACTACGCCAAGGCACTCAATTCGGCGGCCACGGTGGTCCTTATTAATAAAGAGGTGGACTGCCCCGAAGGGAAGGCCTTGCTCTTGCACCCCGACCCGTTTGATGCGTTCATCCGCTTGATGCGCCATTTCCGCCCCTTCGAGCCGCAAACCATGCCCATCAGCGACTCAGCCGAGATAGGGGAGGGCACACTCATTATGCCGGGCAGCTTCGTCGGCCACCATACCGTCATCGGAAAGAACTGCCTCATCCATCCCAACGTGACCATCTACGACCATTGCGTGATCGGCGACAATGTCATCATCCATTCGGGTAGCGTCATTGGTGCCGACGGCTATTATTTCCAACGCCGCAACGAAGGCTTCAAGAAGTTCGAGTCGTTTGGTCGCGTCGTCATCGCCAATGATGTGGAAATCGGGGCCTTGTGTAGCATCGACCGTGGTGTCACCTCCGACACCATCATCGAGAGCGGCACCAAGCTCGATAACCACTGCCAGATCGGGCACGACAGCTACATCGGCCACAACTGCCTCATCGGAGCCCACGCCGCCATCGCAGGCGTGACGCGCATTGAGGACGATGTTATCCTTTGGGGCCGTGTGTGCGTCAACAAGGACTTGGTCATCGGAACAGGAGCCGTCGTGTTGGCCACCTCTGCCGTCGACAAGAACATCGAGCCGGGCAAGGCCGTCTTTGGCGTGCCTGCGCAAGAGGTGCGCAAACAATGGCGCGAACAAGCCGCCCTTCGCCAACTGCCTGATTTCCTGAAAGAATACTATAAAACGCATCAATAACCATGGCCTATAGCCTATGGCATATGGCTCGTTTTACAGAGGAATCGAGCCATGAGCCATAAGCCATCGGCCATAGTCAAAAGAAACAACAATGAAAAAGATAGCCCTACTATTAGCAATTCTCCTCACGGGCATAGGTGCCTTTGCGCAGGACATGAAGACTTATCTCTATGCTGAAAGAGACACAACTCAACTCTATCTTGATTTCTATACGCCTGAAAACGTAAATGATAGCACGATTTGTATGGTGTATGTCTTCGGTGGAGGCTTTATCGGCGGCCAACGCGATGGCAAGTTTGAGAAAGCCTATTTCAAGCAATTGGTCGACGAAGGTTTCCAAGTGGCCGCCATCGACTATCGTTTGGGTTTGAAAGGTGTGAAAGGTCTTGGCGTGACCAACTCCAAACCTTTGGAAGATGCCATCAACATGGCCACGGAGGATGCAATTTCAGCGCTTGCCTATTTGCTTAAACATGCCAATGAGTTGAAAATCAACAAAGAATGGATGGTGATGATCGGTTCAAGCGCGGGTGCCATCACTTCGTTGCACACCGACTATGCCTTATGCAATGGTTTGCTCAACTCTGATCTTTTGCCCGACGATTTCCGTCTGGCAGGTGTGGTTTCCTACGCAGGAGCCATCTATCTGAGCAAGGGACAGGTCGAATATAACCGCACTCCCGCGCCCACGATGCTGTTTCATGGCACTGCCGATGGCTTGGTTGCCTACGACAAACTCAAGTTTTTCAACATCGGTTTCTACGGCACCAACACTTTGGTGAAGCGTTTCGAGAAGTTCGGCTATCCTTATTTTGCCCGCCGTTTCAAGGACTATGGCCACAGCATCGCCATGGCAGGCCCATTCACTGTTGACGATTTGGTTTGGTTCTGCCGTCATTATGTCTATGGAAAAGAACAGCTGCAAGTGGACGGCATCTATCGTCAGTTGGACAAGTCGAAGATGCCGGAGCATGATGTTTATTCGTTTAAGGAATTGTACAAGTGATTGAAATAGAGTGAAATAAAAAAATCGGGTGCGAAAGCATCCGATTTTTTTGTTGCGGAGAGAAAGGGATTCGAACCCTTGGAACGCAAAGCGTTCAACGGTTTTCGAGACCGCCCCGATCGACCACTCCGGCATCTCTCCAGTGGTTTCGGTAGGTGGACATGCACCACCTTGCGGAGACAGAGGGATTCGAACCCCCGAAGCCTTTCGGCTTAACGGTTTTCAAGACCGCCGCTATCGACCACTCAGCCATATCTCCGCTGCAAAAGTACAACATTTTTCAATCCGTTGAGAATTTTCGCGAAAAAAAACTTTTTTCCATCGAAAAACCCTATCTTTGCAAAATTGAAAAACCTGCGCAATGATGAGGTCTAAGCACTTGGTTCTCTGTTTGTTCCTGCTCGGTATGTCGCTTTTGGCATGCTCAAAGCGGCAGTCGGTTTTTTCCCCAGCCCAGGCCCCTTTGCATTTCAACGAACTTGCAACCATTGCCGAACAGCTCGAAACCCAGCCTGAATTGGCACTCGACAACCTGAACGCACTGAAGGCAAAAGTGGGAACTGAGAATGTCAGTCTGCTCGATCGAAATGAATTGGCCCTGAGAGAGATACAAGCAAAGTACAAAAACCGTTGCTTGTCGGCGACCGACCCCGACTTGGCTCCGGTGGTTGGCTTCTACGACAGTTTGGCGGCAAAATATCCCGACAATCCCAATTTGCACTTTTTGCGTGCCAATGCCTATTATTATAAAGGTGTGCAATGCGCCTTCGCCAATGATGACATGGAGGCTTTCAGGCACTATCTGAAGGCTTTGGAGGTGATGCTTCAACGCAATGATTGGCCGGAAATTACTAATGCACAACGTTTTACGGCTTTATCCTATACCCGTCTTTCGGAGCTTCTCTACCGTTATGGTTTGGCAAATGCGGCTTTCGAGACTTGCCGTGAGGCCATGTCGTACTATGTGGCCGACAGCGATTTGGCGGCCATGCACCGCTTTGAGGCGGCCATCTATCAGTCGCAGAGGCAATACGACAAGGCTTTGGCATGTTACCAAGAAGCCGAAAAACTCGTGCCTATCGGTGACGAGCCGTTGCAATTGGTTTTAGGTGCGAAATTCTTCGACCTTCAGCAATATGATTCTGCCGCTCCGCATCTCGTCGAGGCTTTTCGGGCTGGCGACCGCTTCGCTCGTGTCGATGCAGCGGCCAAATTAGCCGAGATTTACCGCGACAAGGGAATGGCCGACGAGGAACTGGCCTACACGCGCTTCTATGTCGAAAATTCGATGTTGGAGACGCGCTTGGCCTCGCGTAAGATGGAGATGGAGTTTCGTTACGAGGACTTCAAACACTCGGAATCGGCCTCCGAACAAACGAGGGAAGACAATCGCACAGTGTTAGTCGTGCTCGCCCTGTTGCTGTGCGCCTTGCTCTTCATGGCTTACATCATCGTGCGCAACCGCAAGCGTATCAGCCATATAGAGAGCAAGATCACGACCATCGAGCAGAAGCATGAGCAAGAGAATGCCGACAAGGATAGTGAGCTTGAGCAAATGGCACAACAACTCAACGACACGAGGGAGCAGCTGTTGGCCAACCGTCCGGGCTTCGATGAGGCTTGGAAAACGTTTTGCGGTAGCGACATTGTGATGAAAATCAGGCATTCGGTGGAAGGCAAGGACATCATGATCAAGAATGTGGGCGTTTATCCCAAGCTGAAGCTGAAGGAGATGGATTACATTGAATTGGTCAGGGAGGCCAACAGATGCTTCCCCGACTTTTCGTCGCGTTTCCTGAAGGACTTCCCCGACTTGAATGTGGCCGACTTGCGACACTCCTGCCTCGCGTTGTTGGGATTGAACGATGCCGAGATTGCGGTGCTTGAAGGCATTTCATACAGTGGCACCAATCGTCGTTCCAAGAAAATCCTGACCTCCATCGGGCAGGGCGGCAACCTGGAACAAGCCCTATTGTCGTATCTGAATAAGGTTTATTAAATTATTGTAAATCAAGTAAATAAATTGATATTGTTGAGATTTGTTGATAAAAAACCGAATAAATATAGGAACCAATTGGAATGAAGAGCATATTTTTGCGGAAAAAGAAAAAACTGACATCATGAATACATCAATGTTTACGAGAAAAGCATTTGCGACCCTTATGGTTTTGTTGGTCGCCGTTTCGGGCCAGGCCCAGACAAAGTCGAAAAGACTGAAATCGTACCTTTCCACGACGACGTATTGTGCGCCAGGTGTGTCGCCCTATGTGGAAAATGCCATCGCGTTCGACAGCCGGACGGCGGTCTACAAGGAGTTTGAGCCAGGCAGGTTCAAGTCGACCATCGAGATCCAGACCATTTTTAGGCAGGGTGACAAGATTTGCACCTACTCGAAAATCGCTTTGGACAGTCCTGTTGTGACCGACACGGCTAACCTCGCTGGTGCTTTCATCGACCAACAGCGCTTCACCTTGCCCAACGGCGAGTATGAGATGGAAATCAGCGTCACCGACATGAACAGCGGCGAAACGCTGCCAACGGTGCAGTCGACAGTGGAAGTCGCCTATCCCGACGGCACGCCAGCCATCTCCGACATCCTCTTGTTCGATTCCTATGGGCAGGCTGCGAAACCTACGACTTGCACCAAGAGCGGCTACGACTTCCTGCCTCGCGTTTATCCTTTCTATGGATCGAACGACGATAAAATCAACTTTTATGTCGAACTTTACAACAGCGACAAGCTATATGACGAAGGCAAGTATCTGGTGAACTATTACATCGAGACGGTGGAGTCGTCGAACCGGATGCATAACTATACCTACAACAGACGATTCGACGTGAGCAAGGTCAATGTTTTGCTCAACTCAATTGATATCAATGACTTGCCTTCGGGCAACTATTACCTCGTCATCGAGATGCGCGACCGCAGCAATGCCCTGATTTGCTCCAAAAGCTGGTTCTTCCAGCGCAGCAACCCGAGCGTGAGCTACGACATGGCCGACTTGTCGGGGGTGAACATCGAAAACACTTTTGTCACCAACATCACCGAAATCGACACCTTGCGCAAGTATATCCGCTATCTCGACCCCGTTTGCACCGAGATCGAACGCGATTATTCCGTCAACTTGGTGAAGACCGACGACATGAAGACCATGCAGCAGTTCCTCTTCAATTTCTGGAGTGCACGCTCGCCGATGAACCCCAAGCGCGGCTTCGACGACTATATAGCTGCTGTCAGACGGGTCAATGCGTCGTTCAAGACCTCTTCGTTTCCTGGCTACCGTTCCGACCGTGGCTATGTGTTCCTGAAGTACGGACAGCCCGACAAGATCATGGAAAGTCCCAATGAGCCAGGAGCTTATCCCTATGAGATTTGGCATTACTACGAGGTGGCCGGCCAACGCAACAAGCGTTTTGTGTTCATGACGAAAGACACCGCCTCCAACGACTATCAGCTCATCCATTCCGACATGGTGGGCGAAGTCAACAACCCGCGTTGGCAGCTCGAAATCTATTCGCGCATCTATGGCCAGGGCTATGACCAGGGCGTCGACCAAACCGAGTACGAAAAAGGTTGGGGCTCACATGCCGGCGAACTCTATAACAATCCGAGATAAGCCATGCAAAGATTGGGCTTTCATATCGTGAGGCTATGGATGCAGTTTCAGTCCATCCATCCCTATTGGCTTCTCTATCTGAAGTCCGATTGCTATTACTTTTTGGTCTACCATATTGCAAGGTATCGTCGCAAAGTGGTCAGAGACAATCTTTTGCGTTCGTTTCCTGAAAAAGAGGCAAAAGAGATCAAGACCATCGAACGGCATTTCTATCGCAACCTTTGCGACATGTTCGTTGAGGCTCCCAAGATGCTGAGGATGAAGCCCAACGGCTATAAATATCGCATCACTTACACCAACCCCGAACTCGTCACCCAACTCTATGAGCGCAAAAAGAACATCTTTTATGCCATCCCGCATTCGGGCAACTGGGAATGGTTTGGCAAGATGACGTGCGACCTTACGCCACACAATTGCCTCGCCGTGTACAAGCGTGTGAAAAGCCCTATCTTTGAACGTCTTATGCTTTATTTGCGAACCTATGGCTGCAACTTGGAGATGGTGGAGTCGAACTCGGTGTTGCGACGTTTGGTGCAGCTGCGCGACAGCCAGAATGCGGTGCTGATGATGGCTGACCAGACTTCGTTTGGTCATGAGTCGGACTATTGGACCACCTTCCTTCATCAGGACACCTGCTGGTTTACGGGCATCGAGCGCATCGCCAAGAAATTGGACTATGCCGTCGTGTTCGTCAGCATGGTCAGGAAGGGTAGGGGACGGTTTGAGGTGACGTTTGAGACAGTTTGCGACAACCCGAAGGAAACCGCCGAGGGCCAAATCGTGGAACAATATGTGCGTTGCGTTGAGCGTTTCATCAACGAGAATCCGGACAATTGGCTGTGGTCGCACCGCCGCTGGAAGCACCAAAGACCCCAAAAAAGCGAATCATGAAAGTGGCTGTCGTCATATTGAACTACAACGGGAGGAACTTCCTCGAACAGTTCCTGCCCAATGTCATCGCCAACTGCGACCCTGCGTTGGCCGAGGTCGTCGTGGCCGACAATGCCTCGACCGACGACTCGGTAGCTTTCATGCGCGAGTGTTTCCCCGACATCCGACTGATTGAGAACGAAAGCAACGGAGGCTTTGCCACGGGCTATAACCTTGCATTGCAACAGATTGAAGCACAATATTATGTGTTGCTCAATTCCGACATTGAGGTAACCCCGAATTGGATTGAACCCGTCGTCGCCTTGATGGATGCCGACCCGCAGGTTGCAGCCTGCCAGCCCAAGATTTTGTCGTATTACCACAAGGAACAATTCGAGTATGCCGGAGCGTGTGGCGGCTTCATCGACAAGTATGGCTACCCGTTTTGCCGTGGTCGTGTTTTTCAGACCTTGGAGAACGACGAGGGGCAGTATGACGCGCCGATGGAGGTGTTTTGGGCCACGGGAGCCTGCATGTTCGTCCGTGCCGACTTGTACCACCAGATTGGCGGCTTGGACGACAGTTTCTTTGCCCACATGGAGGAAATCGACCTCTGTTGGCGGCTGAAGAACGCGGGCTACACGATCTATTGCTGCCCGCAGTCGCGAATCTATCATATTGGTGGCGGCACGTTGCCCAAGAACTCACCGCGCAAGACCTACCTCAATTTCCGCAACAACTTGTCGCTCTTGGTGAAGAACCTGCCCGAGCGCCATTTGAGACGCATCATCCTCTATCGCATCCTGCTGGATTGGGTGGCAGCGTTCAAGTTCCTCTTCGAGGGCTGTCCGAAGGACTTCCGAATGGTCTTCAAGGCGCATCGTGACTTTTACAAACGCCTGAAAACCTTACGCAAAGGCCGTAAGACCATCGAGCACAAACAGGTGAGCTGCGTCTATCGGCGCAACATCGTTTTCGACAATGTGCTTCGGGGCAAGAAGAAATTCAGCGAGCTTGACGGGAAGGATTTCTGGTTATAGTTTAAAAATGTATTGGTCATGGTTAAAAAGATTCTATGGTTTTTGATTTTGCCGTGTTTTCTTTTTGCGGCGAAGGTTGTTATGTCGCAAGACAAGGCGGGATATAGAATCCATCTAGAAATAAACGATACTATTCGTTATAGGGAACTAATCCAGGTGAAAGCAGTCCTTGAGACAGAAAAACTATTCCCTATAATGGTTAAGATGCATAAGTACATTGCTCCCACTAAACTCGCGTATCATTATGTCAATCATTGTGTATACCTTGAGGTTGTCCATAATGGTACAAAATACGAAGAAGGTCATCCGTCATTGCTTTTTCATACAAAAATTGAACCTGAAAAAGCATGGTTCTCAAGATGGTTCCCACGTAATGACATATATGGTGTGTTCGAGTTTAGCATCCTGCTTCCGGAAGATTATGTTATGACACATAGCAAGAAAGAGTTATTCGGCGTTAAGAACAAGGACTTCGGAGAGTATCAGATTCGAGCCATTTTTGTAAATATGAATAACGATACTGTCTATTCAAGCCCTGTGTCAATTCATTATTTGGAAAAATGACAACATTTTCTTTTTCACTTAAACAAGCAATTTACCCTAAGATTCCCGTTTTCCCGTATTTATCATCCGTGAGCTACGAGTACGGGCGTCTACAATGCGAAAAAAAGTTTGCGCCATAGGAAGGGAAATCCCGCTTCGGTTATCGTGCCAAAAGAAATTCGATTGCTCTCTCGTAACCTGGCAGTCCTAGCCCTTTGATGCAGCCCGCGCAGGCCTCAGCCGTGTAGGAATGCCTCCGGTAAGGCTCGCGCTTCGAGATGTCGGAAATATGTACCTCCACCACGGGGATGCCGATGGCGCGGATGCAGTCGGCCAAGGCGATGGAGGTGTGGGCATAGCCACCGGGGTTCATCACCACGCCGTCATATTGGTTGTCGGCCTCCTGTAGCTTGTCGATCAATACGCCTTCATGGTTCGTCTGGAAATAGTCGATCTCGTGCTCGGCAAAGTGGCTGCGAAGCTGTTCAAGATAAGTCTCGAAAGGCATTGAGCCGTAGATTTCAGGCTCACGCTTGCCTAAGAGATTGAGGTTGGGTCCGTTGAGAATGAGAATTTTCATCGGTGGAATTTTTCGCAAAAATAGGGAATTTTGTCGTTAGGGCGAAAAAAAACACATAAAAGTTGGTGTGTATCAATTCTTTTTGTATTTTTGTGCCAAAATCATGTAGCCATGAAAACCATCACATTAGGCAAGACCAACCTCAAAGTCAACAAGAATGGCTTTGGCGCCTTGCCCATACAGCGCATCAGCGAGAAGGAAGCCGTGTATCTGTTGCACAAGGCTTTCGACAATGGAATCAATTTCTACGACACGGCGCGTTTCTATACCGACAGCGAGGAGAAGATAGGCGCGGCCTTTGCCGACCGAAGGAAGAAAGTCATCATCGCCTCCAAGACGGGTGCCACCACCGTTGAGGACTTTTGGAAAGACCTCCACACCACGCTGCGCAACCTTAAGACCGACTACCTCGACTTGTATCAGTTCCACAACCCGGCCTATTGTCCGCGTCCTGGTGACAAGGAAGGCTTGTATGACGCCATGAAGGTGGCCAAGCGGCAAGGCAAGGTGCGTTTCATCGGCATCAGCAATCACCGCCAGAGCGTGGCCATGGAAGCCATCGAGCGCGACTGCTACGACACGTTGCAGTACCCGTTTTCCTACCTCTCGTCGGAAGAGGACCAGAAGATCGTTGAGGCGTGCCACAAGCACAACATGGGCTTCATTTGCATGAAAGCCATGGCGGGCGGCCTCATCACCGACTCGGCCTTGGCCTACGCCTTCCTCAACCAGTTCGACCATGCGCTTCCCATCTGGGGCATACAGCGCGAAAGCGAACTCGACGAGTTCATTTCCTATCAAGAGCACGAGCCGGAGCTTAACTCGGCCTCGTGGCGGAAGATCGAGAAGGAACGCGAGGAGCTGTCGGGCGAGTTCTGCCGTGGCTGCGGCTATTGCACGCCATGCCCGGCAGGCATCCAAATCTACGACTGTGCCCGCATGAGCCTCTTCTTGCGACGCGCCCCGCTCAGTGTCTACCTCACTGAGGAATGGAACGAGAAGATGAAGCAGATCGAGAAATGCAAACACTGCAACGCTTGCCACTCCAAATGCCCTTACGGCTTGAACACACCCGAACTGCTCCAGAAGAACTACGCCGACTTCAAGGAGTTTTGGGCCAAGAAGCAGGCAGGGGAGCTATGATTTTTTAAACATGAATTATCATGTAATTGACCACGAATTTTCCAAAATTACTCATGGGTAATTCGTGGTTGATTTTTGGAAATCATATGTAAAAAAGAAGGACGCGTCATTATTGACACGTCCTTCTTTGTCGTTTTGGGTGTAGTTTTACTTCAGCGGGCTGGGCGTGTGGTATTCGCGGGCACCCAGCTCCTTGTCGAGCATGATCATGCCGCCGATGTGGTCGCCAATCATCGTGGCTTGGCGCACCAGGTCGCGGGCGTTCTCTTCCTCTTCCACCTGCTCGTCGATGAACCAGGCGAGGAAGTTGGCGGCGGCGCGGTCTTTGTCGTCGTCGGCGATGTCGCACAAGTTGTTGATCATCGCGGTCACCTTCTTTTCGTGTTCAAGGGTGTCCTCAAAGGCGGCCAAAACGCTCTTCCATTCGGTTTGCACCTCGGCGATGGGGGCGAGGACGACGCGCTCGTCCTGGCTGTGCAGATAGTTGATCATGATGGCGGCATGGGCTTGTTCCTCAAGGAATTGCACCTTGTACCAATGGGCGATGCCATGGAAGCCTTTGGCGTAGATGTCTTGCGACATGCTCAGATAAAGATAAGCCGACCACATCTCAGCATTGATCTGGTCGTTGACGGCTTTTGCTAATTTCTTGCTAATCATAATGCTTAAAATTTAGTTGGTTTGATTGATTTTGTCGATTATCAGGGCAAAAATAGGCTTTTTTCTTGTGATAGCGGCTGACAAGTGGAAAAAATGCTACCTTTGCAAATTATTTCCATACGAACAGAACCGTTATGTTGCACAGAAGATTTTTGAGAATCAAGGCGTTGCAAGAGATTTACGCCTACCACCAGTCCGATAGTACCAATTTGCCCCAGGCTGAGCGTCATCTGCTTGAAGAGGTCGACGATCTTTACAAGCTCTTTGTCTACCAATTGTCGTTTTGGGTAGAGGTGAAGAAGTTTGCCGAGCGCCGCATCGAGGAGAACCGCAACAAACACTTCCCCACCGCTGAAGACTTGAACCCCAATCTGAAGTTTGTCAACAATCGGATTCTCAATGCGTTGGAAGACAATAAGCACTTGCTTTCGTTGGAGGACCAATACAAAATCAATTGGGCCGATTCCAGAGAGGATTTCATTCGCTCATTTTATAATAGGATGTTGGATTGCCCTGAATACAAGGAATATATGTCGAACGGAAAAGACAGTTTCGGCGACGACAGAGGTTTCTTGGCCACAATGGTGGATACCTACATGGCTGACGACACACTGCTTTTCGACTATTATTCCGACCGCGACCTTACGTTCAACAGCGACTATCCCATCGCCATCTACCTGCTGTGGAAGTTCCTCAACGAGTTGCCGGCGAGCTTCGATGCCATGTCGAAACTGCCGCCTGTCTTTAAGGAGGAGAGCGACGACAAGGAATTTGTGGTCAAGCTGTTCGAGAAGACCATTCTCCATGCCGACGACTATGTCGACCTGGTGAAGGCCAACATCTCCAATTGGGACTACGACCGTTTGGCCTTGATGGACAAAATATTGATTTACATGGCAATAACGGAGTTCTGCGAGTTCCATTCCATCCCTGTCAGGGTGACCATCAATGAATACATTGAGATCTCGAAGTTCTACAGCACGCCCGAGAGCCGTCGCTTCGTCAATGGCGTGCTCGATCGTCTTTCGACGGTGCTGAAAGAGCAGGGCAAACTTGTCAAGACGGGTTTGGGCCTGGTGGAGAAATAATTGGGGCTTCCAACAATAATATAAAGCGGTGTCCGTTATCCTAAAAATGTCGAAATATGAAGCGTGAAATCTACATTATAGGAGTTTTGTTGTTGTCAATCATAGCGTTGCAAACCAATGCTCAGGTGAATAACGGCTTGTATCGGGCCTTGACGGATGCCAACTCGGCGCGTGTGGTGGCCTTGGGCGGGCTGCCTTTGCCCGTTCACGATGGCGACTTGCAGACGGCGGTGTTCAACCCGTCGGCCATCTCGCCGGAGATGAACAACCAGATGACGTTGTCGTATGTCGGCGACTTCAATGTTGGGACGAATTTCGCCACGGTGCAATACAGCCACACCTTCGAGAACGTCGGTAGTTTTGCCGCTTCGGTGCAGTATTACAACTATGGCAAGATGCAATATGCCTCGGAGAGTGGCAACGTGGATGGCAGCACTTTCAACGTGTCAGACTATGCCGTCACCATCGGGTGGGGGCGCGAGCTGACCGACAAATGGAGCATCGGGGCCAACCTGAAATACGCTGGCGTCCAGTACGAAAGCGGAGTGGCAGGCGCTCTCGGTGTAGATGTGGCCGCCACCTATTGGTCCTATTCCAACTGGGCTTTCACGCTTGCCGCACGCAACATTGGAAGGCAACTCTTTTGTCGTGAGCTGAACGTGGAGAACAAGTGGCTCCCGTTCTCGCTCGACTTCATGGCCTCCAAGAAACTCGACCACCTACCCCTGACCATCATCGTGGGCTACAAGGACATCCAGCGTTGGAACAAGCTCTACACCGACCCGCTCGACCTTGCGGGCTACTATGACCCCATTACAGGACAATACAACGAGCCATCTAAGGCCGCGCAGTTCTTCACCAATTTGGGATGCCATCTGGTGGTGGGCGGCGAGTTGGCCATCGGCAAGAACTTTTTCTTGAGGGCTTCCTACAATTACGAGACGCACCGCAACATGGGTGTGCCCGAAGCACGCAGCTTGGTGGGCTTTTCGGCAGGCTTTGGCGTGCGCATCAAGGCGTTCCAGATCGACTATGCGCGTTCGAGAAACAACATCGTCGGATCGCCCAATTTCCTGACGCTCCGTGTGGACTTGAGTAAGTTTTAATTGAAACGAGACTGCGAGACGCGAGACGGCCTTTCGATAAGCTCAAGGTTCTGGTCCCGTGTCCCGAAGTCCCGCGTCCCGAAGTCTATAAAAGATGTATCTCCACGAACTCAAACTGACCAACTTCAAGAACTGCGAATCGGCTGACCTGCTGTTTTCGGAAAACGTCAATTGTTTCGTGGGTCTCAACGGGGCGGGCAAGACCAACATCCTTGACTCGATTTATTACCTTTCGTTTTGCAAGAGTTTCTTTGCCGCGACTGACAAGCAGAACATCCGTCACGGCCAGGATTTCTTTGCCATTCATGGCGTGTATCGTCACGACGGAAAGGATGACGAACTCGTTTCGTGTGTGCAGAAACGCGATGCGAAGAAGTCGTTCCGTTTCAACAAGAAGGAATACGATCGGCTCAGCGACCACATCGGGAAGTTCCCGTTGGTGATGATTTCGCCTTACGACAGTGACCTCATCAACGACGGCAGCGAACTGCGCCGCAAGTTCATCGACGGGGTGATTTCGCAGTTCGACCCCCTGTATCTCAACGCTTTGCTGAAATACAACCGCGCCTTGCTACAACGAAATATCCAGCTGAAGCAGTTCGCCGAGAGTCGCACTTTCGACCGCGAGTTGCTGCGCCTTTGGGAAGACCAATTGGCTCAGTTCGCCGACGACATCCATGCCAAGCGCCACCAGTTTTTGGTGGAGTTCCTGCCCATTTTCCAGCATTATTACGAAATCGTGTCGGGTGGCACGGAGAAGGTGAATGTGGTGTATCAGTCGCTATTGGACGAAAAGCCACTCAATATTTTGTTGGAAGAGAGCCTGATGCACGACCGTTATTCGGGCTATACCAATGTGGGCATCCACAAGGACGACTTGGAGTTTACGCTTGATGGTCACCCCGTGAAGCGGTTCGGCTCGCAGGGGCAGCAAAAGTCGTTCGTGGTCTCCATTCGATTGGCGCAGTTTGATTTCAACTACCAAAGAATCGGCTACAAGCCCATCATGCTTTTGGACGACATCTTTGACAAGCTCGACGACCAACGTGTGATGAAACTCGTCCGCTTGGTTGGCGACGACCATTTTGGTCAGGTATTTATCACTGACACTCAACAGGGTAGGGTGGAGAAGCTTTTTGAAAACACCAATATTGACCACAAGATTTTCGAGGTGGAAAAGGGCTGTGTCAAGGAGATAGGAGGTCGCGATGGTCTACTATGAAGTACAGAAATTGGGCGACCTCATCAAGGAATTTATCGTCATGCACAAGGGGCCTGACTTTTTGGACGAGATGAAAGCCGTTGATGCCTGGCCCCAGGTGGTCGGGACGTTCATCGCCTCCCACATCATTGACGTTTCCATCAAGAAAGGCGTGCTTTTTGTGCGCGTCGATTCCGATGCTTTGCGCAGCGAACTGAGCTATTCCAAATCGTTGTTGATGAAGAACTTGAATGAGCGGGTCGGGAAGGATGTCGTCAATGAAATCGTGCTAAACTGACTTATCTCTTGCAAATTCCCTTAAAATCGCAATAGCGGCATTTCTTGTCGTCTTGGGCTTGGACGAAAGGCGTTGCCGTGTCGAGCATTTCGGTGATTGCGGCTTCAATCAAACATTCCATGTCGTCGAGGAAAGTGCTGTCTCCCAAGAAGTTGGCATCAGTATCACTGTCGTCTTTCTTTGGCGTTGCTTTCGAGAGGCCGAAGTCGATGGCGTGGGCATATTTCAGTCCGTGGATGGCACCGGTCACTTGTTCGGGCCTGAGCGATGGGTTCTCCTTGAGGTACATGTATTTATAGAGGAGCAGCTGTAGCGCCTTGTCGGGAATCTGTCGCAGGTAGTCCAAGTGGCTTTCGCTCTTGTGGCGGACGGGCACTTTTAGGTCGGCGTTGTCGACATGTCCGGTCTTGTAGTCAATCACTCTGACGATGCCGCCGAAACGGTCGATTCGGTCCGCACGACCTGCGATGCGGCATTTCCCGAAGGGAGTTGCCTGAAGTTTGCCCTCGGTTGCGATGATGGTCAAGTCGTTGTTTTTCAGTTGGTTTGAAGTGTAGTTTAGGTAATTCACAATCTGCTGCTCGATGGTGACGTGGTTCAGGTAGTTGAAGCCAACATCGGGCAATCCGTTGGGCATGTCCTGCTCGATGGCTTGGGCCAGTTTCTGCTTCCATAACGGCTTGATTTTCTCGTCGAAAAGCGTCTTGTCGATGACTTGGAGTTTCCCGTCTTGGGGAAGATAGTCGGCGAAGAGAAATTCCAGGGTGTCGTGGATGACCGTCCCGATGATGTTGACTCCGACATCCTCCTCGGTGCTGTTGTCCTCGATTTGGGCAACATATTTCAGATAATACTTCAATGGGCAATTGAGATAAGTCGACAGGGAAGAAGGAGACAAACCTTTTGCTTCATTTTCAATGAGATAGTGCAGCCTTTGAAGTGTGTCGTTGTCTTTTTGTGCGCTGAGTGCCTTGACCTCGATGGAAGGCGTGGTGAGGCTCACGAAGCTCTCTTCATGGAAATGGATGTTGGCATTTTTTGCCAGTTCGTGTTTGATTTGTAGGATGAAACGACTGGCTTCCCCGCCCGATGTTTCTCCCAAGTTGTTGAAATAGAGGTAAATGTCTTTTCCGTTTTGCAAGAGGTGATAGAAATGGTAGGCCACCACAGCCTGACTCTCGGCATAACCTGGTAGCCCGCATTCGCGACGGATGTATTGGGGAATGAAGCTGCCTTGCGACTTGTCGGGCGGCAAAATGCCCTCATTGACGCTGAGCAGGTGCAAACGCTCGAAATCGAGGTTGCGCGTTTCCAACAGACCCATGATTTGCAGACCATCGGTGCTACTGCTGTTGAGTTTCAACGAGGCACCTGTCGTTAGCAAACGGTATAGGATTTCAAGGCTTTGCAAGTTGCTGATATATTTTGAGTTGCTCTCGACGATTTGTTGCAATCGACTGACGATTTTCCCGATGCCACTTACTTGGTTGAGTAGGAAAACCGTCTCCTTTTGCCTTCCGTTTGTCTGTATCAGACTGGCCAAGAATTCCAGAATTGCATTGATGGAGTGCAGTGCTGTCAAAGGCAATGCCGGGCCATCTATTAGGATGATTTTGAGGAATTTCCGGATGTTGGGCATGTCGTTCAAGGCCTCGATGTCGTTGTCCTCGAAGATGAACTTGCCCGAGTTGACGGCTTCGATTCGCCATTGGCTGAAGGCGGCGGTCTCATCTTGAGGGAAGACGATTTTGACGATTTCGAGTTCCATGAGATGGAGGACGGGCCAGATGTACCAGCCTTCGGCGGTGCGTTCAATGCCGTTTTCGGTGATTTTCCTTGAGATCTTATGGCGACGACGAAGTGAGAAATACTCTTTAATTAATTGGTTGACAGGTGTTTTTGCGAGTGGATAGCCCATTGAGACCTTGAAGTCATGGTAAGCCTCAGTTGCGGGAATGGCGTTCAGGGTGGGAATCAGTAGGTTTTGGTCGGCAAGGATGACGGCTTGGCCTTGACTTTGGTTTTCTTGTAATTTGGATTGCAAAGCCTTGGCCTGCAATGCGTTGCCACTTGCGCTGATGACGTGGATGTGCTTCTCTTCGGTAAGCAATGCGTCGCCAACACCGTTTTTCAGCCATTCGGGATGGCGCGTCTGGTATTTTCGGGCAAAGAAACCTGCCTCGTTGGTTGGGTTGTCAAGGTAATAGTGGTCGTAGTCGAAGAGGATTTCCGCCCTGCCGTTCTTGATTAAGGTGCTGACGATTTGCTCTTCCGTCTTGGTCATGGCGTTGAATCCGGCGAAAATGGCTTTTGTTTCACCTAATTTATTTAGTAATTCCTCTTCGGGTAAATTTGCTAAATACCTGGTTATCATTCCGTAATATCCTTTCCCCTTTGCCGAAAGCATTTCGCGAAGACGGAGATAATAGGGGTAGAGCGAGTTGAAAAACCTAAGGTATTTCAGTTCTTTCTCCTTGGCCTTTTCCTCGTCGAAGTTCCAGAATTCCAATCTCTTGTTTTCGATGACGTAGTTGAAGACATGCTGCGCATCGATTCCGTATTGGTCGATTTCGTCGAAGTCTTTGGCCATTTGGGCGGCTTGGCTACCAAAAACGCTGAGGTCGCTGCTTTGCTCGACGTGAAGCTGTGCATCGATGTCGATAAGCTCGAAAAGGATTTCGATGTCGTCGGCGAGTTCGATGCCGCTCCATTGCGTGACGGCCTCCTCGATGGAGACCATTCGGGGGAGCCACAATGTTTCTTGGCTTGTTTTCTTGAACTCGTTGCGCAAGTAGAAGGCGGCGCGTTTGTTTGGAAATACGACCGTAAGTTCTTGGTTTGAAAGGTCGTAGCGGCTCAGGATGTGGTCAGCTAACTTATGTAGAAAGGATTCGTGACTCATTTCGATTTCGTTTTTAGATGGTTTTCGGCTAAAGTCAGTTGTTCGGGCTTGCCCAAATCGAACCAATAATTAGGTTGGATGGGTTTGGAAATGATGTGGTTTGTCTTGGCTAAAGTGAGATATAAGTCGATGACACTCTGTGGTTTGCATTCGAAATTGGAAAAGAGGTCGCTGCGGAAAATGTGCATCCCGCTGAAGGCCATTTCCTTGTACTCGCCAAAGCTGTCATAGACCCATTTGAAGCTACCGTCGGCCTTGTTGCGCCAGCCAATGAGTTGGTCGTCGTCGCGGAAAAGCAGTTTGCGATTGGTCTCGCGATTTTGGGTAAACAGCCACGCATCGTCCTTTGAATCAATGAATTGCATACTTAATTCCCTGAGGTTCACATTGCTGATGATGTCGACGTTATGCACCAAAACAGCTTTTGCTCCTTTGAAAAACGGTGTGGCTTTGACGATGCCTCCGCCAGTGTCCATCAGTTGGTCGCGCTCGTCGGAGATTTGGATGTAGGCATCGAAACGTTGGCGCATCACGAAGTCGATGATTTGCTCGCCGAAGTGGTGCACGTTGATGACGATGCGGCTGAAGCCTTGCGTAATCAAGTTTTCGATGCAATGTTGCAACAAGGGTTTGCCGTTCAGTTCGACCAAGGCTTTGGGCTTGTCGTGGGTCAGCTCTTTGAGACGGGTGCCGAGGCCGGCGGCCAAAATCATGGCTACAGTATCGTTGTTCATACGCTGCGTTCCTCCGTGATTTTGCGTTCTATATGATTCAGTTTCAAGTTGATGTCGGGATAGGTTGTCTTCAGCCATTCGTAGATGGTTTGGGCGAAGAAGACACTTCTGTGTTGTCCGCCCGTGCAGCCAAACGAAATCATCAGGTTGCTGAAATGACGCTCAATGTAATTGTCAACGCTTTGTCCAATGATGCCTTTCACATGGTCAAGGAAAACGTGGACTTGCGGTTTAGCCATCAGATAGTCAATCACTTCCCAATCGCGGCCTGTCTTGGTCTTGAATTCGGGTTCACGGCCTGGGTTGGGCAGGGCACGACAGTCGAACACGAAGCCGCCGCCGTTGCCGCTGAAGTCGTTGGGATAGCCTTTCTTGAATGAGAAACTGTTGATGGTTACTGTTAGTTTGGAGTTTGGAGTTGGTAGTTTGTAGTTAATAGTTGATAGTTTGGAGATGACGTTTTGGAGTTCGGGGTAGTCGGTTAGTGGATGGTTTTCGTTCCACATTGTCAATTCTTTCAGGGCGTAAGGGATGCTCTCGATGAAGTGTGATTTTTTCTGAATGAGACCTCTAAATCCGTATGCACCAAGTACTTGCATAAGGCGGAGATAAACGAAATAAGGCTGGTAGAGGTCAAATTTCACCTCGTCGGGATTGACATATTGCGTCAATTCCGTTTTGTAATAATCGATAAGATCGTCGCGGACAGCTTGTGGCATCTGTGCCTTCACTTGGTAGAGCAGCGAAACCACGTCGTAGTTCAACGGGCCTCTGCGACCGCCTTGGAAGTCGATGAAATACAGCTCGTTGTCCTTGACCATGATATTGCGCGATTGGAAATCACGATACATGAAAAAATCGTTTGGGGCTTGGCTGACAAAGTCGGCGAAGGCTGAGAAATCCTTGTCCAAACGGGTTTCGTTGAAGTCGATTTCCTCGTGCGGCTTCAGGAAATAGTATTTGAAATAGTTGAGGTCGTCGATGATGGATTGTCGGTCGAAACTCGGGGTGGGGTAGGCTTTGCTGTAGTCTAACCCTTGGTGACCAAGGCATTGGAACTTGACGAGATGACAAAGTGCCTTCTTGAAAAGCCGGATGGTGTTTTCTCCGTATCCTCCGCTTTGCAACGCCTTTTGAACATGCGCAAACAGATTGTCGTCGCCAAAGTCGCTTTGCAGATAACAAGTCTTTTCCTTATTGATGGCTATGACTTCAGGGACGTTCAACCCCAATTTGTGGAAGTGTTGGCAGAAGCTCAAAAAAGCCTCGTTTTCCTCAATTTTGTTGCTAAAAGTTCCAATTAAGCTCCTTTGGTCAGTAATGATGCGAAAATACTTCCGCGCCGACCCCGAAGCCGCAATGGGCAGAATATCCTTAGGCGTTTCACCGATAGAGTCGACGAGTTTGGCTAAAATAGATTGTGTATCAATGGGCTGCATAAGAAACTCCTGTTTTCTTTTGTGCAAAGTTACAAAGAAAAACTTAAATCCAGCTTATGTTTTTGATTCAGTTTCAAGCATCAAATCGAAAAATGATTATCTTTGCAATTCAATACCTTATTATATATGGCGAACAAGAAAGAAACCGTAGAAGAGCCTTTGGAAAAGCAACTTTGGAAGGCCGCCGATAAATTGCGCAAGAATATCGATGCGGCTGAATACAAGCACGTTGTATTGGGTCTTATCTTTTTGAGATATATTTCCGTTTCGTTCGAGCAATTGTATGACGAATTGGTGAAGCAACAAGCCGAGGGCGCTGATCCTGAAGACCGCGAGGAATATGCTGCTGAAAATGTGTTTTATGTGCCTGCCAATGCACGCTGGTCGTATTTGGTTTCGATGGCGAAAAATCCACAAATCGGGAAATACATTGATGATGCGATGGATGTGATTGAACGCGAGAACAAGTCGTTGAAGGGCGTGCTGCCCAAGGTGTTTGCCCGTCCTAACCTTGACCCTACGAGTTTGGGCGAGTTGATTGACCTGATTGGCAACTCCACCTTGCAGAACAACAGCACCAAGAGTGCCGATTTGTTGGGCCACGTGTTCGAGTATTTCCTCGGTGAGTTCGCCCTGGCCGAGGGCAAGAAGGGCGGACAATTCTATACGCCGCGCAGTGTCGTTGAACTGTTGGTCAATATGTTGGAGCCTTACAAAGGCCGTGTGCTCGACCCCTGCTGTGGTTCAGGCGGTATGTTTGTGCAGAGCGAGAAGTTTGTGAAGGAACATCAGGGACGGATTGAGAACATTTCCATCTACGGGCAGGAAAGCAACCAGACCACTTGGCGGCTGTGCAAGATGAACCTTGCCATCCGTGGCATCGACGCCTCGCAGGTGAAGTGGAACACTGAAGGCTCGTTCCTCAACGATGCGCACCGCGATGTGAAGGCTGACTTCGTGATGGCAAATCCGCCGTTCAACGACAGCGACTGGAGCGGCGACCAACTCCGCAGCGATGCCCGCTGGCAGTATGGTGTGCCGCCTACGGGCAATGCCAACTTCGCCTGGATCCAACATTTCATCTACCATTTAGCGCCATCGGGACAAGCTGGTTTCGTGTTGGCTAAAGGTTCTCTGACTTCCAAGACGGGCGGCGAGGGTGAAATCCGAAAGGCATTGGTTGATAAAGGAATGATTGCTTGCATCGTGAACTTGCCCGCCAAGTTGTTCCTGAACACGCAAATTCCCGCTTGCCTGTGGTTTGTGACGCGCAACCGCACCCATCGCGCCGGCGAAATCCTTTTCATTGACGCTCGCAACAAAGGGCATCTCATCAATCGCCGCACACGCGAACTTTCGGAAGAAGATATTCAAGAGATTGCCCGAACTTATCATTTGTGGAGAGATGAATCCACCGATTACCAAGACATTGCAGGTTTCTGCGCTTCCGTGCCCGTGAGTCGCGTTGCAGAATTGGACTATGTGCTTACGCCTGGCCGTTATGTGGGTTTGCCCGAAGAGGAGGACGACTTCAACTTCGCCGAGCGTTTCACCGCCTTGAAAGCCGAGTTTGAGGAGCAACTGAAGGAAGAGGAACGGCTGAACAAAGTGATTTTGGAGAATTTGGGGAAGATAAAATTGAATTGAGTATGAATAAACTAACGGTAGAACAATTAAAACGTTTCAAGGAATCGGAAGACAAAGTGGAGTTCAAGAAAGCTGAACAAGGGAATTTTGCTTACGATGGAGGCAGCCGTGTAAAACCAAGTGACCGTAGGAAATGTGTTCTCGGTTATGTTACCGCCTTGTGCAACGAAGGTGGCGGACATCTTGTTTTAGGCATGGAAGATGCCTATCCTCATAAAGTAGTAGGTACAAAACAAAGCGAAGGCCGTATTGGGGATTTGGAAAGCGATATTTACAGAGACACTCAAATCCGGCCAAACATATATGAACTCTATGAAGATGAAGTGAATAGAAAAGGTCGCGTTTTGGTTATTGAAGTGCCGCCGCGTCCTGTTGGAAAGCTTTTCAGATTTGAGGATGTCCCGCTGATGAGGGTTGGTGAGGAACTGAAACCCATGTCGGACGAAATGATGTTCAGCATTCTTCAGGAACACGAACCGGATTTTTCCGCTGATATATGCGAAGGTGTTATCATTGAAGACCTTGATGTTGAAGCGGTTAGGATATTAAAGCAGAAATATGCCATCAAACAGAAGAATCCTGATTTCCTCACTTTGCCTGATGCCCAGGTGTTAAGCGACCTGAACCTTATAAAAGATGGGAAAATCACGTATGCGGCCTTGATATTGGTAGGAAAGCAGGAAGTATTGAACGAGAAACTGCCGCAAGCCTCGGTCGTTTTGGAATTCAGGAAGTCGGAATCGTTAGTTCCCTACACGAACAGGCAGTTCTACGGCCAGCCTTTCTACAAAATGATTGACTTGCTTTGGCACGATATTGATTTGCGGAACGATAAAATTGATGTGAATGAGAATTCCTATATTTTCAACATCCCGTATTTCAACGAGGAAGTCATTCGTGAGGCCATCAACAATGCCATTACCCATAGAGACTACAGACGTACCAGCGAAACTGTCATCAAGCAGTATCCCCAGAAAATGATTATCATGAATGCGGGAGGATTCCCGCTTGGGGTGACCATCGAGAATCTTTTGCGCGTGCAAAGCACCCCGCGAAACAGGCTGCTTGCCGACGTGTTGGCTAAGACTGGTATTGTTGAACGTTCGGGACAAGGCGTTGACAAGATTTACAAAAACACGCTTTCGGAAGGCAAGGACGAGCCCGATTATTCGCATAGCGACCCGTTCAGGGTGGAGCTCCATCTTTCGGCGGTAATCAAAGACAAGGCTTTTGCCATGTTTTTGGATTCGGAACAGAGGGAATTGTCGGACGAGGATCGCCTATCCGTATTCGAGGTGATGGCTTTGAACCGCATTAGGGAGGGCAAGTCCAGTGAAGTTGAAAAGGAGATGATAAAAAAACTGTTGGAACGCGGTCTTATTGAAAAGCGCGGAAGAACAAGCGGAACCTACTATATACTTTCGAAAAGCTATTATGAGTTTTGCGGAAAGGAGGGAGAGTATTCCAAGAGGGATGACTGGGGCATGGAACAAGTGTTGTCTGTGATTATGCCTCATTTGACAAAGTTTAAGACTGCAAAAATGAAAGACTTTGTGAGTTTGTTGGATGGACATCTGACCAGGCGGCAAGTGAGGCTTGTAATTACTCAACTTGTTGATGGACGTTATCTTGAAAAAGATGGAGAAGGAGCTTCTACTGCTTATAGAGTATCTGATGAATATATTAGGAATTCTGCTATTATGGCAAGAGCTTATGATTTGGGGATAGAAGAGATGAAAAAGCGTGGAGAGATAGAATGATTGAAAATGTCCAATTTGCGTCCAATTTTGCTATGGAAAAGAAGGTGAAATGATGGTAAATAAACTTTTAGTGTGTTGATATACAAATAGTTAAAAATGTCCAATTTGCGTCCAATATGAAAATGTATGAAAGGGCCAAAAAAGGGCCAAAAATCACGTCCAAAACAAGGGAAAAACGATGTTTTACGACAACAACATATTGATAACAAGCAAGTTAAAAATGTCCAATTTGCGTCCAAAATTAAATAGCTATGACCGAGTGGAAAGAATATAAGTTGGGAGAAATTGCAAGTTTTAGAACGGGCAAACTAAATTCTAATGCCGCTGTAGAGAATGGTAAGTATCCATTTTTTACTTGTTCGCCAATAACACTTTCAATTGATGAATATGCATTTGACCAAAAGGCAATATTATTAGCTGGCAATAATGCTGAAGGGAATTTTTGTATTAAGTATTATGAAGGGAAGTTCAATGCATATCAAAGAACCTATATTATTGAATCTAATGAGAGCAAATGCAATTTAAAGTTTCTGTACTATTCATTATTTCTATGTTTGCAGGAGTTTAAGAATATCTCACAAGGTACGTCGACAAGGTTCTTGACCGCAGTTATTCTTAATAACTTCAAGTTAATGCTTCCTTCATTAGATACACAACTCTGCATAGCCGCCATCCTTTCTTCCCTCGACGACAAGATAGACCTTCTGCACCGCGAGAACGCCACCTTGGAGCAGATGGCGGAGACGCTGTTCCGCCAGTGGTTTGTAGTGGAGGCCAAGGAGGAGTGGGAGGAAGGAAAGTTGGGGGATTTGATAGAAGTCAAGTATGGCAAAGACCACAAAAAACTATTAGATGGAAAAATTCCTGTCATTGGTTCTGGCGGAATAATGCGCTATGCTGATACTGCATTGTATAACAAAGAATCTGTATTGATTCCAAGAAAAGGCACATTGAATAATGTGATGTACATAAATGAACCATTTTGGACAGTGGACACTATGTTTTATACAGAAATGTGTCGTCCTAATATTGCTAAGTTTGTGTTTCACTTTATGAAAGGCCAAGATTTGGCAAATATGAATGTCGGTTCAGCTGTCCCAAGTATGACAACAGAGGTTCTGAATAATATACCGATAGATATTCCACCACAAGAAGTTTTTGATAGATTTGAAAATGCAGTGGCATCATTGTACAACAAAAAAGAACAAAACAATAAACAAATCCAAACCCTCATACAGACGCGCGATGGGTTGCTGCCGAGGTTGATGGGGGGGGAGGTGAAAATACTGTAAATAAGAAAAATGGAAGACGCGTACACATTAGAAGACTATAGACAATTGGCTGACAATATTCACTTCTTTCGAATAAAGATCAATCAAGAGAATGTTTCCATAACGTTGAGAGAGGTATTGAATTGTTTGAACGAATTGAGTTGGCTTAGTAAATTCGACAAAGAGTATATGCAAAATTCGTTCATGAAGCGTGCAACAGATACTATTAATTATATTACGGCAAATATTATTAATGGAACTGAAAGTGAGGTTACGACTGATTCTGGAGAGTATGTTGTTTCTGTTTTATCAAAGAAAACAATTGTTGACAAATTGGAGTACCTGGATATACCGTTAGCAGAGTTGATTAAAGAAAAGGTGGTAGGTAATCCAGGATTCGATTTTTATAGTGAGAATAAGAACAACATAATGTTGTTTGGGGAGGCAAAGTATGTTGCAAAATCTAATGCGTACAATAAAGCATTAGAGCAGATAGAAAATTTTTCTATTTCGGGCAAAGATATTAATGATATTGCGTCAATCGACCGTTTCTTTTCAGAAGAAGCCCTTGAAAACGCTAACAACGGGGACAAAGGATATATTGCGGCGTTTTCTTCAACCGAAATTGAAACCGATGAATTGGTAAAACATATTCAGGACAACGTTCATTTCAAAAAATTATCATCTCATAAAGAATTAATTTGTGTAGCAATAACGATATGAAAGAGGTAATAAAGAATATTATCAATGGGGATCAAATATCTGAAATATTTGACTATGTCATAAACAACCTTTATATGAGGGGACCTGTTGACGGAACAGATATGGAGATTCTCTCGTATTTGGCATTGTATCGTCCTAATGAATTTGAGATATACAAAGACAGAATACTGAATTATATGGGTGTGTTTTACAAAGATGTAAAACGTAACTCATTAAGAGAAGTGATATTTGGTCAATATAAAAAGTATATCAGGGACACTTATGATGAGTATTATACTCCTGTACAAGCTGATATTGTTAAGAACATATCAAAAGTAAATTGTTTCAGTTTTTCTGCTCCAACAAGTACGGGGAAATCTTTTGTGTTTAGGAATCTGATAGAGAAAGGTGCCAATGATATGGTTGTTGTTGTGCCGTCAAGAGCTTTAATCAATGAATACTATTTGAGGCTTTGCGATTTAATGCCAGATAAAAGCATCAACATTCTAACTTTTATTGATAAGATTAATACAGCAAGAGCCAGGAGAAACATATTTGTAGTTACTCCTGAACGCTGTAGGGATTTGTTCAAGCAGAAGGATGACTTTAATGTTGATTTGTTTTTGTTTGATGAAGCACAATTGAGTGATGAAGAATCAACTAGAGGCCTGTTTTATGATAGTATTGTTAGAAGATGTTACAAAGCATATCCAGAAGCGAAGTTTGTATTTGCCCATCCGTTTATTAATAATCCAGAAGCCCAGTTAGTAAAGAATCATTTAGTTGATAAAGTAGCAGCGGCAAGGTTATATGAGCAAAAGAATGTTGGACAAATGTATATGTGCGTGGATGATAACAATGTATTTTACCATTTTGGAATAGATAAAACCATAATGGGAACACAGAAAATCCAGTGCTCATTTGACCCAGTTGAGAGATGCATAAAAGATGGTGGTTCGGTGTTGTTTTATGTTTCGAAATCAAAGATTTACAACAAAGGTTTCTTGAACGAATATGGACGATACATTGATTTGTGTGAAGAGATAGACGAAGATAAAATCAATTATTACATTAATGAACTGAAATCATTTACGGGAGGAGATACTATCGCCAATAAAGATCATTATTCACAAATGATTTCATTGTTGAAAAGGGGAATAGTTACACATCACGGTTCCTTGCCGCTTCAGTCAAGAGGTATCATGGAGCAATATACTCGAGATGGTTTTTGCAAACTATGTTTCGCTACTTCGACGCTTGAACAAGGCATTAATATGCCGTTTGATATTGTTGTGTTGGATAGGTTTGAGGCGAGCAAACCTTTGGAAATGAAAAATCTTATTGGACGAGCAGGGCGTTCAACTGAAGATGTGAAATTTGATTATGGTTATGTAATTGTGTCAAACTCTAACATGAGTAAGTTTAGGGAGATCCTCAAAACTTCAAATATTATAGATGATGTCTCCGTATTGGATAAGCACGAAGAAGAGCGTACTGATTATTCAGATTTCAAGGATGCAATTTTAAATGACACTTTTTCAGACCAGTATAATCTTACAAACAATGATTTAGAAAAATTCTCTGTAGAAGAATCTGATGCTATTATTAAACGAATTATGGATGTTTTCTATGAAAATGGAAGACTGATTACTTTTGAAGAGATTAATAATGATAGAAGCGAAATTTATTACTCTTTCGATAGATTATATAGGTTATATTTAGGAAGGGATTTGTCTGATGGAGAAGAGAATGTGCTTCATACTGCTGTTAAAATTATGCTTTGGCGGATATATGGCAAAACTTTCAAAAATATATGTTGGTATAGGTATTCGTATGTAAGCCGTTCATCGGATAGAAAAGTGTTAGAAAGATTTGGGAGAAAGACAGATGAATTGGAAGCAAAGTTCATTACAGGATATGATGATATTCCAAATAACGGATTAAGAGCCTATAGCATTTTCGAAAAAGGAACAAAGGCTAAAGATGTTGATTACGATAGAATTGTTTATGATACATATGACTATATTGACAAATTAATTGGTTTTAAACTATGCGATATATTTTATGCCGCGTTTTATTTGTATTACGAAAAATCAAAAGATGAAAGAGCGTTGAGTTTGGCAAAATACGTGAAATATGGGACTGATAATGAACGATATATATGGATGATAAGGTATGGGATGACTTTTGAAGATATTGAGGCGTTGGATGAGCATATTGAGAGCATCAATGAGAGAGAAATTGTGTTCAAGCAAAGTATCAATGGAGTCCCAGATGATAAGAAGCAATCAATTATTAGATATTTGTAATTATGACCCAACTCCACGAATCCGACATAGAGCAAATGCTCATCGACCAGCTGAAAGCCAAAGGCTACCAGTATCTCTACGGTCCCGACATCGCACCCGATGGCGAAACGCCGATGCGTGCCAACTTCGAGGAAGTGGTGCTGCGCGAGAAGCTGGAAGCTGCCGTGAAACGGCTTAATCCGTCGTTGCCGTATACGGTGCAGGACGAGGCACTGAAAACCGTGCTCCGCATCAGCTCACCAGATGTGTTGGCCAACAACGAGGAATTCCATCGTCTGCTGACCGAAGGCATTCCCGTGTCGGTGTTCAAGGAAGGCGTGGAGCGTGGCGAAAGGGTGTGGCTCATCGACTTCAACGACCCGTGGAACAACGAGTTTACGGTAGTCAACCAGTTCACCATCATCGAAAACGGCCACAACCGCCGTCCCGATGTGGTGCTGTTCGTGAACGGTTTGCCCTTGGTGGTGTTCGAGCTGAAGAACGCCGCCGATGAAAACGCCACACTGCAAAGTGCATACAGGCAGATTGAAACCTATAAACAGCAGATTCCGTCGCTGTTCACTTACAATGCCTTGGTGATCATCTCTGATGGCTTAGAGGCTCGCGCAGGCTCGCTTTCGGCAGGCTTCAGCCGCTATACGGCTTGGAAGAGTGACGATGGCGAAAACATTGCCTCGCACCTTGTAAGCGAACTGGAAGTGCTGGTCAACGGTATGATGCGCAAAGATACCCTGCTCGACCTCGTCGGCTCATTCACGGTGTTTGAGAAGCAGAAGCAGGAAGACCTGAAGACGGGACTCACCACCATCAAGACGGTGAAGAAGATCGCCGCCTACCATCAATATTATGCCGTGAACAAGGCTGTGGAATCGACGATTCGCGCAACAGGCATCAACCAAATTCCAATTGTGGCCGAATCGCCGGCCAACTATGGCTTCGAGACCGTGAAACGGCAAAAAGTCGGTGACCATCGCGCCGGTGTGGTGTGGCACACGCAGGGCAGCGGCAAGTCGCTGACAATGGTGTTTTATGTCGGGAAGATTGTGCAGAAACTCAACAACCCGACCATTGTGGTCATCACCGACCGCAACGACCTTGACGACCAGCTGTTTGACACCTTTACAGGCTCCAAACAACTGTTGCGTCAAACCCCGGTTCAGGCCGAGAGCCGCGAGCATCTGAAACGTTTGCTGCAAGTGCAGTCGGGCGGCGTGATTTTCACCACGATACAGAAATTCCAGCCCGAATCGGGCAATGTGTATGACCAACTCACAGACCGCAGTAACGTCATCGTGATTGCCGACGAGGCGCACCGTACCCAATATGGCTTCAAGGCCAAGACGGTGGAGGTGAAGAACGAGGCCGACGAAGTGATTGGCTCGGAAATCAAGTACGGCTTTGCCAAATACCTACGCGATGCCTTGCCCAACGCTACCTATCTCGGCTTCACAGGTACCCCAATCGAAAAAGACGACAAGAACACACCCGCTGTGTTCGGCAATTACATCGATGTTTATGACATCGCCCAGGCGGTGGAAGACGGTGCCACGGTACGCATCTTCTACGAAAGCCGATTGGCCAAGGTGGAATTGAGCGACGAAGGCCGACAGTTGGTGGAAGACCTCGACAAGGAGTTGGAAACCGAAAATATGAACGACGTCCAAAAGGCCAAGGCAAAATGGACGCAGTTGGAGGCTCTGATTGGCAGTCCCAACCGCATAAAAAACATTGCCAAGGACATCGTGACGCATTTCGAGGAACGCCAGAAAGTGTTTGAGGGCAAGGCGATGGTGGTGGCAATGAGTCGTCGTATTGCCGCCGAGTTGTACGATGAAATCATCAAATTGCGCCCCGAATGGCATTCTGACGACTTGGCTAAAGGCGCTGTCAAGGTGGTGATGACCTCCTCCGCTTCTGATGGAGCGAGCATCGCCAAGCATCACACTACCAAAGAACAACGCAGGGCCTTGGCTGAGCGTATGAAAGACCCCGACGATGAGCTGAAACTGGTCATCGTGCGCGATATGTGGCTGACGGGCTTCGATGTGCCCTGCCTGCACACGCTCTATATCGACAAACCTATGCAAGGCCATAACCTGATGCAGGCCATCGCCCGCGTGAACCGTGTTTATAAGGACAAGCCGGGCGGCCTTGTGGTTGACTATTTGGGCATAGCGGCAGACTTGAAAAAAGCCTTGTCGTTCTATTCCGATTCGGGCGGCAAGGGCGATCCCACCTTGCAGCAAGAGCAAGCCGTGGCTTTGATGCAAGAGAAGCTGGAAGTGGTGGAACAGATGTTTTTCGGCTTCGATTACAAGCAATATTTCACTGCCGACACTTCGGGGAAACTCTCTTGGATTCTCAAGGCCGAGGACTTCGTATTGGGTTTGGACGACGGCAAGAAGCGTTTCGTGAACGAAGTGACCGCCTTGGGCAAAGCCTTCGCCTTGGCCATTCCGCAGGATGCCGCTATGGATGTGAAAGACGAGGTGGCTTTCTTCCAAGCCGTGAAAGCACGCCTTTGCAAGTTCGACCAAACGGGTGGCGGACATTCCGACGAAGAAATAGAAACCACTATCCGTCAAGTGATTGACAAGGCGTTGGTCTCGGAAAAAGTCATTGACTTGTTCGATGCGGCTGGCATAAAAAAGCCGGACATTTCCATTCTTTCGGAAGAGTTTTTGCTGGAGCTGAAAGATATGGAACACAAGAATATCGCCTTGGAAGTGCTGAAAAAACTGTTGGAAGGCGAAATCAAGGCGCGTTCCAAATTCAATGTGGTGGAAGGCCGCACCTTGATGGAAATGCTTGACGGCTCCATCACCCGTTATCACAACAAAATCATCACGGCTGCGGAGGTCATAGACGAACTGATAAAGTTGAGCAAGACCATCGTGGAGAAGGACAAAGACGCTGAGAATATGGGCCTGACCACCTACGAGTATGCCTTCTATTCCGCCGTGGCCGACAATGAAAGCGCGAAGGAATTGATGGGGAAGGACAGACTTCGGGAATTGGCGGTGGTGTTGACCGAAACCATCCGCAAGAATTCATCCATCGACTGGACGATTAAGGAGAATGTCCGTGCCAAGATGAAAGTGGCGGTAAAGCGTTTGTTGCGCAAGTATGGCTATCCGCCCGATATGCAGCAGTTAGCCACAGAAACGGTTTTGAAACAAGCGGAACTGATTGCCGAAGAGATTGCCCATCAGTGATTCTTTTATTTGCCTAATAACCAAGTATAAAAGTTCGTTTTTGATTTGGTAATCTCATCAAAAATGTTTATCTTTGCAATTCAATAGAGAAGATATGAGCGAGGAACGATACATCAATTTCGACGAATATATCCGTCAAGGCGAGCCGCAGAAGAAAGCGCGTGCGGATGCTTGGCGCGTGGCCATTGGCTTGCAGGCCGTTGACGGGCTGAAGACTTCGGCCTACCTTCAAGAGACGGCCCGCCGCAACATCGAAGGCGACATCACCATCGATGAGGCCAAGGAATTGGTCAACCAATATTATATCAAGAAAACAACGCATGATGAGGGCGATGCCAACGTGGAAGAGGCCGACAAGGTTTCAACGAACATCTCGAAATTGCTGCAAACCGACTCGTTCACTTATAGTGTGGCAGGATTTGCGGCCATCCATCGTGCCATTTTCAACGGCGTTTTCAAACACGCTGGTCGTTTCCGCGACTACGACATCACGAAAAAGGAATGGGTTTTGCGTGGTGATACGGTGTTTTATGCCCATTGGGAGGATTTGCAGATGACGCTTCAATACGACTTGGACCAAGAATGGCAATTCGACTATAAATCGCTGGAGAAGAATCGGTTGGTTGAACATATCGCCAAGTTCGTTTCGGGATTGTGGCAGATTCATCCTTTCGGCGAAGGCAACACCCGAACCACGGCCATTTTCACCATCAAATATCTGCGTTCGTTAGGCTTTGATGTGAACAACGACTTGTTTGAGCAACATTCGTGGTATTTCCGTAACGCGCTTGTCCGTGCCAATTATCGCAACGTGGCCAAAGGCATCGACTATGAACCTGTCTTCTTGGTGCGTTTCTTCCGTAACTTGCTTCTCGGAGAGGAAAACACACTGAAGAATCGCTATATGATCATCGATCCTCCCGAGGAATGGAAAATGCCGGAAACGGAACAAATACCCGACAACTTACCCGACAAGTCACCCGACAACCTACCCGACAAGTTACCCGACAAGTTGCTTCCTAAGAATATGAAAATCATTAGTTTATTGATGGTTGTCGGGTTGAAGGAAATGTCCATCAAGGAAATGCTTGAGCACCTTGGCTTGAAGAACAGGGAGAGTTTCATGGAGGTGTATCTCAATCCGGCATTGAAGGAAAAGTTTGTCAGAATGCGCTATCCCGACAAACCCAATCACCCACGGCAAAAATATTTGCTGACGACAAAAGGTACGGTGTTGTACAACGAAATCATCTCAAGTCACTGATTCTTTCCACGGTTTTCCACCCAAACCCAGAGCCGCCACATCAGCCAGCCCCAGGCGAAGAAGAGGACGTAGAAAATCCACTTGGGCACGGAGGTTTGGTAAGCGTCTTCGTTGACGATTTCTTGGTATTGCTCGGTGGGAATGTCGGCATAATAATACGCTCCCGCGCCGAAGTCATAGCCTTCGACGAGACCGAACTGGTTGGCCATGATCCAGCCGGCCAAAAGCAAAGTGATTACCACCACGACGATGGTAATCACTTTGAAGATTTTGTGGTTTTTGTTCATCATTTGAACATGTCAAGATTCGGAACTTCGAAGATGACACCCGAAAGCAAAATCCACACGGCGAACAGCGTGAGCAGGATGTTGAACACCTGACCGACGATGTAGAGCCACAGCACCTTGCCGCCTTGCATCTGCTTGAAGAGGCTCTTGAAGTTGGTGTCGAGGCCGATGCTGGTGAAAGCCAGCACGAAAGCCCAGTTCTTGTATTGGTCGAGCACGCCGTTGATCGACTTCACCGTTGCGCCGTCAGTGAGGGGCAGGATGATGAACGAGGCAACCAGCGAAGCCACGAAGAAACCGATGATGAACTTCGGGAAACGGGTCCAGATTTCGCCCGCGCCGACCTTTTGGTTCGGGTCCTTGTCGACCTTGGTGGCGAAGAAGATGGCCACGAAGAAGGCAATGAAACCAATGAGGATGTTCTGGATCATCTTGACCAACGAGGCCACTTGTTCGGCTTCCTCGCCGAGGGCGCTACCGGCCAGCACCACGGCACCCGTCGAGTCGACCGTGCCGCCGATGAGGGCGCCGCCCATCATTTGGTTCATGCCGCATGCGCGAATGATCATAGGTTCAAACACCATCATCAGAATGGTGAAGATGATGGAGATGGAAATGGCCATAGAGAGGTCTTCCTTCTTGGCCTTGGCAGCCGCGCCCGTGGCGATGGCCGCGCTGGTGCCGCACACCGAAGTGGCCGAAGCCATAGTGATGACCAAAGGCTTGTTGTCGATTTTCAGCACCTTGGTGCCAAACCACCACATGAAGATGATGACGATGGGCGTCACAATCCAGGCGATGCCGAGACCATAGAGGCCGAACTTGGCGATGTTGCTGAACAGCACCGAGAAGCCCATGATGACCAAACCCGTCTTGATGTAAAATTCAGTGCGGATGGCGGGTCTCAGCCATTCGGGCGTGCCAACGGTGTTGGAGATGAGCAGGCCGATAAGCAAGGCCCAGAAAGCCCATTCGAGGTACATCTTGAGGGTGTATTCTGCACTGATCATTCTTACGACGATGCAGATGAGGAACAGCACGACGAAGGCGGGGATGAACTTCCCAATCTTCTCGCCTTGCAGCTTGATGCCGATGCCGAACAGGATGCCCGTCACCAAGAAGGTGCGCAGCAGTTTGATCCAAAACTCGCCGTTGAATTGGGCGGCCAAGGATTTCTTTTCTTCCACGTTTTCCCACCAGTGCCAGGTGCCGAACTTGGCGGCGGAGAAATCGAACGAACCAGTCAATACGGCGATGCAGGCCACCGCGATGACGATGAAGCCGATCCAAACGGCCAACCAGTCCTCTTTTTTCCAGAGGTTGGAGATGTTGTTGTTTGCCATAGTGTTTCAGATGTTTAATGATTGTTTGTTGACGCGAGACTGCGAGACATGTGACGCAAGACGGTTTGTCCCGTGTCTCGTGTCACGAAGTCCCGTGTCCTTTTAGAACTTATAGCTCAAGATACCGACCACGCGGTGTGAGTTGCTTCCGCTTTCCTTTTGGATAAGGGAGTAGTCGAGTTTGAAGTTGAGTGACTTGATAGGCCAGTAGTTGACGCCAACGGTGTACCAGTTGGTGTTTTCCAACAAGGCGCTGTTTACCTGGTCGAAATGCTCATAGCGCAATACGGGCATAAGTCTTTGGCTCTTGTCCTTGCCAATGGCGAAGTTATAGCCGGCTACAGCGTAATAGCCTTTGCTGTTGAGGATTTGGTCTAAGATGAGCGCATCGCCCTGCTCGTCCAAGCCTCCGATTTTGCAATCCGTTTGGCCACTGATGTATTCACCACGGAGGACGAGCTTGTCATCGTTGTATTGAATGCCAGCTGCCCAGCGGTTGCGAACACCATTGGGGAAAACTGTTTTTCCTCTGGCAACACCATTTGCCGCGATTTCGTCTTCGACGGTCGTGTTTCTATACATACCATAATAGTATGATCCGCTCAGCGTCAAAGCCTTGAGGCCGGGATGCACTTCGAGGCGGCCCACAAGGTCCTTGCGGTTGTTGTTGTCGGTAGTGGTCGGGCCGTTGCCGTTGAACACGCCGATGGCGTAGTCCACAACGTGGTATTTTGTCTCTTCGCCATCCTTGACAGCAAAGAGCTTACCCGTGGCCATCAAACCGATGTCGCGACCGATGCCACCCACTCCACAAACGTCGCTGTAGCCAACGAGTTTCTGGATGCCTTCGCCATAGTCGAAGATCTCGAGGTTGACGGGGTTGATGGGGCTTTCGAGCGAGAACGGGGTCTTGAACTGGCCGAGTTGGATGGCGAAAGCGTCGGCCACTTTGTACTTCACGAAAGCGTCGACCAACATGGGCGAGCGGCTGAAGTCGCCTTGGATTTTGTAGGTCAGGCCTTTGAAGAGCGTGCCTTCAGCCGACAGACGCACGCGGCGCATCCTGAAGGTGTTGCCGGTGAGCTTGCCTTCATCGCTCAGGTTGGCTTGGTACATGCCTTGCACGAAGCCCGAGAACTTCAGCATGTCGGAGTTGAAGGGATTTCTGCCTTTCTCTTTCTTCTCTTTTTCTTCTTTCTTGGCTTTTTCTTTTTCGAGTTTTTCGGCCTCTGTTTTCTCAACTTGAACCTTCTTAGGCTCTTGTTTAGGTTTGGTAGGTCTCACTTGTGCGTTGATACACAACGGAATTGCGAACAATAGCATTCCGATGACGATGCGAAAGTTGTGTTTCATTTTAGTTAGATTTTAAGACGTTTTCAATTTCAAAATTACGCGGCAAAAATAGTAAAAATACTTATAGTAAGTATATTTACTAATTATTTTCTGAAAAAAAGAGGATTTGGCTGAAAAGTCAAATCCCCAAAAGTTCGGCGTGGCGGCTCATTTCCTCGAAGGTAATCTTGAACCACTCGGTGTAAAGCTCGGGATGAAGCTGGATGTCTTCTTTCAAGTCGCTAAGGCTCATGTATTTCCATGATTCCACTTCCTCGCGGTTGATTTGCGGTGTGTCGTCGCTACGGCCAATCCAGACGTGGTCAAACTCATGTTCGGTAAGCCCTTGCCCGACGGGAGCCTTATATATAAAGGTGTAGACTTCGTGCATCTCGCAGGTCATGCCCATTTCTTCCCTCAGGCGGCGCAAAGTGGCTTCTTCCAAAGTCTCGCCGTCGCGCGGATGGCTGCAGCAGGTGTTGGTCCACAGGCCGGGGGAGTGGTATTTCGACAAGGCACGCTGCTGCAACAGCAGTTTGCCTTTCGAGTTGAAGATGAACACCGAGAAGGCGCGGTGCAAATGCGGGGTCACATGAGCCGCTTGCTTTTCCATCAGGCCAATGGGATGATCTTGCTCATCGACTAATACCACCTGTTCCATTTTATCCATTTATGTCGGCGAATTTCACTAATTATGCGAATTCAGTTCGTTTAATTTGCTTAATTCGCCGTTTTTATACATTGAATCGAATGTTCAGAATATCACCGTCCTGCACGACGTAGGTCTTCCCTTCGACGCGGAACTTGCCGGCTTCCTTCACGGCGGCTTCGCTACCGTATTTCAGGAAGTCCTCGGTGCTCATCACCTCGGCGCGGATGAAGCCACGTTGCAGGTCGCTGTGGATGGCGCCAGCAGCGATGGGGGCGGTGTCGCCCACGTGGATGGTCCAAGCCCTCGTCTCGTCGGGACCGGTGGTGAAGAACGAATGCAGGTTCAGGGTGTGGTAGGCGGTACGGACAAGTTTGTTCACGCCAGGTTCGGTCAGGCCGGCGTCTTCCATGAAGAGCTGACGGTCGTCGGCATCGAGTTCGGCGATCTCGGCTTCGAGTTTTCCGGCCACAATGACCATTTCCTGACCTTCCTTCAAGGCGGCCTTCACGGCATCTGAGTATTTGTTGCCCGTGGTGGCCGAAGCGTCGTCCACATTGCAGACGTAGATGATGGGCTTGGCGGTGAGCAGTTGGATGTCCTGTACGAATTTCTTGTCCTCGTCGGCCACGTTCGCATCGCGGGCGTTGCCGAAGTTCTCCAAGGTTTCCTTGTAAACAGTGAGCACGTCGAAGGCTTTCTTGTTGTCTTTCTCACCGTTTTTCAGCAGCTTTTGGATGCGTTCGAGCTTTCTTGTGACCAAGTCCAAGTCGCGCACTTGCAGTTCAAAGTCAACGAGTTCCATGTCGCGAACGGGGTCAACGCTGCCTTCGCTATGGGGAATGTTGGGGTCGTCGAAGCAACGGAGCACGTGGATGAGGGCATCCATCGTCTGCACTTCGGCAAGCAATTTATTGCCCACGCCTTGGCCGCCTTTGCTCAGTCCGGGCAGGTCGACGATTTCTACCGTGGCGGGCACGATGCGCTTCGAGTGGGAGATGTTGTCGATGAGTTGCAACCGCTCGTCTCTCACCTCACACATGCCGATGTTCGACTTCGAGGCAAAGCCGATTTCTGCCTTAGTGTTTGATATACAATTGAATATGGTGGTCTTTCCAACGCTTGAAAGACCGATGATTCCGCAATTGAGTGCCATAGTTCTAAGATTTTAATGCTGCAAAGATACAAAAAAGAAGTTGTCCTCGAATTTTCAGTGACAAATTCAAGGACAACTTCAAAGGGATGTGTCAGGCTTTAGTCTCTATAGTTTACGAAATTGCTGTTGTCGACGCCGAGGTCGAAACGTCCGCCTGAGACGTCGATGCGGGTGCCGTTAGGCGTGAAGGCGCGGAATTGGAACTTGCCTGAAACAACGACTTCTTTGTCTTCCTTGTCCACCACAACCTGATGCACATGGTCGAAAGTGATTTTTCCACTGTATATGCTTGCGATTTCAGGGGCATATGGCCCTTCCATTTTGAGGCGGCAGCTGGTGTCGGTGGTGTCAATGGCAAACGACATTCCGTCCAACTTGAGCAAGTCGTGGTAGTCGTTCAAGACGAAAGTGGTGTCGATGGGAAAGTTGAAAATCATGCTGAGGCTGTGGCCATTGAGCCAACCGTACAAGGTCATGCTGAGGCCTTCGCGGTCGGCAACCAAATAGAATTTCCGGTTGTTGCCGTAGCTTGTCGATGTTTGATAAATGTAGTCGTTAAAATAGGCGCCGTAGGTGTTGTAACCCATGTCGGAATAGATGGGCAGCCCTGGATATTCGGGGTCTTCGATGTATTGCGTTTCCTTGAAGTCGGATTTCGAGCAGGCGGTCAGGGCCAAAGCTGCCGCAAGGATAATGATGTATCTTTTCATGGTTCAATGTTTTAAGGGGATGAGAAGTTCGATTTGGAGTTTGCTGCCGGCGAGGTAGGGCTTGGTGGGCAACATGCCCGTCGAGCCGTTGATTTCGGCGATGTGGAGGAGCCAGTTGAAGCCCACACCCACGCCTTTTCGGTCGCCCACCTGGAAGCCTGCGCCAACATAGGCCGAGGCATTCATCTTGTCGGGGTTGTCGTAGTGCTTGGTGACTTGTTCGGCGTAGGGAGCCATGCCGTCTTTGTCCAAGAAGTTGACCTTGTTGCGGTTGCCGACAAGCAGGTCGATGTCAGCTTCGGCGGCGAGATACATCCTGAAGGTTTCAAGTCCCGAATTGAAATAATAGCGCAACTCGATTGGGATGCCAAGGTAGTGCGAATGCTGCTCGATGCCTTTCACGCGGAGGTATTCCAAGGCTTCGTCGTTGTCCACCTCGAAATAATACCATTCGTCGTCGACGTAGCCCGCAGGATGGTATTCCTCGATGGCTTGCTTGTAGCCGATGCGCTTGTAGTTGAAGCCATATTGCAGGCCTGTTCGGAATGCCCAGTGGTTATTCGGGCTGACGATCTCATAACGCGCCGAGGCCTGGTAGGTGCGCATGTGGCTGTCCACGTTGATGTAGGCTCCCCAGCCGCCCGTGGGCCTGAAGGGTTCAAGGTTGGGGGAGAGGTGGGAGACGAATTTCGGCCCCGCTTCCACATAGAAATTGTGGTGCCATTGCCTTGGCGATTCGGTTTCTTGCGCCGTCGCCGCCGTGCCCGCAAAGAGGAGCAGGCATGACCAAATGAAAAGTCGTTTACGCATAATTTTGTTGTTTGGGTTTTGTTGGCGCAAAATTACGACTTTTCTCTACGGCAAAACCGTTTTGTCAAGGGCTTACAAACTTTTCGGGAAGGCCTGTGTTGATAATCAGGGTTTTATGGTCTACGGTTACAAACTATTCCGCATCCATTACAACCCCCAAACCGTCATCTGTCGCCTGCGTTCCAGTCGATGCGCTTGTATTCGGAGTCGTATCCCGTGCCGCTTTGGTTGATTTGGTATTCCGCGTCGGACAGCATGGCTTCCTGCGCTTGTTGGCGCGAGTTTTCCTGCTGCTTGTTGATGTATTTCAGGCCAAGTCGCCACAACTTGATGTCGCCCCAAAGGAAGACGATGTAGATGATGCCTCCGAGGGCGGGCACGACGTTGGTGACCATCAGCAGCCAGTCGAACAGGCCGTGGGCAAGCATGGCTAACAGCAAGCCGCTCATGAGATACACGAAGCGTTTCTCTTTCTTGAACTTGGCCAAGGCGAGGAAATAGCCCATCACCACGCCGAAGAGGAAATGGCCTGGCACCGAAAGCAAAGCCCTCACTACGCCCGTGCCGATGCCGCTGCCCAACGATTCGGACGCCGCACCAAACACATACATGATGTTCTCGATGCAGGCGAAACCCAAGCCGATGAACGAAGCGTAGACGATGCCGTCCATGTATTCGTCGAAGTTCTTGTCCCACCAAATGAGCGCCATGAAAATGATGAACTTGGAAAGCTCTTCGGGGATGCCGGCTTCCCAAAAGGCATTGTAAAACACGGTGTTCGACATCCAAATATTGTTGATGAGACCCACAATGAAAATGTCCAGCGGAATGGCAATCATGCCACCAATGAAGGCCTTGGCCAATGACTTGATGGGTTCTTTCTGGTATTTGTCCTGACGGTAGATGTAGACCATCAAAAGGATGACGGGAAAGACTGACAATGCCAATAGGATGATACTTGAAAGCATGGCGGATCGGTGTTGATTATTTTTGGCAAAAATACGGATTTTATCTTCAATCCACAAAAAAAACCTATCTTTGCAGAAATTTTTCGTTTATGCAAGAAATGATCCTCATCCTCGATTTCGGCTCGCAAGTGACCCAACTCATCGGTCGCCGCCTCCGCGAACTGAACGTGTATTGTGAAATCCATCCTTTCAACAAGATTCCGGCCATCGGTCAAAACGTAAAAGGCGTTATCCTGAGCGGCAGCCCGTTCTCGGTGCGCGACGAGCGTGCGCCTTTTGCCGACCTTGATGGCATCAAAGGCAAACTGCCGCTGTTGGGCATCTGCTATGGTGCCCAGTTCATCTCGCAGCATTTCGGCGGCGAGGTCAACGGCTCGATAGCCCGCGAATATGGCCGTGCCATGCTGACCGTGGTGGACGAACAGTCGCCATTGTTCAAGGGCGTAAGCAAGACTTCGCAAGTGTGGATGAGCCATGGCGACACGATAGCCAAACTACCGACTAATGCCAGAATCATCGCCTCGACCGACGACGTGGAGAACGCCGCCTACAAGATTGACGGCGAGGAGACCTACGCGGTGCAGTTCCACCCCGAGGTGTTCCACACGAAGGAAGGCCCGACGATGTTGGCCAACTTCGCCCTCGGCATCTGCGGCTGCAAAGGCGACTGGACGCCCGACTCGTTCATCGACAACACGGTGGCGAGCCTGAAACAACAGCTGGGCGACGACAAGGTCATCCTTGGCCTCTCGGGCGGCGTCGACAGCACCGTGGCTGCCGTTTTGCTGAATAAGGCGATAGGGAAGAACCTGACGTGCATCTTTGTCGACAACGGCCTCTTGCGCAAAAACGAGTTTGAGGAAGTCCTCGATTCCTATAAGGAGATGGGACTCAACGTGATAGGCGTTCATTCAGGGGCTTTGTTCCTCGAAAAACTGAAAGGCGTCACCGACCCCGAAGCCAAGCGTAAGGCCATCGGCTCGACCTTCATCGACGTGTTTGACGCCGAGGCTCAAAAGATTGAGGGCGCTCGTTGGTTAGCCCAAGGCACCATCTATCCCGATGTCATCGAGAGCGTGAGCGTCAACGGGCCGAGCTGCAAGATCAAGTCGCACCACAACGTGGGCGGCTTGCCCGAAAAGATGAACCTGAAGATCGTGGAGCCGTTGCGTTCGTTGTTCAAGGACGAGGTGCGCCGCGTGGGTCGAGCCTTGGGCATCAAGCGCGAGCTTATCGGTCGCCATCCTTTCCCCGGGCCGAGCCTTGGCATCCGCATCTTGGGCGAGGTGACCGAAGAGAAATTGAGGATTTTGCGCGATGCCGACGACATCTTCATCAAAGGCCTCAGAAACTGGCCTTGCGAGCTGCCGAGTGCGTCATATCCTAACGAAATGGCCGACAACCTCTACGACAGCATTTGGCAAGCGGGCACCATCCTACTGCCCGTCAAGTCGGTCGGCGTGATGGGCGACGAACGGAGCTATGAGTACACGATCGCCTTGCGTGCTGTCATTTCAACCGATGGCATGACCGCCGACTGGGTGCATCTGCCTTACGAGTTCCTGGCCAAGGTGTCGAACGACATTATTAATAAGGTGAAAGGTGTCAATCGCGTGTGCTACGACATCTCGTCGAAGCCACCAGCGACCATCGAATGGGAATGATATTGTAAATGAGTAAGATAATGAATAAAAGACTGCTATTCTTCGTCTTTTTCCTCTTTGGGCTGTTGCTGACGGGCAACATGAAAGCCCAAGAAGTCATCAAGCGGTCGACCGAAATCACAAAGATTGGCGGCAAGGATTACTATATGCACTTGGTGAAGTCGGGGCAAACGCTGTACGGCATTTCGAAAGCCTACAACGTGACCATCGAGGAGTTGGAGATGCTGAATCCCGAGGTGAAAAACGGCTTGAAGGCAGGCCATATCCTTGGCATACCTGTGCGGCATGTGGACGAGCCTCAGGCGGAGGAACCGAAGCCCGTAGTGGTCGAGCCAAAACCTGAACCCAAGCCCGAGCCCGTGGTCGTTGTGCCTGAGCCCGAACCAGAGCCTGAACCTGAGCCGGAGCCCGAAGCGAAACCCGAACCAAAACCAGAGCCCGAGCCAGTTGTTGAGCCTGAACCTGAACCTCAGCCCGGGGCAGTTGAACCTGTTCCAGAGCCCGAACCCGTTAAGGTTGAACCGGTGCCTGTTCCTGAACCCGAGCCCGAACCGATAGTGGTGGAACCTGTGCCTGAGCCCGAACCAGTAGTTGTGGAGCCCGAGCCCGAACCTGTTGCTGAAGTGCCTGCCGTTGCCGAGCCTCCGATTGACCATAAGGCCTTTTTCGATGGCAATGCACGCATAGTGCAACAAGGCGAGAACCTTTACGATATCGCCAAGGAATACGGTATCGACATCGCCGATTTCAAGGTGGCCAATCCAAGACTTTCTGACGAGCCTGCCGCAGGAACGCGCATTGTGGTCCCTAACATCGTCAACGAGAATGACTATATTGTGCACCAATGCGAGCGCAACGAGCGTGTCGCTTCCTTGCTGAAGCGTTGGAAGGTCGACGAGAGTGTTTTTCGTGCCAAGAACGTTTCGGTAGGCTCGCACGTGTTCTCCAACCAAGTGGTGCTGATTCCTATCCATCCGATTGAGGATTTTTATTGGGTGAAAGAATCGGAAATTGTTGCGGTTGAAGATGTTGAAGAGCCTAAAGTGGTCGAAATGCCTGTGGAACCTGAGCCAACCGAACAGCAGCCCAGTTTCGACTTTTGGGAGGAGATGGGCGAGGTCCCTGTTTGCGTTGCCGACCCTGCCAATGCACGCAGGCGTTACCATGTGGCCTTGATGGTGCCGCTTTATCTCAACGATGTCAGCTCGTTGGAAGTGTCGAAAGAGAACTTGCAGAAGGCGCAAAAGTCGCGAGCGTTGTCGTTCCTCCAGTTCTACGAGGGTTTTATGATGGCCGTTGAAGCCCTTGAACGCCAAGGCTTGAAGCTCGACCTTGATGTCATCGACGTGACCGACAACGTGACCTCCGCCGAGAAGGCCCTGAGGCAGATACAGAACGAAGACCTCGACCTGATTGTGGGTCCCTTCTTTGGTAAGTCGTTCGCAATCATCGAGGAATACGCCAAAAACAACGGCATCGCCGTGGTCAACCCTCTCTCCACTCGCGAGTCGGTCATCAAGGACAGCCCCAACGTGGTGAAGGTGAAGCCTGGCGACATGGGCCTGATTATAACCCTTTCCAACTTGGTGAAAAATTATTATGCCGATGCCAACGTGTTTATCGTCAGTCGCGAAAAGGCTGCCGACACTGCTTTCTTGAACCAATTGGAACACCATTTGAACCATGTCGTCAACGAAGAAGTTTCGGTTTCGGGCGACGAGTTTCTGCAATATGCCCGCCATGAGAGCGAACGCTTGGAGATGGGCAGCCGCTTGGCCCCCACGCTCGATGTGGAAGGGCAGGTGTATTCCACGCGCGACTTCCAGGATGGCAACATCGACCATGTGGTGATGGCCAATACGGTGAAACGTTATGCCTACAGAGACATCTCGAAGCTGAAAGGCCAACTCTCGGGCGTGCGCACCAACCTGATCATCGCCTATGGCGACGACAACGTGTTTGCCACTCAGATGCTCAACTCGCTGACCAAGGAAGCCGACCAATATCCCATCACTTTGGTGTGTGCACCCGATTGGGCAAAGTTTGAAAAACTGCTTGTCGACAACTTGCTCAAAATGAATGCTATCTATGTCGGTGACCATTTCGTGGACTACGACAACGACGAGGTCAAGCATTTCGTGTCGCGTTTCAGGGCGAAATACGCTGCCGAACCCCAGAAATACGCGTTTGAAGGCTACGACGTGGGCCGCTATTTCCTCAATGCCTTGATGCGATATGGTAGCGACGACCTTGTGGGTTGCCTGCATTGCTACCAAGCTGCGTTGCTCCATACGAACTACCGCTATTATTATAGGAATTACCTCGATTCCTACGGAAATGAAGGCAAGGAAAACCTTTATTGGAGTGTGTATCAATATGATAATGAAGAAATTGAACTTGTTCCTATCGACCCGTTCAAGAAAAACCTGCCAGATGAATAGGCTCATTTTTCCCACTTTGATGATAGCCCTTTTGGCTCTTGCCTCTTGCGACAAGGGCGTGAAGAAAGACTATTACGACAACGGCAAGCTGAAGTCGGAGTTGCGCTATGCCGATGGCCGGCTCAACGGCGAAAGCGTGTGGTATTTCGCCGAGGGCGGTGTGATGACGCGGGCTTTCTATGTGAACGACACGCTTGAGGGACGCTACCAGAGGTTCCATAGAAATGGCGAGCTCGACGTGGAGTGCTGGTACAAGCACGGCCTTCGCGACAGCGTCTATCGTTCCTATTCCGATGATGGCATCATGCAGTCGGAAGAGTATTACAGCAAAGGAAAGCTCGATGGTCCTGCCAAGAAATGGTTCGACAACGGACAGCTCTTCCAGGAAGGCCAATATGCCGACGGCATGATGGACGGACGGTGGTTCATCTTCTATCCGAATGGCGCATTGGCAGGCAAGGCCGAATACCAAAAGGGTAGGGGGAAGCAGATCGGCTATGACGAAACGGGCTACAAATGCCTCGAAGTGACCTATGCCGACAACAAGAAACATGGAAAGGAAACCTACTTCAACTCCAATGGGACCGTATTCAAAACCGTTGAGTATGAATACGGTAAAATAGTGGAGAAAAGCGATGACACCGAAAAATAGGAAATGACGCCCCAAGGGAAGAAAATATTTCAAATAATTTGGAATTTGTTCAAATAAAAGTCCTACCTTTGCACCGCTTTAAAGAATGAAGCAATCTTTCAAACACATTAAATAAACCTTTAATTAAAGTCAAAAAATGAAAGTCAATGAAATTATGACCGCTCTGGAAGCCAAGCATCCGGGCGAAAATGAGTATCTGCAAGCAGTGCGCGAAGTGCTCGAAAGCATCGAAGAAGTCTACAACCAGCACCCTGAGTTCGAAAAGGCCAAGATCGTCGAAAGACTCGTCGAGCCTGATCGTATCTTCACGTTCCGCGTGACTTGGGTTGACCGCAATGGCGAAGTCCAAACGAACCTCGGCTACCGTGTACAGTACAACGCCGCCCTCGGCGCCTACAAAGGTGGTCTCCGTTTCCACAAGGCCGTTAATGTCTCCATGCTGAAGTTCTTGGGCTTCGAGCAAATCTTCAAGAACAGCCTGACCATGCTGCCTCTGGGCGGTGGCAAGGGCGGTTCCGACTTCGACCCGGTTGGCAAGACCGACGAAGAAATCATGCGTTTCTGCCAAGCTTTCATGTATGAACTTTGGAGAAACATCGGTCCCGACCAAGACAGCCCCGCTGGCGACGTCGGCGTTGGTGGCCGTGAAATCGGTTACCTCTACGGTGCCTACAAGAAGCTCGCCCGCGAGCACAGCACCGGTGCCCTGACTGGCAAGAGCTACGGCTGGGGTGGTTCTCTGATCCGTCCCGAAGCCACTGGTTTCGGCGCCATCTACTATGTCGAGCGCATGGTGAAGCAAAATGGCGACAAGATGGAAGGCAAGCGCATCGCCCTCTCCGGCTTCGGCAACGTGGCTTGGGGTGCTGCCACTAAGGCCCTCGAACTCGGCGCTAAGGTCGTCGCCCTGTCAGGTCCCGACGGCGTGGTCGAGCTGCCCGAAGGCATCAACAAGGAAATGATCGACTACATGCTGGTCATGCGTGCCTCGAACCACAACAAGGTTCAGGAAATGGCCGACAAGTTCCCCGGCAAGGCCATCTTCACTCCTGGCAAGAAGGCTTGGATGGTGAAGTGCGACATTGCCATGCCTTGCGCTTTCCAAAACGAGCTGGCTGAAGCCGACGCCAAGGAACTGATCGCCAATGGCGTGAAGTACGTCGCTGAGGTCTCCAACATGGGTTGCCAACCCGCCGCTATCGCCGCTTTCCAAGGCGCCAAGATCCCGTTCGGTCCTGGTAAGGCTGTCAACGCCGGTGGTGTTGCCACCTCTGGCCTCGAAATCTGCCAGAACGCCGAGCACCGCAACTGGACTGCCGAAGAGGTCGACAAGAACCTCCACACCATCATGAACAACATCTATGACATGTGCGTCCAGTATGGTAAGCAAGCCGACGGTACCATCAACTACGTGAAGGGTGCCAACATCGCTGGCTTCATGCGTGTTGCCAACGCTATGCTTGCTCAAGGTATCATCTAATTCCAGAGCTTACAAGGTTTTTTCGCGAAGGCGGCCAGAGATGGTCGCCTTCGCTGTTTTTGGTGGCCGCAAAAAACATTTGCGTTTTCGGGAAAAAGATGTATCTTTGCAGCGCGAAACAAACGGAATAATTCAGGCTGAAGACCATTATAACGACAAATAATTACAACAACAATTTAACAACAGATGACTACCAAACTTAACATCCAAAGCCTGGCAGCCATCGTAGAGATTCGTTTTCAACCTGTAATTAACCATATCAGAATCACAAAGTAAACGTATATGATACCAGAAGGCAGGTCCATAGAAGACATTAAGGCAAGGGAAACCATCATCCGCGATTTCTATCGTGATTGGAAGGCTAAGAACCCGTCGCAAAGGAAGTACAATCTCTCTTTGAAAGACTACATCAATATCCGTATGGTCTCCATTGTCGAAACCAGCGAACACGCAGCCAAAAGCTACCTTTCAACATTGGCGGTGCTCCAACTTGACTCCATTCTTGTGGGAGCGAAGAAAGTGTCTGTCAGAAAGACGAAAATGGACAACAAGAACCAGAAGCCATTCGAAAGGATTATCATCATGGAACACGAACTCGTTGGTATCGGGACGGTGAAGATGACTGTTGGCGTGAGACGTAGCACCCACGAAAAAGTCCAGTATTGCATTACGGCTATTGACAATAAAGAATGAAAAAGGCATCTCTCGATGCCTTTGATTTTGCCCCAGAATGCGTGTGGGAGGTTTACGCTCGAAAGAGTGTGATGCTATGCTGGCGGGGACTTCGCACTACCCATATACATCGGCCACACACGACTTGTTTCCAACTGCAAAAGTACAACTTTTTTTGGATATGCAACATAATTTTTTGAAAAATCATAGTTTTTCTCTATTTTTGCACCGCCGAAACAAGGCAATTATCATTTTTGACTAATAAATCCATAACGCCAGATGACTACCAAACTTAATCTCAAAAGCTCGGCAGCCACTGCCAACAAAAACCTGAAAACCAAAACGAAACGCGCTTTCGCGCTGCTCTTGATGCTCGCCCTGCTTGTGCCCACTGCGGCGTGGGCGCAAAACTTCGGCGGCGGTAGCGGAACGGAAACCGACCCATACATCATCTCCACCGTGCAGCATTGGCAGAGCCTGCGAAATGCAGTGAACAACGATGGCACTACGTTTCGTGACCAGCATTTCCGCTTGGATGCCGACCTCGATTTCAGTGGCATTCAGATGAGCGGCATCGGTTGCGAAAACACCACTGCCCCTTCTGGTTACAATATGTTCTACGGGCACTTTGACGGCAACGGCCACACCATCCGCAACTTCCAAAACCCAACAATAACCGTCTATTCTATCGGTGGCCTGTTTGCCGTTGCCGGCGCAGGTGCACTCATCGAGAACCTTACGTTGGACAACTGCACATTGCGTGGCGGGAATTATGCAGGCGGCATTGTGGGCTACCTCAATGGCAATGTTGCCTATACCGATCGAGGTGTGCGCAACTGCATTGTGGCTGCCAATTGCTGGGTTAGGAAACAAGGTAGCGACGGATTAGGCGTTGTCGGAGGCATTGTGGGCCAAACAAGCGGCAAGAGCGATGTGGCAGACTGCGTGTTTCTCGGGAGGCTGGATGGCAACAACGCAGGAGCCATCACAAGCAGTTCTTGGGTACACTGGGCCTACCAGAACGGCAACACAAGCGTCGACCCCGACCAACAGAGCAAGCGATGCCTCATCGGCGGCAACTGCACGGCGGGCGCCATCGGCGTGACTGGCTCGACACAAGGCACCGACGAACTCACTTCGGCCAAGCACATCACCACCGTCGGCTTTGCCAATGACATCAACGGCAGCATCAGCACCTCGCCCACCTTTTCCCACAGCGGAACACACTATTACCAGTGCGGCACCGACATCGACCTTTCGATGGCTTATACCGGCACGACCGCCACTGGCTATATTATGGAAAGTTTCCTTGCCAATGGCACTCCCATAACGAAGACAGAAAACGGCTACACCACAACCTTGCCCTCGCTCGTCACCAATGTAAACATCACAGCCCAGCCCGACCAAGCCGTGCGCGACATCGCCTATGAGCCGTGGATCAGCATCACCACACCCTCGCAGCAGTGGACAGGCGGCACGCTGACACCCGTCGTCACCGTCACTGACAGCCAGAGCGGTTCACCCGTCACGCTAATCGAAGGCACCGACTATCGCTTGTCGCCCGAAGGCGGCTTCGTCAACGTGGGCAGCCACACCATCACCGTCATCGGCATAGGCAACTACGGCGGACAGGCTACCACCGTTTTCAGCATCACTGACCCCTCGTTTACCGAAGGCAGCGGCACCGAAACAGACCCGTTCATTATCCGCACGACGGAACAAATGAATCAAATAGCTTTCCTCGTGAACCAAGGCGACAATATGAACGGCGTACATTTCCGCCTTGGCAACGACCTCGACTATACGAACAAGACCTATACGCCCATCGGTGCCTATAATCGGCCTTTCTGCGGAACTTTCGACGGCTCTTACAACACCATTGAAAACATCACCGTCACGTGTTCTTCCAATTACCAATCGCTGTTCTACCATTTGGGACAAGGGGGCACCATTCGCAACCTGACCATCGACCACAGCACCATCCACTGCAATAATAAGTCGAACATTGGTGGAATTGTGGCTTGGTGCAAAGGTGGGACCATAGAGCAATGCACAGTGACAGAAAACGTGACCATAACAAATGGCGAGGATATTGGTGGAATGGTTGGCCAATTTGATGCAGGCAGCATCAGATATTGCCATAACGAGGCAACCCTTTCCGGTTCCGAGTACGTCGGCGGTATCGTGGGTTATATGCAACCGACAAATGATTGTGAAATCCTTATTTGTACCAATTCGGGCAGCATAACGGCAGTTTATGGTTTCTGTGGCGGCATTGCTGGACGAATTTGGAATACCAACCTTTCAGGATGTATCAACACGGGCGCAGTGGCGGGAAAAGAAGGTGTGGGCGGCATCGTAGGTGTCGCCATCTCATCCACCATCACCAGCAACCTGAACTTGGCCTCTGTTTCGGCAACGAACAACAACGATTTGGGCGGCATTGCGGGAGCTGCTATCGACGCAAACACTTTCCGAAACAATTATTATGCTGGGGCTTGCGCCACTACGGGCGGCATCGACAGCGAAGATGTGATGGGACAGGCGATGAAAGGCTGGATTGTTTCAACCGATGAGTACAACCTCTTGGCCCAAATGTTCCCCATAAATGATGAAACATACGATATTGTAGGCATCACATTCGACGGCATCCGCTATGTGGGGGCAGGAGAGACTACGAAACTGCTTATCGAAAAGACGTTAGAAGCCCCCGAAGGCATCATTGCCGCAAGCGCGGGTGTGTTGAAGCCTTTGGACGAGGAGTTTTACGATTCTAACGATTTGTTCTACCTGCTCACTATGCCCTCAGAAGGAGGCGACGTCAACCTCACGATAGCCGAGCCTACCACGCTCACCGTGGCAGGCTACGGCACGAGTGCGGGCGGCTACAGGTTCATCGCCTCTCCCGTGGTCTGCAATGTGGCCGCCGCAACGGTCACCAACATCTTCGGCGCATCGGCCTACGACCTCTACCGCTTCAACCAAAGCGAGGAATTGGAATGGCGCAACCACAAGGACCAAGCCTTTGAATTGGAGAACGGCAAAGGCTACCTCTACGCCTCGAATGAGGACGTGAACTTGGTGTTCAGGGGCACCTACAACACGGCCACTGAGCCTGTCGAAGTGCTGCTCACTTACAACCAAAGCGCTTACTTTGCGGGCTGGAACCTGGTGGGCAACCCCTTCCCAGTGGCGGCCTACGCCAACAGGAGCTACTACAAGATGAACGCGGCGGGCACGGCCATCGAGCCGGTGGCGGTGTCGTCATCGACAGCCATCGATGCCTGCACCGGCGTGATGGTGAAAGCCGAAACGGAAAACGAAACGGTAACCTTCAGCCGCACGGCGCAGCAAAGCACGGGCAACAACGGGACAATCCAAATCGCCGTGGCACAAGCCGACACACGCGGCAACGCCATTCAAGACAAGGCCATCGTGAGCTTCAATGCTGATGACCGCTTGGAGAAATTCGTCTTCGGCGAGACGGATGCCAAAATCTATATCCCTCAAGGCGGGAAGGATTATGCCGTTTCTGTCATTGCGAGCGAAAGCGAAGCAATCCAGAAAGAAATCCCCCTCCATTTCAAGGCCGCCAAAAACGGCACCTACACGCTGACCTTCGACACGCAAAACATTGATTTGGAATACCTTCACCTGATTGACAACCTCACCGGCAACGATGTCGACCTGTTGACCCCGGCAGGCTTCCCCCTTTACAAAGGGGGGCAGGGGGGATTAAACCAACCTTCCTATACCTTCACCGCCAAGACCACCGACTACGCCTCGCGCTTCCGCTTGGTGTTTTCCGAACCCGCAGACGAGACGTCTGCGAACCAGACATTTGCGTACATTGCCGATGGCGAAATACGCATCAACGAGGCGGATGCACGCGATGCGTCCCTACAAGTGGTGGACGTGATGGGGCGCGTCATCGTCACTAAAGACGTTGCGCGCAACGTCTCTACCAACGGGATGGTGCCAGGTGTTTACGTTTTGCGCCTCATTGACGGCGAAAATGTCAGGACACAGAAAATCGTGATTGATTGATTGATGCTTTGTAGAGACGCAAAATTTTGCGTCTCTACGTTCATACCCATTTATTATGCAAAATCCGTTACGCAAAATCCGTAATATAGGAAATTGTTGTACCTTTGGCACCCAATTTTGCCATCACGACTATGAAACAAACCACCCTATGTTACCTTGAACACGGCTCGCAATACCTGATGTTGCACCGCACGAAGAAGAAGAACGACATCAACCACGACAAATGGATTGGCGTGGGCGGCAAGTTCGAGGAAGGCGAAAGCCCAGAGGACTGCATGCTGCGCGAAGTGAGGGAAGAAACGGGCTTCACCGTGACGCAGTGGCGCTACTGCGGCATCGTCACCTTCATTCACAACATCTACGAGGACGAGCACATGCACATCTTCGTCTGCACCGATTGGACGGGCGAGCAAATCGTGTGCGACGAAGGCGACCTCGAATGGATCGACAAGAGCCACCTGCTCGAACTGCCCACCTGGGAAGGCGACCGCATCTTCCTCAAGCTGATTGCTGAGCCACGCCCCTTCTTTTCGCTAAAGCTGACCTACGAATACGACAAGCTGAAAGAGGCGGTTTTGGACGGAAAACGATTGTAAATGAATTTATTTTGCGCTTTTGGTATTATTTTTGCTATTTTTGTCGTTTGTCTAATGAGAAAAATAGAGAAATGAATATGAATAATCGCATCTGTTGGATCGCCAGGTCATTAGCAATTATAATACTGATGGCTTGCTCTTCTCTTTCTGCCCAAAATCTTATTATCAATGGTGATTTTGAGGATATTAGTGGTTATAATTATCAATCTTTATCGGATTACGAGCGCATCTGGAGCGGCACGGTAGGAGAGGGAAAGTTCATCCATGACTACACATCGGCAGGTCATGGTGCCGGCACTTTTGGCGGTTGGCCCTCAAACCTTACGGGCTATGGCGGGTCGGGGTATTACTTGCTTTTCAACGGGTTTGGTACTGCTATCAACCCCACTAAGGCGGCTTGGCGGCAACAAGTGAGTGTCACAAGCCAGACAACCTACACCTTTTCGTTCCAAGTCCGCAACTTGTCGCAGTCGTTTATGGGCATCAATGCCAACCCTGCCATCATCAGGGTTAAGATTAACGGTGCGGCAGTAGGCAGCGACGTGACATTGAGTATCACCAACCATAATTGGCAAGAGGTGACACGCACATGGAATAGCGGCAATGTTACGGGAAACATTACCATCGAAATCCTCGATGTCTATACTGGCGAACCCGGAAGGGGCGACGACTTTGGCCTCGACCATATTTCGTTCACACCCAATGCGTTGTATAGCGTGGATGCCGTCGATGACTGGGATGTTTCCGCTTGCGCCAATACAGCAGTTGACATCAATGTGTTGGCCAACGACATTGTTACACCCAACACCAACGATGCGACGGTAGCGATTGTGACGCAACCTGCGCATGGTTCCGCCACGGTTTTGAACGACAAGAGAATCCGTTATACCTTCACTGGAGGGAATTTTACTACCGACCAATTGAAATACCGCGTGACCAACCACGGAGTGACCGACGAGGCTTGGGTGCACATCAACACGAGCCGTCCGCCTCAGGTGGCCAACATCACGCAGCCAGGCCCCATCTGCGCAGGCGGCGTTTTGGGCATTGATACGCCTACCGTCGACCCTAACATGGCAGGACAATGGGAGAAAAGCACAACCCAAAACGGCACTTATACCGCTTTCGACCCGAACAACATCGATCTGACGATGAACGGCAACTGGGTGCGCTACTCGGCCACCAACAGCTGCGGCACCGGAAGCAGCAACGCGGTGCAAATCACGGTGACCAACGGCCCCAGTTTTTCGGGACAGACACCACAATTCAGCCCGATTTGCGCCGGCGGCAGCTTGAACCTCACGCCCCCGACCTATTCAGCCAACGGCTCGCAAATCCTCAGCCAAGGCTGGGTGGCCTCGCCAACGGAAAACGGCACTTACACCGCGTTCAACCTCAATAACATTCCGGCATCATGCAATGGCTGGTACATCCGCTACATGGTGGAAGGCAGCTGTGGATTTGTCTATAGCTCCCCCGCCAGACAGCTGACAGTGAACGTCGCCCCCGAAATCACGGGGACGTTGCAAGTCCCGCCCACCATCTGCGCTGGCGATGATTTGGAGGTCGTCGTTCCTTCCTACGATGGCAACGGCACCGGCACTTGGGAAATCTGCCAGACCTCGAACGGCACCTACCAGCCGTTCAGCCCGCTGAACGTACCTGCCACCTACAACAACTGGTACCTCCATTACAAGGTGAGCAACAACTGCGGCAACGACGTCAGCGATGCGGTGCAAATCCACGTGAACGATGCGCCCACGATTGCTACACCTGCCACGCCAGAAGCCATCTGCGCCGGCGGCAGTTTCAGCCTCACCACGCCCACGATACAAAACAACGGCGCGACGATTACCAGCCAAGGTTGGCAAATTGCGTCCACCCAAGGCGGCACCTACAACGCCTTCAACAACAACAATGTGCAGTATTCCAGCAACGACTATTGGATCCGCTACTATGCCGAAAACGACTGTGGAACGGCCTACAGTCCCTCGGTGCAAGTCACGGTGAACGACAACCCCGTTGTGGGCAACATCGCTGCACCGGCAGGCATCTGCGCCGGTGGGTCGTTCAACCTGACCACGCCCACTGTGGATTGGCGACACACCAACCAAGGCACGGGCAGTTGGGAGATTGAAATCAACGGCACTTGGCAGCCTTTGACCAACAACAACATTCCATATGCCTACAACGGTTGCGCCATTCGTTACAAGGCCGTAAACGGTTGCGGTACGGCTTATTCTACCAACACGGTTCAAGCCACGGTGTTTTCCACCGACCCCATCGACGAAGGTGAGATCACCGCTTGCGATGTCATCTACCATCACGGCGTTTTGTGCAACCACAACGGCGTTTATGTGGCTGATTCGGTCACGCCCAACGGCTGCACCATACAGGTGTCGTGGAACTTCACTTTGGGCGAGGCCTACATCGCCCCCGTCGAATACCAAGAGGCTTGCGATTCCTACTATTGGGCCAAGACGCATCGCACTTATTACCAAACCAACGTCTACGACACGCTCATCATGAGCAACGACCCGCAGGTTTGCGACAGCACCTTCACCCTGAACCTGACCATCAACCACGCGCCCTCCATCTTGAGCGACCTGCAAGCGCCTTCGGATGTTTGCTCAGGCAGTCCCTTGGCGGTGACTGTGCCACAGTTCCAGATGAACCATAGCGGAGGTGGACAGCAGCGTTGGGAATATGCCACCTCGGCTAACGGTCCCTACCATCCCTTCGACCCGTCGACCTATCCGTTGGAGTATGGCAGCTATTACCTCCGTTTCGCGGTGACCAACGAATGCGACTCCACCTTCAGCAACGTGGTGCAGTTCAACGTGAACGACACCCCTTTGATTGAAGGCCAATTGAATGCCATCCAAGTGTGTGAAGGCGAGAGCCTGGACCTGCCTGAAGTGAACGTGGAGTGGCGCAACGCCAACGAAAACGACCGTGTAGGGGAGTGGCAGATGGCCAACACGGAAAGCGGCACCTATGCCCCCATCAATCCCAATATGACCATGCAGATGTCCCACAACGGCTGCTGGATTCGCTACTACGCCCACACCTCCTGCGGCACCGACATTCTCGGCCCAGTCCTCGTCACGGTGCTTTCCGCCGAAGACCAATGGTTGGAGACCATCACAGCGTGCGACTCCTACACTTTGCCCTCGGGCGAGGTGATTACTGCGAGTCAAGTGGTTGATTATGAGATTATGGAGCCTTGCTTCCATATCGTCCACCAGCCCGTGGTCATCAACAACAGCGACTATAAGGTGGAGTCAATCACATGGTGCCAGGATGATTATGAGTGGCACGGACGCACCTTCTATCGTTCGGAACAGACCCAATATGCTTGGGACACCTTGGTCAACTTGGCCGGTTGCGACAGCATCGTGGAGCTGAACCTCAGCTTCGACGACTATTCCACCTTCACGCACACGCGGACGGCTTGTGGCTCCTATGTCTGGGAGATGAAACCCGACGTGACCTACACCGAGAGCACACGGGATTCGTTGTTTGTCCCTGCCGTTAGCGATGAGGATTGTGACACTTGGTACTATCTCGATTTGACTTTGGGCCACGACACCTTGGTGGATGGCGGCTATATGACGCAATGCAGCGGCTTTGTGTGGCACGGCGTGCCTTACTATGAGGATGCCGTCGTCTATGATTCCTTGCTGACCGTAGGCACCCATTGCGACAGCATCATCGCCTACCAGCTCCACATCATCCAACCCATCGAGCGCGACACCGCCATCGTCTCCTGCCAGCCGATTTGGTGGCACGGACACTATTGCGAGGAGGAGGGCGACTTTGTGCATACCTTCCAGTCGGAATATGGGTGCGACAGCATCGTCACCATGCACTTCAGTCTGCAAGAGGCCATAGAGAGACAGGTGGACACCGTGGTTTGTGGGCCTTTCGAGTGGCATGGCCATGCCTTCAACGGAAACGGGCAGGCCTCGCACACCTTTGTTTCGCCGCAAGGCTGCGACAGCATCGTGCATCTGACGGTCACCTTCAGTGAGACCGAGATCCAGCCCGAAAGCCTCTCGGCTTGCGACACCTATGAGTTCCAGGGCGTGGTTTACGACGAGCCGGGCTTTTATGAGATTTATCACGACACGGTGTTCGCGCCCAACGGCTGCGTGGCGACCGTCCAGCTGCTCAACCTGACCGTCAGCGATTCCGACCATTTGGGCGTGATTAGCGGCAGTTCGAGCGTTTATGTAGCCTCCAACATCATCAGCGGCATCTATCGCTATGAGATGGATACGACGGGGGTGCAGGGCCATGTCGCCTGGTCGCTTTCCAATTCCGATTGGCATATTGTCGAGGAAGGCGACAACTATTGCAGGGTTTTCGTGGGCACGGCAGGAAGCGCCATCCTACAGGCGCAGTTCATGACCGCAAGTTGTGGCTATGTGGTGCGCGAGTTCGAAATCAACGCCGGTTTCTTCGGCGTGGAGGAGCAGGTGCTTGAAGTCAACGTGTTCCCCAATCCCACCAAGGGCATGGTGCGCATCGAGGCCGAGGGCATCGAGAGCGTGCGCCTGACCAATATGATGGGGCAGGTGCTCGGGCAGTGGCAGTGCGACCGCTCCAACCAATTCGACCTCAACCTGAGCGGCTACGAGCCTTCGGTCTACCTGCTTGAAGTGAAGACAGAACTGGGCATGGCGAAGAAGCGGGTGACGGTGTGCAGGTGATGAGTTATTTTGGGGATGATTTTGAATCGGACAAGATAAATTGCTAATTTTGCACGCTTAATTGTACAAGAGATGAAAAAGAAATTGTTTGTAACAGCATTCATGGTTTTTTGGGGCTTGTTCGCTCAAGCCCAGCCCGTTACCATTACGCCGCCTTCGGCCACCATCGAGCCGGGCGGGTCGGTGACGCTGACGGCTTCGGGAGCAGTTTACTATACGTGGTCGCCCGCAACGGGTCTTTCTACCACTGAAGGCCCTGTCACGGTGGCTTCGCCGATGGAGACCACTACATACACCTGCTTGGGTTTTGCCCAAGGCGACGAGAGCGTAATCAACAGCAGCTTCGACCAGGGCAACGTTGGGTTTACGTCGGCCTATACCTACACCACTGACTTGCAGCCAGAAGGCACTTATAGCGTGGGGTCCGATGCAAGCGCTTTCCACCCCGATTTTGTGGGCTCTGGACATGGCGGATCGGGCAATTTCATGGTCGTCAATGGCGCGACGAGTCCGGGCACCAACGTGTGGACCGAGCAAATCACGGTGACCCCCAACACCTACTATGCCTTTTCGACTTGGGTCTGCACCGTGAGCCCCGCCGGCGACGTGGCACAACTGCAATTCAGCATCAACGGCACGCAGATCGGCGACGTGTTCATGGCACCCGACTATACCAACGAATGGCTCCAGTTCTATGAGCTGTGGTACAGTGACGACAACACCTCGGCCTCCATCACCATCCTCAACCAAAACACGGCAGGCGGCGGCAACGACTTCGGCTTGGACGACATCTCCTTCTGCGAGTTGGTCCTCGTCGGCGCCCCAGAATGCACGGTCACGGTAGGCTCCATGGCGGCATCGGTCACTGCCGACCAGACCGAGTTGTGCGAGGGCGGCTCAACGGTGCTTCATGCCCATGCATCGGGCGGATCCAACAACTATACCTTCAGCTGGACACCCGCCAATACGCTTGACAATCCGAACGCGCAAAATCCGGTGGCCACGCCGCCCGTCGGCACCACCATCTATAGCTGCCATGTGAGCGATGGCCTGACCACTGTCGACGTCAGCATACCCATCGTGGTCTATCCTAACGAGACGAAATACATCGAGGCCAGCATTTGCGAAAACGATAGCTACGACTTCTTCGGCCAGATGCTGACAGAGCCAGGGCCTTACGAGCACCATCTCCAAACCATTCACGGCTGCGACAGCCTCATCCACCTCACGCTTTCGGTCGACGAATACCAAATGCCACCCGTGGTCGAGCAATACGAATGCTATGCCCATGGCACGACCCCTTCGTGGACCTGGGACAAGACGGGCACGACTTACCATGAGGATGCCACCGACGAAATCCTGCTCGACGACCCCAACGGCGGTTGCCCCATCCTGCATCGCCTCGACTTGAAGTTTCATGAGGAATACCTTAACGAATCGTCAAAGACTGCATGCAACGAGTTTTATTGGCCCGTTTCTGGAGAGACTTATACCCAAAGCCAGGAGCTGACAAAGACTTTCCATCATGAGTTTGGCGACAAGATTTGCGATAGTACTTACATCCTGCATCTGACCATCGCCAACTATGAGACCACCGACCTTTTTGACGAAACGGGCTGCGATTTCTATGTTTGGAATCCTAATGGTCACGACTACACGACCAATGATGATTACGACCCAGTGGACCATATTTACACTGAGTCGGGAACCTACCGAAGGACCTACCAGAACCAGATGGGCTGCGACAGCATCGTGACAGTCTATCTGAACCTCGACTATTCCCCGACCCCCACCGAAATCATGCCTTTGGATCCGGAGAATCCGGCACCGCATTGGGTGATTACGGCCACCGAGTTCCAAATCAACGCCTACGATTTCTATGTTGAGGACATCAACCCCGAATGCGAATGGGATTCGGTGCATTGGAGCTTCACCACGCCTTCGGAATGGATGTTGGAGCCTTCGGGCGACAAGCATGAGCGTTGCAGGGTGTATGTGCTCGACCATGTGAACGACACCGTCTGGCTTGAGGCAAGGGCCTATAACCACTGCGCCACCGACGGCATTCCGCAGCGCTATTGGCTGATTGCCTCGTTTTATGATGTGGACGAATACGGTCCTTCGACAGGCTCAGGGAGCTTCGCCGTGATGCCCAATCCCAACAACGGCCAAATGGACATCCGCTTCGAGCAACTTACGGGAAAAATCGACCTCAAGGTGTATGACATGAGAGGCGTTTTGGTTGATAACTTGCAGGTCTATAATGATTTGGATACATTTGTCTTGAATTACAACATGAAAAACCACTCCAACGGCATCTATCTCTTTGTCGCCACAGGCAAGGAAGGCACGGTGACGCGGAAAATGGTCGTCAATCCATAAATGAATGAGACCATGAAGAAAAAGAGCATCATAATGGGTCTGTCGCTGCTATTGGCGGGAGGCCTCGCTTTGAGTTCGTGTACCGAAAACGAAGAAAGTACCATCGTTCCCATTGGGACGGAGTATTACATCGACGACATCCTCTCGGTGATCCCCGATTCGTTGGAGACCCGTTTCCTGGCCGACTTTGGCAGCATCCCCGAAGGGCCTGTGCCGCCCAAGATTGAGGGTAGCTATAAGGTTCACACCAAAATGAGGGTTGGCTCCAATGTGGTTGGATGGCCGCTGCAAGCCGTTGAGCCTGATATGTTTATGCGATTCTCCACCCAGCACAATGAACTGGTGACCTTGAACCTCAACGAGGCCACGGAGAACTTCACCGATACGGTGTTCGTTTGCGGCAACGGCAGCAACTTCGCAGTTTATTTCATAGAAAACAAGGCCTATGACATAGAAATGAATACGGTGAGCTACCACGTCAATATGAAGCGTGGTGTCATCGTGAAAGGCAAGATGACCTCTGACGGCATCGCCGATTTCCGCTATGCCACCATCATCATGGAAACCTCCGACAACTCCAACGGCCTCATCGGGCAATACCCCAACGGCTCGTATTTCATCTATAAGGACGGCGACGGCAAAGCCGAGAATTTTGATTGGTAAAAACGAAATGCTATGAAAAAGTGTTTGATAATCATCGGAATTTTGTTAGGGATGACCCTCGTTTCTGAGGCACAAATGCGAGGGAACACCCAAGAAAGCAAAGTGGTTGCCATAGGCCTGAAAGGCGGCCTCAACTTCCCTCGGATGTATTATTACAACAACCCTCCCATGAACCAAACGAGCCAGGCGTTCGCGCTTACGCCCATGGGTGGCCTCTTCCTCGACATCCCCTTGACCAACACCTTCATGATGTCGCCAGAGGTCGTTTACCTCAAGCGCGGAACGGACATGTCATACGAGCATCATTCGGGCGCACAGGTGCATTACACGATGTCGGTGCATTTCGTCGACGTGCGTCTGCCTTTCGAGTTGCGCTGGCCCGTGACGAACTATTTCCAGCCTTATCTTGTGTTGGGTGCGGAGGCGGGTATGCGCTTGGGCGGCGAAATCCACATGGACCGCACCGAGCCGGCACTTTTCGACCAGACCATTCCCGTCGGCAACGCCAATATGGGCATGATTCATGCGGGGGGCTTCGCCGGTGTGGGCATCCGCAGCCGACTCCCTTTGGGTAGCCGCGACATCGTCCTCAAACTCAGCGCGTCGGTGCATCAAGGCCTGCTCGACAGCTATTCGGCAGGGGAGAAGGACGGCACCATGACAGCGCTCAATGTCAATGCCTACCAGCCCAAAGGCGCTCGCTTGGCGCAGGGTCTCGAAGTATGCTTGGGCATCGCCATTCCGCTTGAACACGAAGACGATGTGTGTGCGACTTTCTCCAACGACCGCCGTTGGTTCAAGCGTGGCAGAGGTTCGAATTCTGGCACTTGGTGGTAAAGTCTTGTCTGCTATGCGTTTCCTCTATCCGAACATGCTTTGGGGCTTGCTCGCCCTGCTGATTCCCATCCTCATCCACCTGTTCAATTTCAGGCGGCATAAGTTGGTGTATTTCAGCAATACCGCCGTGTTGCGTAGCATCCAGCAGGAGAATGCAAAGACGCGCAAGTTGAAGTATTTGGTCACGCTGTTGCTGCGCTGCCTCTTCATCGCTGCCATTGTTTTGGCTTTCGCTTTTCCGTATAGTCCTGAAAAACAAATCAATGTCAATACGGCTGACAATCTCATTGGCGTCTACATCGACAACTCGATGAGCATGAAGGGACAATCGCAACGGACGACTTTGATTGAGGACGCACGGCAGTCGGCTCGCGACTTGGTGCATAAACTCAGCCCGTCAAATCGCTATCTCTTGATGACCAACAGCTTCGAGGTGCAAAACGAATACCCGATGAACCAAGAGGAGATGCTCGACCAGCTCGATCGCATGAACCCCGACGGCGCTCCCGTGGCAATGGGCGAGGTGATCGACCGTTTCGGGATGCTCAGCGGGCAGCATGGTTTTGCGAGCTCCACGCTCTTCGTCTATTCCGATTTCCAAAGCAACACCTTCGATTTGTCGGCAGCCAAGGCCGATACAACGATGCAGGTTGTAGTCGTCCCGATGGTGCCCGAATACACCAGCAACCTCTACATCGACTCGGTGTGGCTGGCTTCGCCCATCGTGCAAAGCGGTCTGACCAACGACTTGATGGTGCGTGTGGTCAACCAAGGCGACAAGGAAGTGAAAGGTCTGCCCGTCAACTTCACGATGAACGGCATGATGGCTGCATCGACGACCGTCGACTTGGAAAAGAACGGTTCGACTGAGGTCGAGTTGCAGTTTGTGGTCGACCACAACGGCGAGCAACAATGCAGCGTCAGCCTGATGGACCATCCCATCACTTTCGACGACCAATACGACTTCGTGTTGAGCGTGAAGCCTAACCTCTCTGTCGTTGAGTTGGGCACCGAAAGCTCCGCTTGCGCCTTGCTATTCGACGACGACGAGCAGTTCAACTACACACTGATGGAGCCTTCACGCTTCGATTTGGGCGCGATTTCGAAGGCCCAGCTGCTCATCGTGAACGAGACCGCACAGATGAACGAGACGCTGCAACAGACGTTGCTGGATGCCGTGGCCGAAGGCGCAAGCCTGATGGTGTTTCCGTCGGCTGACGACCCGAAGAGCAATAATTATCTCTATCAGAAACTTGGCTTGGCCTTGGTTGAAGTCGACACCAACCGCACCGCCGTTGAAGACTTGGCCCAACAACATGCCTTCTTCAGCGACGTGATTTTGGATTTGCCCCAGCATCCCGACTTGCCTCAGGTGAGACGGCATGTCCGCTTGAAATCCAATGGCGTGCCGACGCCCTTGTTGACCCTTCAAAACGGCGATCCGTTCCTGCTGACCGAGACGGTGGGGAAGGGGCAAGCTTTCGTGATGGCCACTGCACTCGACGCGAAATGGAGCGACATGGCCGACAACGCCCTCTTCGTCCCGATGATGGTCAAGATGGCCTTCATGGGCGGCAAGATGGACAAGCTCTCCTATACCCTTGGAGTCGATAAATTGTTGGTTTTGAGCGATATGAGCCTTGAAGGTGACCATCATTTCCTCTTCGCCAATGCCGACCGCAGCTTTGAGCTCATGCCCGCTTCTGAGGTGCGCAACAATAGGGCTTACCTTTACCTGAACGACAACCTTCCAACGGCGGGATTCTATGACTTGCTCGTCAACGACACCGTGAACCGCGTGACGGCGTGGAACGAGAGCCGTGTGGAGTCGCGCATGGACTTCACCGACCGCGATGCCATCGCGCCTGCTTTTGCCAAAGCTGGTTTCGACGTGGCCGCTGTGCTCGACACAAACGAATTCGCCACTGCCGACCTCGTGGAGGCCATGGCCCACCAAAGCTCGGAATGGAAACTCTTCGCCCTGATAGCCCTTCTGGCCTTGCTCGGCGAGATTGCCGTGCTGCGGTTTTGGAAGTGATTTTTTTGAATTTCATTAGATATATCAAATATTATTTCTATTTTTGCGGATTATTATTAGATATTTCAAAAGAATGGAAGATATATACGCTTTGACGGATAAGGCCATTTTGCTAATCATTGGGCATAAGCTCAAGGAAGCCCGATTGGAACAAAATCTCTCGCAAAAGGATGTGTCGGTAGCAAGTGGTTTGTCGATGTTCTCCATCAGCCAAATGGAAAATGGACACAACACTTCGATGCTTAGCCTTATCATGGTTTTGCGGTCGTTGAATCGGTTAGATCTTCTTAACGCCATGTTGGAAGAGCAGCCCATCAGTCCTATTGCGCTTTCGGAATATGCAAAAAGGCATCCCGAACGGAAGCGGGCCTGCAATTCTAAGAAGGAGACTACGTCAATGGATTTTGGTTGGGATGATGATGGAAAGGAAACAATGCCATGATCGCGTTTGCTGATGTTTATATCTGGGGGAAGCAAGCAGGTACTGTTGCTTGGGACGAGCGCCGTCAATCTGGCAGTTTTGAGTACACCACTGATTTCGCCAACTCAGGGCTGGAATTGTCGCCATTGTTGATGCCGTCTCAGGTCCGTAGAGTGTATCAGTTCCCTTCTTTAGCGTATGAAACCTTCATTGGGTTGCCAGGTCTCTTGGCTGATGCTCTTCCCGATGCGTTTGGTAAGGCATTGCTTGATAGATGGCTCGCCTCGCTTGGCCGGTCTTTTGCACCAAATGTCCATCAACGGCAAATGGGATGACTTGACACGTGGCGACCTACTTGCTGTGGCCAATAATGTTAACATCAAACAAGCCAACTTGATTATCGACCAAGTGGTGGAAGCGGTTAGCGATTGGCCTCAGATCGCCAAGAATTACGGCATCCCCAATCGTATTATTGAAAATATCGACAAGTTCCTACTATACAAGATTTGAAAAACATGAGAATCCTCTTCGTATGCCACGGCAACATCTGCCGCAGTCCCATGGCCGAGTTCGTGATGAAACACCTCGTCGCGGAGGCTGGGCTTTCCGACCAGTTTGAAATCGCTTCGGCGGCCACCTCCACCGAGGAGATCGGCAACCCCGTCTATCCGCCGGCGCGGCGCAAGCTGGCCGAGCATGGCATCGGCTGCGAGGGCAAGACCGCCCGCCAGATGACCCGTGACGACTACCATTATTACGACAAGGTCGTCGCCATGGACCGCAACAACCTGCGCAACCTCCGTCGTATGTTTGGCGACGACACCGAACATAAAATCAGCCTGCTGATGGACTACACCCGCCGCCCCGGCGACGTGGCCGACCCATGGTACACCGGTGACTTCGAAGCCACATGGCGCGATGTGTTGGAAGGATGCAGGGGACTGTTGGATGAGATGGAGGCTCCTCCATTGACTGCATAGCCCTCGACATGCGCCAAGCGTTTCCCGATGAGACGGGCTTTCCGGATACCAATATAAAGTATATGAAAAGATGGTATCAGGTGCAATGGAAAATGTTTGTTTGCTTTCGACAAAATTCGAGGGAATCGTGAAACAATCCTTATCTTTGCAGCCAATATTTGGAACTATGGCAACCTGGCAACGCATACAAAATACCCTCGATGATGGCTGCATCGTGAGCAAGGACATCGGCGAGTACAACACCTGTCCGCATCTTTGCGAGTATTGCTATGCCAATGCGAGCAAAGAAGTGGCGTTGGGGAATTGGAAACAGGCAAAAAATACAAATTGGCAATCTGAAACGATAACGGGTAAATAACCATGCCAACATACGAAGAACAAATACAAGCTATCCCAGAACTATCATTTGACGATATTCTTCAAATATGCATTGAGCGTCTGCCAGTGCAATATAGGAATGTGCCATGGCTTCATCCTGGGATTGACAGAGGAAAAGCTTTGCTTGAAACCGATGGGCAGGCTTGTGCCTATATTGTTGCATACGGGCAAGCTCATAAAAACAAAATTGAAAAGGCTTTTGAGAATTTTCCTTTTCAAGTCCTGCAGCAGGGATATGAAATTGTGGACTGGGCTTGTGGGCAAGGACTTGCAAGCGTTTGCTACTTTGATTTGATTCGTCGGCAAGGTCGTATAAATGCACCAAGGAAGGTTACTCTGATAGAACCTTCTGCCTTTACGCTGGGAAGAGCCAATGCCAATGTTAGTCAAGCTTACAGCGGTTATAAGACGAAGATAGAAACGAAATGCGCCTATCTTCCAGCAGATAGCGAAACCAAGGGCGAAGTAATTGAGCGTATCGATGTTTCAAGTCCAGTCTGCATCCATTTCTTTTCAAATATCCTTGATATTGAGGCGGTTGATTTGAAAGGATTGGCCCGTGTTCTAGGCAACGCACCAGGCATCCATTTCATCATGTGCATGGGGCCTACGGTAAATGCATCTCGTATGGATGCGTTTGCAAGGTATTTTGATCTTGATGCAAAAGATGAATTGCAGAATTTCTATACGAATGAGTTTGGATATTATCCCAACGGAAAAGCATATACAGCAAAAATCAAATGTTTTCGCATAGAAGTGGTACAAGGAAAGTCTATTCTTATCCCATACTCCTTTTACCCTCCAAAGCAATTCTTTGCCGCATACAAGCTGGATTACCAAGATGCAGAAGAAGCACATGAACATAGTGCTTTTGAGGTACTTGCACCATTCGATATTGGAGCCAGCGTACATGATGACATCGACCCGATTCTTGCTGTACTAAGTAATATCATCAGCAGAGGCCTTCCTTCAAAAGCCAGTCCATTCCTCGAAAAAGTGTTTTCCGAAACCTTCGGGACAACAAAAGAAAGCAATCCATTAGGCTCGATAGTATATGAGAGCAATGGACACAAAACATCTTCTTTTGAGAGAGGTTTTGAGCGTGTCCCTGTTTCGGTGGCAAGGATTGAAAAGGTCATTGTTGAAGCAATGATTTCAGGACATCTTGATTGGAGTGCTTCACATTGGAATGTGCTGGTCAAGGAGAATGATCATCCTTGTGCCGCGCTCGCTTTTGAAGACCTGAAACAGATGTATAACAATCTGACCTCTTTAACGGTAAAGTATTCTGCCAGAAGGTTTCCAGAGGTTACGTTGACGGTGGTTTCAGCACATACTGATTCGCCACTTCATCTTGGAGCCAATGTGATGGAGCGGCCCTCCACAGCTGTGTCAGGAAAAGAGTATGACCTTGTTGTTGACTATAGCTTTGACGATTTCTGCGATGCAAGAAACGTGGAGTTCTCGGAGTTCAAAGCCAAAAACAAGTGCTATTTCAATGTCCGCTCATCAGAGGAAGTGTATGAAGAAAGGACAATCTACACGACCGAAAGGATTCAGTACAAGGCATTAACCACAAGAGATGAGCGTGGAGCGTATACACCCAATGAGAACGAAGTAACACATTTGCGTTATTTCCTCCAACTGCTGTTCCGCAAACAAGATTTCAGAGAAGGCCAGCTCCCTATTTTAAGTCGTGCCGTTCAACTGGAAAGCGTGATTGGCTTGCTGCCTACCGGCGGCGGTAAATCACTCACATATCAATTGGCAGCTTTGTTGCAACCCGGTGTGTCTATTGTGATAGATCCTTTGACCTCTTTGATGAAGGACCAATATGACGGCTTGTTAAAGAACGGTATAGACTGTTGTACTTTCATCAACTCTACCGTTGGAAAGGAATTGATGTATGAAAGAGAGGCAAAAATGTCGGAATCAAAAGTTCAGATACTTTTTGTTTCACCAGAAAGGCTATGCATCTACCGCTTTAGACAGAAACTAAAAGCGATGGCCGAAGGCCATATCTATTTCGCATACGGTGTCATTGATGAAGTGCATTGCGTTTCGGAATGGGGGCATGATTTCCGTTTCTCATATCTACACTTAGGAAGAAACCTATACAATTATGTACTGCCAAAGCAAAGCGAAGAAGGAAACGAGCATATTTCTCTGTTTGGTCTTACAGCCACAGCTTCCTTCGACGTTCTCGCCGACGTAGAACGTGAGCTGTCGGGAGATTCTGCATTCCCGCTTGACACTGATGCAACCGTGAGGTTTGAGAACACTAACAGGTTGGAATTGCAATACCGTGTTGTACCTGTGAGAGCGAACTATGCGCGAAGCAAGTGGGATGTGTTTGAGGTGAAGAACGCGAGTGCGCCTAGAGTACTGGACCAAGCACGGAATATGTTGCAGGAACTTGAATCGCCAGCGGCCATCCAGCGAATAAAGGAGCGGTTCATTGAGAGAGAGAATATCGTAGATCCTGATCTTCAGGAGAGAATCAACAATGCAGATTTGACCGTTGATGTACCTGACCATTGGTATCTAAACAATGGCGCTTCAGCCATTGTTTTCTGTCCTCATCGTAGAGGAAGCATCGGGGTAAATAACACTCAAAACAATCTTGGTATAGTTTCATCAATCCAAACCGCTCTTGGGTGTGACAGAATCAGTGGATATGTAGGCGGTGACGAATTGACTGCACAAGATGAGTTTCTGCATGGGGAGAGTGACGTCATGGTTGCTACTAAGGCGTTTGGAATGGGCATTGACAAACCCGACGTTCGATTTACTTTGAACGTGAACCATTCAGGCTCCTTGGAAGCCTTTGTGCAGGAAGCAGGACGTGCAGGGCGAGATAGAAAGATGGCACTATCCATTATTCTCTATTCTGAGCAACTAGGAGCAGACCGTGAAGTTCACCAATTCTTCTATGACAACAATTTCAAAGGTGCAGATTTCGAGAAGCATGTGATGTATTTCTTGATGGAGCACCAAAATACGAGTGTTGTTTTTCAAGGAGGAATCGTAGCTCCAAGAAATGTTGCGGGTTTTATGTCGGAACTTATGGCAGCAGAGGAAGGGCAGGTGATTGTTTCAACAATCTCCTACCAAGTCCAGAGCCAGGATTTCATTGCACTCAATCATCGGCTGCGCAAGTTCGGTTTGCAAGAGATTGAAAAAGAAGAGGACTATCAAGCTTCACTTGAAAAAGCCATATACAGAATGTGCTGCGTTGGTATCGTTGATGATTTCACACGAGACTATAGCGCACGGACATTTAGAATAGTGACGAAGAGAAAGCCGGATGGTGGGTATTACCAGGGACTGAAACGCTTCTTGATGAGGTACTATACAGAAGAGCGAGCCGATGTGGAAATGATTCGAGCTTACTCGTTCAAAGGTCAGAATGAGATTCAGCGGTGCCTTGGGTATTTGACAGAATTTGTGTATCAGAAGATTGCAACAAAGCGGAAACAAGCAACCGATGACATGGAACGTTTCTGCAATGATGCCATTCACAATACCAATAATTGGCTTGAAGTTAATGAAGACCTGAAGGACTTCATCTTCTTTTATTTTAACTCCAAGTATGCGAGAGAAGGTTATATGGTTGACATCAATGGAGTGCCCACACCCTATTCGCTTACTGATGACACCCAACGAGGAGCTAACTCGTCATACGACATACTCTTTAAGTATATGAAGGTTATTGATGATGAACTGGTGAACGAAGGAACACCTAAAGACAATGTGATGCATCTTCAGGGTGCTGTCCGCTTGATACGACGGGCTTTGACGGAGCCTAACCCAACATTAGATTTGCTGAATGTGTTTTGTATCAAGTTTTTGAAGAGCAATACGAAAAACGCCATCGCAGAATTGGAGCGTAGCTATATGGAAGGCTACTATGAATTCTGTAAGAGAACGTCATCGAAGCAAGAGTTTCTAGCCAAGATGAAAGAATTTAAAGACACTTTGCTTGCAAAGAAAGTTGTCGCAAAGGATGACATCAAGCAGATGGAAGGATGGGATCTCCTTTGTGAAATCAGGCTGCAGAATGATTGGCTGGAGGCATTCAAAACAAAATTCATCGAATAGAACAATTAAAACATACAAAAATGGATAACCAGGAACTACTTGAAAATCTTGCACAACTGCAAAAAAGCCTCAAAGACATTGAGTCTGCAAGGAAAATGGTAGACGAAACTGTTAGTGCTTACAAAGGAGGTGCAAAACAGATAAAAGCCTATTCCGAACAGCTTTCATCGGTTTCGGAGAAGATAGGCCAGTTGATAGACCAAATCAAACAGAACAAGGACACGCTTTCTTCGGAGGTGGATGCAAAAATCAATGCAGCCATCACAAAAATTGAAAGGGCAACATCTACTTTCTCTGATAAGACGGGGCAACAGATAGATGGTTTTAAAAGTAAAACCGATTCGGCCATAAATGGGCTGAATAGCGTAATAACTGGTTTTGTCGGAGAAGCCAAGCAAGCCATCAACCAGGCTGCCGAAGCTGGTAAGACTTCCCAGAAAAAGGCAAAAGATGCTCTCGATGCGGCAACGACAAAGATGGAAATAACCATTAAAGATCTTAACGAGAAGAACGAGAAGCTGTTTACAGACTTTAAGGCATCGGTCGGAAAGAAAATAACGATAGTGGCCATCATCTTGGCAATACTGATGATAGCCAATATTGTGATGTATTTTGTACGTTGATGAATTGGTAGTCGCTGTTTATGAATAAGAATAAACACCTAACGATAAAATCCAGAGCCTTATTTCTGTTATGTTTTACCCTTTCGCTGCTCTTGTTCATCTTTGAGCTATAGCGCCATCTGGGGCAACGGCATGGAAGTCTCCAAAAGCGAATCGGACGAGGACGACATCAGCTTTTCCATCCCCGTCAAAAATCAAACAAAGACCTTCCATGTTTTCCCTTCGCATCGTTTTTTTTCCTAATTTTGCAACCGTCAGAAAATTGCTCCCATGGATATCGACGACAAGACGGATTTGGAAAACGATGATGCACTGAACGATGTGCCGCAAGAGAATCAGCAAGGTGATACTCAAGTTGCTGATGCTCAAGAGGAAAAGTTTCAGGTGATACCACTGAAAGGCATGTTCGAGAACTGGTTTCTCGACTATGCCTCCTACGTCATCCTTGAACGCGCCGTGCCGGCCATCGAGGACGGCCTGAAGCCGGTGCAACGCCGCATCCTTCACTCGATGGACGAACTCGACGACGGCCGCTTCAACAAGGTGGCCAACATCGTGGGCAACACGATGAAATACCATCCGCACGGCGACGCCTCCATCGGCGACGCTTTGGTGCAACTCGCTCAGAAAGACCTGCTTATCGACACACAAGGTAACTTTGGCAACATCCTCACGGGCGACGATGCCGCCGCCCCGCGTTACATCGAGGCGCGCCTCTCGAAGTTCGCCAAGGAAGTCGTTTTCAACCATAAGACCACCGACTGGACGCGCTCCTACGACAACCGTAACGCCGAGCCTGTGTCGCTGCCGGTGAAGTTCCCGCTCCTGCTGGCGCAAGGCACCGAAGGCATCGCCGTGGGCCTGGCCTCCAAGTTCTTGCCGCACAATTTCAACGAACTGATTGACGCTTCCATCGCCTACCTGAAGGACGAGCCTTTCACGCTCTATCCCGACTTTCCGACGGGCGGCCTCATGGACGTGACCAACTACAACGACGGTCTCCGTGGCGGCAAGGTGCGCATCCGTGCCCGCATCAGCCAACAGGACAAAAAGACGCTTGTAATCAGTGAGATACCCTACGGAACGACGACGGGTGGCCTCATCGAAAGCATCGTGAAATGCAACGACAAGGGCAAAATCAAAATCAAGAAAATCGACGACAACACCGCCGAACAGTGCGAAATCGTCATCTATTTGGCCCCTGGCGTCTCGCCCGACCAAACCATCGACGCGCTTTATGCCTTCACGGATTGCGAGGTCTCCATCTCGCCCAACGCCTGCGTCATCGTCAACCAACATCCGGCCTTCATGGGCGTGAGCGAGATTCTGCGCCTCAGCACCGACCGCACAATGGAGCTGCTGAGCCTCGAACTGCGCATTCTGATTGATGAGTTGGAAAACAGCTGGCACTGGATTTCTTTGGAGAAGATCTTCTTCGAGAAGGGCATCTACAAGGAACTCGAAAACCGCGATTACGCCACTTGGGACGACCAACTGACGGGCATCGAGCGCCGCTTCGATCCGTATCGTCAACTGCTGAAGCGCGAAGTGACCCGCGAAGACGTGGAGAAACTCTGCGAGAAACCTGTCCGCAAAATCTCGAAGTTCGACATCAAGAAGGCCGACGAACAGTTAGCGGACCTTGAAAAACGGATGGAGGAGGCCTGCTATAACCTCGACCATATCGTCGACTATACCATCGACTATTTCCTGCACATCAAGGAGAAATACGGCGAGGGGCGCGAACGCAAGACCGAGATCCGCAACTTCGACAACATTTCGGCTGTGGCCGTGGCCGCCAACAACGAAAAGCTGTACGTCAACAAGGAGGAAGGCTTCGTCTGCACCGGCGAGGGCCTAAAGCGCGAGAAGAACAAGGAAGCCTACGAGTTCGTTTGTGACTGCTCCGACTTGGACGATATCATCGTTTTCCACGAGGACGGTAAGTATTCCGTGGTGAAACTGCAACCAAAACTCTTTGTGGGCCAAAAGGTTATCCACGTCGATGTGTTCCACAAGAACGACGACCGCACGACCTACAATGCCGTATATCGCGACGGCAAGAACGGTGCGCCGCATTATGTGAAGCGTTTCGCCGTGAAGGGCGTCACCCGCGACAAGGAATACGACCTCACGCAAGGCAAACCCGGCTCGAAGGTGCGCTATTTCTCGTCGAATCCCAACGGCGAGGCCGAAATCATCAAGGTGACCTTGGTGCTGTTCAGCAAGAAGCAGAAGACGGTGGACTACAACTTCGCCGACCTCACCGTGAAAGGCCGCGACGCTCGTGGCAACCTGCTGACGAAATACGAAGTCAGGGAAATCAAGAAGGGTGGGGAAGGCGTTTCCACGCTTGAGGCCCGCGACATTTGGTACGACGACACCGTACGCCGCCTCAATGCCGACAAGCGCGGACAATACCTTGGCGCTTTCGAGGGCGACGACAAGATCCTGCAAATCTTCGCCAATGGCGAGTTCAAGATTTCGGGCTTCGACCTCAACACACACTTCGACGACGACATGGTGGAAATCCGCAAGTTCGACGCGGAAGAAATCTTTTCGGTCGTCTACATCGAAGGCGAGACGCAGAAGATGTACCTGAAGCGCTTCTGCATCGAGGCCGAGACCAAGTTGAACACGCGCATCTCGTTCATCGGCGAGCATCCCGAGGCGAAATATTTGGGCCGCAGTGTCGACGAATTGCCGCGCCTGCTGCTGAGCTACAAGGTGAGCGATGCAGGCAACAGCTTCCCCGACGACGAGGTCAACGTGGAAGAGTTCATCGGCATCAAGAGCTACAAGGCCAAGGGCAAGCGCCTCTCGACGAGAGAAATCGACAGTTGGCAGTTCCTTGAGCCATATGAGCCTGAGCCAAAGGAAGATGAAAATGAGGCCCCTGAGCTTGTCGAAGGGCCGATACAAGAATCTCAAATCACTGATTCTGAAGTTACTGATCCTGTCGATGGACCGACAGACACCAACGAAAAAGTAAACGTCAATCCTGCCGATGTGCCGATGGAGGTCTTCAAACCTCAAGGCGACGGCGTGCAAATGGATTTATTTGGAGATGATCTACCATGAAAAAAAATAGCTTTGTTATTGGGTCATTGTTAGCACTGTTATTGTGCAGTTGTCAAACCGAGCGAAAGTTAGCCAAAGCCTTCGTCGAAAAACAAGCCAAAACTCAAGTGGCGGTCTATTTCCCTGAGCAAGCGGAGGTTAAGGTGGAATACAATACGCAATACGACCAAAAGACCGAAGTCTTGAACGGTTTCAGTCAGGACCTGTTTTTGGATGTCATGTATAATGCATACGCCGATGGGCTTCGAGCCTATAATCTTGATGTGTATGTCCCAGAAGACGCTGACAATGTGCAAGTTGATTCCACGCATTGGCTGGTGATGCTCTCGCGGATGGAGATTTCGGGGCGCATCACGGAGTATGAGGACTATTATTACAGCGAAACGGACGAGTTCAGCTATAAATATCCTTTAAACACGGTCAACGTGGCTTCGTGGTTTGAGATTAACGACGGCGAGTGGCGACCCGTTCAGTTTTGCGAGCACAACCTCATGGACGGCTTTGATTCGAGGGTGAATTTCTCCATGTGGGACAATATCGTAGATTATGACTATGATATTGATACACTGAAACTTGAAGATGTGTATAACTACGCGGTGTTTTTAGGCAAGCTCTACGCGAGTTATACTTACGACTACATGATGAACAGTTATGTGGGCAAAGAGTTGCAAAAGCAAAACTATTCTTTCCAGGTTTTGCAGAGCTACGACCCCTTTAAGAAAGAGTTGCACTATATCGAAGAGGATGACGGGTTTGTTCCAGCTGACAATTGACAGTCGTTCAGTTGTTTAGCTCTGAATAACTCCAAACCGCAAACTCTAACCTCTCATCTCCCTCTCAATCGTCTCTTTGAGTTCCGAAGGCTTGATGGTCTTGATTTCGCCGCCCACCACCATGCTGATGTTGCCCGTCTCTTCCGAAACCACAAGGGCGATGCAGTCGTTGACTTCGGTCACGCCGATGGCGGCACGGTGGCGCAGGCCGTAATGTCCCGGAATGTTGGTTTTGTTGGTCACGGGAAGGATGCAGCGTGCAGCCGTGATGCGGTTGTGGCGGATGATCATCGCGCCGTCGTGCAGTGGGCTGTTCTTGAAGAAGATGTTCTCAATCAGCGGGTTGCTGATGTCGGCGTTGACCATGACGCCTGTCGTAACAATGTCGTCAAGGTTGTTCTGTCGGGTGAGCAGGATGAGCGCCCCTTGTTTGATGTCCGACATGTTGAGGCAGGCCTTGGTGATGGCGTCGATGTTGAGGTCGACATTGCTCCTCACTTTCAGGAACTTGAACCTTTGCATGAACTTGCCTTCCTGAGCTTGTGCGCCGATGGTGAACAGGAACCGTCGTATCTCCGGCTGGAAGATGATGATGAGCGCGATGAAGCCCACGCTGACGAAAGCCCCCAAGATGGCGGTCAGCATTTCCATCTGCAACGCCTTGACCAACTGCCAGATAAGGAAGATGGCGACGATGCCGATGAAGATACTCATGGCCGAGGTGCCTTTCAGCAGCCGATAGAGGCCGTAGAAGAGCATGGCCACCAGAAAGATGTCGATGATGTCGAAAACGCTGACTTGGATGAAAAGGTCGATCATGGTTCCAATTTTGCGGCAAAATTACGAAAACTACCGACCAATTCGACAGCCTCGCGTGCTTTTTTCACGTCGTGGACGCGCAGGATGTCGGCTCCGTTGAGCAAGGCGATGGTGTTGAGCACTGTCGTTCCGTTTTCTGCCTCTTGGGGAGTGGTACCGAGCACCTTATTAATTAATGACTTCCGCGAAATGCCGATGAGGATGGGCAGATGGTGATAGCGATAACGGTTCAAGTCGCTGAGCAACTGATAGTTGGCTTCAAGGCTTTTGCCGAAGCCGATGCCAGGGTCAAGGATAATCTGCTGTTTGCCAAAAGATTCAAGGATTTGGCATTGCTGCTCAAAGAAGTCGTAAACGGTTTGGAGGATGTCGCCGCCGAGGGCGTATTGGTGCATGGTTTCGGGCGAGCCAACGCAGTGCATTAATATATAAGGTGTGTGGTTTGTGCCAATGAAGGGCAGCATCTCCGCATCGAAAAGCCCGCCTGAGATGTCGTTGATGAGGTCGGCACCTTCGCCGATGCAGGCCTCGGCCACGTTTTTCCTGAACGTGTCGATGGAAACAAGCGCGTCAGGAAAACGTTTCCTGATGGATTTCAGAATCGGGACAACGCGCTCCATCTCCTCCGTTTCGGTGGCGATGGCGTTGTTGGGGCGGGTGGAGCAGCCCCCGATGTCGATGAAGTCGGCACCTTCGTCGAGCATTTGCTCAACGTGTTGCAAGGCGTTGTCCATCAGGTTGTAACGACCTCCGTCGGAGAACGAGTCGGGCGTCACGTTGAGGATGCCCATCACGGTGGGACGGTCGAAAAAGTGGGTTTTATTCTTGGAAATCAGTCTCAGCATTGGAAAAAGTATTATTTTTGCAAAAATACATTTTTCATGCAAAAGCACGATACAAAAAACCAATTTCACGCGGTGTTGGCGCAATGCCGCAAGCTGTTTGTCGACAAGATGAAAGACTATGGACCGGCCTGGCGCATCCTGCGGACACCTTCGATAACCGACCAGATTTTTATCAAGGTGAAGAGAATCAGGACGTTGCAAACGACTTCGGAACGCATGGTCGACGAAGGCATCGAGCCTGAGTTCATCGGCATCGTCAACTATGCGGCGATGGGTGTCATCCAACTGCGCCTCGGCGTGGTCGACCAGCCCGATTTGAGTGCCGACGAGGCCACCGAATGGTTCGACAAGGTGACCAACGAGGCCTACGAGCTGATGACACGCAAGAACCACGACTACAGCGAGGCCTGGCGCGACATGCGCGTCAGCTCTATCACCGACCTGATTATGAGCAAGGTGCTGCGCACGAAGAGCATCGAGGACCATGGAGGCAAGACCCTCGTTTCTGAAGGCCTCGACGCCAACTATTATGATATGATCAACTATGCTGTTTTTGCCTTGATTTTGATGGGCGAGGAGGTGCGCGATGAGAAATAAGAAGTCTTCGGCCATTGCGTGGGCAAGTATTTTGGCGGCCCTTGCCTCGGCGGTAGGGATTTTTTTCCTGCCTGAATATCGGTTTTGGTTTTTGGCCATCCTTTTGCTTAACTTATTGGTTGCCACCGTTTTCAACAAAAGATACAGCAACTTTGCGCTGGTCGTTTGCCGTTTTTTGGTGGGTGCCTTGTTCATTTTCAGCAGTTTCACCAAGGGTGTCGACCCGTTAGGGACGAAATACAAGATGCTCGACTACCTTGCGGTTTATGGCATGACATGGCTCAACGATGCGGCTTTAGTTCTGGCCTTCTTGTTGATTTTGGCTGAGTTTATTGTAGGCATCTGCCTGTTGACCAATATTTTGCCACGATTGGCGACATTGGGTGCGACCTTGCTGATGCTGTTTTTCACCTTCACGACGCTCTTTGATGCGCTCTACGACCTCGTGCCCGATTGCGGCTGCTTCGGGACGGCCATCAAGATGAGCAACTGGCAGACGTTCTACAAGAACTTGGTCATCGACGCGGTGCTTATCCCACTGGTATTGAACAACAAACAGCTGAAAAACGGCCTTAAGCTACCTACCCAATTTATCATTGCCATTGCCTATGCCATGGCTTTTCTGGCGTTTGAGGTTTACAACTACCGGCACCTGCCCGTGGTTGACTTCATGAACTGGAAAGTGGGCAAGCAGATGAATGCCGAACCTGCCGAACCAAGTCGTATCTACTTGACTTACAGAAACAAGGCAACGGGCGAGACCCAAGAATACCTTTCGCCCAACTATCCTTGGAACGACTCGGTGTGGATGTCGCAATGGGAGTTTGTCAACCAAAGGACCGAAGGCGGAAACAACTATCTTGGTTTCAGTGCGTTGGATGAAGACGGAAACGACGTCACTGCCGACATCCTCGCCACCGAAAACCTTTTGATGTTCACTTCCAATGACTTGTCGACGCTGACCGAGAAGGACTGGAATAAGGTGGCCGACCTCAACAAGGCAGCCCAGCAAACCGACTACACTGTGATTTGGGTCGTTGCCAACAATCCTGAATATGTGGAGCAGCTTCGCGAAAACAAAGGATTCGTTTTTGAGGTGTATTATGGCGACGAGCTGGAAATCAAGACGATAGTCCGCTCCAACCCAGGCTTGATTTGGCTCGACAGCGGATTGGTGAAAGACAAATGGAGTGTGTTCGACTTCGATGACGCTTTGAAGGTGTTGTTCTAAAATGGGCAGTTACATCATCCGAAAGTTGCTTTACGGTGTCGCGGTGCTTTGGGGTGTCGCCACTTTGGTGTTTTGCCTGTTCAACATCTTGCCTGGCGACCCCGCCCAAATGATGCTCGGACAGCGTGCCGACAAAGAATCGGTGGATGCCATTCGCGAAGAGTTGGGGTTGAACCAAAGTCTTGGTAAACAATATGTTGACTACCTGAACGATTTGGTCCCAATCTCGTTCTACAATCTCTCTAAAGGTACGCAAAAATTGGAAAGGATTGGACGTTATGCCGAAATTGCCACCATCGGTTCGACGGCCATCGTGCTGAAAGCGCCTTATTTACGCATGTCGTACCAAAGCAAGCGCAAGGTGTCCGACATTTTGGGCGAGGCTTTCCCAAATACCTTGCTGCTGGCGTTTGTCTCCATCTCCATCGCGATGGTCCTGGGATTGGCCATCGGTATCCTGACAGCGGTGTTCAACACCAAGTTCCTCAACAAGTTGACGCTATTCGTCACCACCATTGGCATGTCGTTGCCATCGTTTTTCGCGGCCATCCTGATGGCTTGGGTTTTCGGCTTCCTGCTCGAACACTGGACGGGCCTGGGCATGACGGGAAGCCTTTATACCGTCGACGAATACGGCAGGGGAGAGTTCTTGAGCTTGCGCAACCTCATCTTGCCTGCCTTGACGTTGGGGATGCGCCCCTTGGCGGTGGTCACTGAGCTGACGCGCACGTCTTTGCTCGAAGCCCTGTCGATGGACTATGTGCGAACAGCGCGTGCCAAAGGCCTGAAGCCGTTTCGCATCATCTGCATCCATGCCTTGCGCAATGCGTTGAACCCCGTGGTGACGGCGGTTTCGGGCTGGTTTGCCTCGTTGCTGGCTGGTGCGGTTTTCGTGGAATATGTGTTCGACTGGAAGGGCATCGGCGTGGTGGTGGTCGACGCGCTCGACAAATACGATTTCCCCGTCATCATGGGTGCGGTGCTGCTCATCGCTGTCATGCTGATCGTCGTCAACATCTTGGTCGACATCGTTTATGGCATCATTGATCCGAGAGTGAGGATGAGTTAAGTTTAGAGTTTAGAGTAGTTGGAGGTTTAGAGTTAGTAGTTAGTAGTGCTTATGGCTTATAGCTTATGGCTGATGGCTTACAGCCAGAAGCCAGAAGCCAATTCTTAAATCTTTGAATATTAAATCCTTAAATGAATAAAATCGGAAAATACGAATTTATGGCTGAGCCGTTCCATTGCGATTTTTCGGGGCGGATGTTCCTCGGTCATCTTGGCAACCAGATGCTCAACGCGGCTGATTTCCATTCCACCGACCGTGGCTTTGGGATGAAATACCTGATGAGTATCAAGCGGTCGTGGGTGCTGTCGCGCTTGGCCATCGAGATGGAGGAAATGCCCTCGCAATATGAACGTTACAGCATCGAAACCTGGGTGGAAAGCGCGATGAAGTTCTTCACGAGCCGCAATTTTTGCGTTTCTGACAGCAACGGGCGGGTCTATGGCTATGGCCGTTCCATCTGGGCCATGATTGATACGGAGACGCGCCAGCCCACCGACATTTACGCCATCGACAACGGCGCCATCGACAAGTGGATTGTGGCCGACAAGCCTTGTCCCATCGAGAAAGGCGGTAGGGTGAGGATGGGCGACAAGGCGAAACTCGTCCACTCAATCGACATCAACTATAACGACATCGACATCAACGGGCATGTCAATTCGGTGAAATACATTGAGCATGTGCTTGATTTGTGGGACATTGCATGGTATTGCGAGCATCGCCTCAAGCGGTTTGAGATCGCCTACGTCGCTGAGGCTCACCAAGGCGACAAGATGGGTTTCTATCGTGAACAAACCGCTGAAAACGAGTATTGTGTTCGTTTGGTCAAGACTGAGCCAGGCGAACAAAACGCTGTTGAGGTCTGCCGTTGCAAGTTGGTATTCAGTTGATCATCCACGAAACGCCTGCGCCAATGCCGTAGTGCTTGCCGAAATCCCTAAAATCCATGTCGGCTTCGATGTCGAGTTGCACGCGCCGCGAAACCAACCAGGTCAGACCAAATTCCGTCAAGTGTTGGCTTTTTTCCTCCCGATGCAGGTAATGGTACGTCTCGATGAAGGCGCCAAGGCTTTCCGTGATGTTGCCGCCAAAACCTATGGCGAGGAAGGTCTTGGGGGCAGCCGTCTCGCCGTCCCATTCCAATCCGGCGTTATAGCAAAGCCAGAAGCGTTCGCCGATGGTATGTTCAAAGATGGCATACATCGCGGGAGCGAGGTGGGAGGGAAGTTGCTCCTTGGTCCCCACATGGGGCGACTTGAGTTCGGCCAAAAAACCGACCGTCGGGATGATGCCGTGACCTTCGTTCAGCTTGAACTTCACCCCAGCCGTGAGCGGGCCTACGCCAAAAGTGGGTCTTGGCTCAAGGCCGTCATAGGATAGCAAGAAGTCGGAACCCAAGCGCAATTCCATGTTCTCGAAGAGACCGTACCTGAGCATCGTGCTGTTGAGGGTGACGGTGCGTTCGCCATCAGGCATCGACTCGAAAGCGAAGCCGTTGTCCCAAGTGATTTTATGGTGTTGCACGACAGCTGCCCCATAGGTGAATCCCGGTCGGTCGGGGACGACGATTGGGAGTTCGTCTTGGGCGTGGCAAATGCCGAAAACCATTGTCAGGCCAATAAGCAAGGATAGTTTCTTCATCAAATCATTGAATTATAAAATGGATTTTTGGGAATTGAAGCCACAAAGATAGTAAAACTTTTGTGTGGTTATGGAATATTTCGTATTTTTGTCCTTTTAAAAATTCGACATCTTTGGCTATAAACCATTGAATCTTAAATCTTTAAATCTTAAATCTGAAATAATAATCTTATGAGAAGCAAAATCGTAGCAGGAAACTGGAAAATGAACCTCACTTTCGATGAGGCCGAAACTTTGGTCGACGACATCCTTGACCGCCTTGACGAGCAGGACGAGCTGAACTGCGAAGTGATCATCTGCCCGCCGTTCCCTTATCTTGAGATGCTGACGGACTATGAGTTTGACGAACAGCGCTTTAACGTGGGCGCACAGAATTGCAGCGCCTACGACAAAGGTGCCTACACGGGCGAAGTGTCGGCCAAGATGCTGAAATCCATCGACGTGGACTACTGTATCGTAGGTCACAGCGAGCGCAGGAAATATTTCGGCGAGACCAATGAAATCCTTGCCGAAAAGATTAATCGGTTGATTGAGAACAATATGTCGCCGATTTATTGCGTGGGCGAGGTGCTTGAGGAACGCGAGGCAGGTCGCCATTTCGATGTGGTGAAGGAACAGCTCGAAAAAGGTTTGTTCCATTTGGACGGTGATGCTATCTATGATACAATCATCGCCTATGAACCCGTGTGGGCCATCGGCACGGGCAAGACCGCCACGCCCGAGCAGGCACAGGAGATGCACGCCTACATCCGCTCGCTCATCAAGGAACATTACGACGAGGCGACTGCCGACGAAATCCGCATCCTCTACGGCGGTAGCTGCAACGCCAAGAACGCCACCGAGCTGTTCTCGCAGCCCGACGTCGACGGAGGCCTCATCGGTGGAGCCTCGCTAAAGGCCGACGACTTCGTTTCCATCTGCAACCAAGCCTCACATATCGGAGAAGAATAATATCGGTTTTCAACACGAATGGCCATGAATTAACCACAAATTTTCATTAATTCATTTCTGATAATTCGTGGTACATTCGTGATTATTCGTGTATAACAAAAAGAATGATGAAGACATTCGAGTATTCGTTTACTGCGCCAGGCTCCGATATTCAACACGATATGTTAGTGTCGATGTTGGCTGAAATCGGCTTTGACTCGTTTATGGACGATTCAATGGGGCTAAAAGCCTATTGCTCAGCCGAAAACCGCAACGATGATGCCGTGGAAAGCCTATTGGCCGACCCTGCGTTTTTCGACGTTCATCTGCTGAAAGTGGAGGAGATGCCCGACAAGGACTGGAACGAGCTTTGGGAAGCCTCGTACCAGCCCGTGGTGGTCAACGAGCGATGCCGTGTGCGTGCGCCTTTCCACGAACCCGACCCTAATTTCGAGTTCGACCTCGTCATCGAGCCGAAAATGTCGTTTGGCACGGCCAACCATGAAACCACTTCGCAAATCATCTCGCTGATGCTTGAGACTGATTTTCAGGGCAAACAAGTGTTGGATATGGGCAGTGGAACTGCGGTGTTGGCGATTTTGGCCAAAAGATTGGGGGCGGCTCGCACAGTTGCCATCGACAACGACGAATGGGCCTATCGCAATGCCTTCACCAACTGCGAGTTGAACGGCATCAGCGATATTGAGATTGTGCTCGGCGATGCTTTGTCCATCAGCGGAAAGTTTGATGTTGTTTTGGCCAACATCAACCGCAACATCCTCCTGCGCGACATGCACTATTATGTTGCCGCCATGACCCCCGAAGCCCGTATCTTCTTTAGTGGCTTCTACACAGAGGATTTGGACAGCATCAAGGCCGAAGCCGAACGTTTGGGACTGCGCTATTGTCGCCACCTGAGTCGCAACAATTGGGTGGCTGCTGAATTTTGTAAATAACTGGTTTTTAATCTGCAAAGAATGAAAAAAGGAATCCTAACCACCGTTTTTTTGCTCCTGCTGGGCATCACATCGGGCTTCGCGCAGGCGTTTTTCTCCACCGACAAGGAGAGCTTCTACAATGAGTTGTCGGCCTATTTGGCTTCGTCCACGTCGAAGCAAGACCGCGACGAGGCGGCTGTCATCATGCAGGCCTTCCGTGGGCCATGGGACAGCTACTACGATGGCTCGGAAGCCAATACCATCATGGGATTGTGCGAGTTGCTTCATGCCAAGAGTGGGGGCAAGGCTTATGCCAACATCTTCAATTTCATCGAGGTGGTGCAGAAGATCCCTACCGCCGGATTGGGACACAAGGACGTGAACAATTGGCTTTCGTACACCGATGCCAAGGTCCGGAAGTCGATGAACGGTGTCGACAAGTATTTGGCATCGAGTCGTAACATCTTCGTCGACAAGGTGTTGTCGGCCAAAGGCAACTCCAAATGGTCGCTCCGCGAGGCCTTGATAGGGTTCCCCTCGAAGGAGCGTTTTGAGCTGACCGTCGACGGCACTTTGGTGCTGGCCTCGCAAAAGGACGAGTCGGCGCTCAAGAATACCAAGGGCGTTTATTACCTCGACGACAACCGATGGGATGGCATGGGAGGGCGTGCCGACTGGTCGCGCTTCGACATCCCGTCAGACCAAGTGTTTGTCACTTTGCCGGAGTATTACACCATCGACCTCAGCCGTTCCGAATACGCCATCGACTCGGTGATTTTCCACGAACGCCAGCATTTCGACCAAGACATCCTTTGCCGTTTCGAGGACAAGGTGTTAGTGAACGCGCCCAACGAAAAGACGATGTTTCCGCGTGTGAAGTCGTATCGCTCTGATTATGTGATCAAAAACATTATGAAGAACATCGACTTCGAGGGGGGCATCGGCATGATGGGCAACCAAGTGGATGTGTTTGGTGGCGTCGACAACAAGGCGATGTTCCATTTCCGCTACAAGGGCAAGGAAGTCGTCAAGGTGCAGGCTCAGCGTTTCGTGATGTCGATGGACGAGTTGCTCGTTTCCGACCACGCCGCCATGCGTCTCTATCTGATCGACACCGTTTCGGGCCAGGAAAAGGATTCCATCTATCACAACGGACTTGGCTTCCGCTATGATAACAAGTTGCGTAAGATGATGATTTACCGTTCGTTGAAAGACTATGGCGATGGCCCGTTCCACGATTATTATCACGGAGTCGACATCTTCTTGGAGGCCATGTATTGGAACATTGACGAATCGAATGTCGACTTCCGCAGGATGGAAGGCGTCAATCCGACGAGCGAGGGCGATGTGGTTTCGGTCAACTATTACCGCCACGACGACTTCAAGCGGCTGCAAGGTCTCGACGGCACGCATCCGATGATACGCATCGAGAAATTCTTGCAGGGTTTCGACAATGTGGAACGTCAGGTGAAGTTTGCCGTTGGCGACTTGGCTTCCTTCCTCGGCTATCCTATCGAACAAGTCATCTCGCTGATGCTCAAGCTGCAAGCCGATGGCTATGTGGAATATGACCCTGAAACGAAATGGGTCACCGCGTTGCCGCGTTTCTTCGACGTGGTCGACTCCTACCGCGAGACCATCGACTACGACGTCATCAAGCTGCACACCTTGACGACCAATCGCCAACCCAATGTGCGCCTCGACCTCAGGACCAACGACTTGCTGGTCTACGGCATCACCAGCCAAATCGACGGCTTCGATGGTTCGGCCATCTCGCTGAGCGACCGCAAGCGTGTGGTCATCGTGCCCGACTTCGGCAAAATCACCTTCACCAAAGGCCAGAATTTCACCTTCTCGGGAGGCATTTTGGCGGGTATGTTCGAGTTCTTCACCAAAGACAGCAAGTTCAACTACCAGGACTTCACCATCAATATGGAAAAGATTGACTCGCTGAGGTTTTACGCCCGCTACGACAATCATGTCATCCCCGTCGACGGCACGTTGGAAAAGCTGAAGGGACACTTGGACATCGACCATGGCGACAACAAGTCGAGCCGTTACGAGACACCCGAATACCCCATTTTCACCAGCGATGCCGAGGGCTTCAAGTTCTTCAGGAAAATCAACGGGGGCGTGTTCCATCCAGGAAATGTCGACTCGGTGATGACCGCCGCCGACCTCGAAGGCAAGTTCTACTACAGCCTCTATCCATTTGTGGTCGACAGCCTCAACGACCTGTCAATGAAGAAGGTGCGTTTCGAAGGTGAATTGGTTTCGGCTGGCATCATGCCCAATATCGTGCAGCCTTTGGTCGTCATGGACGATTTTTCGTTGGGCTTCGTTCACCAGATCGGCGAAAACGAGACGGCATCGTATCCGCTCTATGGCGATTTGGGTCGTTTCCACAATCAGGTTTACCTCTCGTCGAGCGGTTTCTTCGGCGAAGGCACGCTCGACTATCTGACATCGGCGTTCAAGTCGGACCAGTTCATGTTCTATCCCGATTCAATCACGGGTATCACCAACCAGTTCAAGATGGTGCCCAAAGAGGACGGTACTGGCTTCCCGACGGCCTCTGCCGATGCCTTGCGCCTGAAGTGGGACATTGGCATTCCTGAACTGACGACCGAGACCATCGACAAGCCCATCTGCATGTATGGCGACACCTATTTCTCTGGCAAAACCACGCTCAAGCCCGAAGGCTATTCAGCTGACGGCAAACTGCGTTTCGGCCTGACCGAGTTCGACTCCGACCATTTCGCATTGGATAGCAGGACTTTCGTCGCCGATTCGGCCAACTTCCTCCTGTATTCCGCCGATACGTCCAACATCGCCTTTGCCGCGACCAACTACCGGGCCAACGTCGACTTTGACGCACAGAAGGTGCAATACGACTATCTCGACCAAAACAGCAACCTCGACTTCCCGATGAACCAATACATCTGCTCGCTGAAGGAAGCCAACTGGGACATGGCCACCAACAGCCTGCATCTCTACAATCCGGTGGAGAGCTTCGGCGACTATGCCACCGCCACCACGCACGAGGAACTGTTGGCGGTCCACAACAACGCATCCAAGTTCATCTCGCTCGTGCCCGAGCAAGACTCGCTGCAATTCTACAGCATGAGCGCTGAATACGACATGACCAACTACATCATCCATGCCCACGACGTGAAGATCATCCGTGTGGCCGACGCTGCTGTGTTCCCGTATCTGCACGACGTCGACATCAATGCCGAATCGAAGCTGGAACCGGTGAATGGCGAGCTGCTGGCCGACACGCTCAACCAATTCCATCTTTATAAGGATGCCGTGGTCAATATCCACAGCCGCAACCATTATGTTGCCCAAGGCACATGGGACTACACCAATGCCAATGGCATCAGCACGGCCATCAAGATGGATACCATCGTGCCAGTGGAAGGCATTACGCATGGCTATGCCAATATTGCCGAAGACGCTGATTTCAAGCTGAATACGCAGTTTGGCTTCCAAGGTCGACTGACTCTTGAAGCCACTGAGGCGTTAGGCTATTTCGATGGTAAGTTTGCTCTGCTGGCCTTCGATGAACCTGTAGCAGTTGAGGCCGTTGAGCCTGTCGAAACGCCGACGGACTCTACGAATATGGAAGTGGATGATGCTCTTGTTGAAACAGAAGAAACGGCCCCTGAGCCTGTCGAAGCAACTCTTGTAGAGACGGCACAAGACACCATTGCGGCACTCAACCATTGGTTTGCCTCGGCAACGCATATCAACCCCAATGACATCCGCATTCCTGTCGACATGGAGCGCATTCGCGAAGACGAACCTGGCATGTGCAACGGCTTGTATTATGAGTTGGCCATTGATGGAGGCTATTTCGGCTCGTTCCTGACCCCACGAGAGGGGAGGAACAATACCGTTGAGGCGGCCTCGTCGAACGGAATGCTTTGGTTCGATGCCGACAGTCTGCGTTTTGTGGTGACCGACACGACGCAATATGATGCCCATCTCGACCTCGATTCGCGTGGCATTATCCGTGGTCACGGTGGCTCCGACCTCAGCTTTGAGACGGCTCTGGCCCAATTCACGGTTTTCGGCGACTACACACAATACCCCAACGACAGCCTAACGCTGCATGGTCTCAACATCTTCAACGCCCCCGTGTTCGACGACAAGGCTTTGGAAGCAATGGCCGAGGTCTATGCCAACGCTCCCGCCGAGTCGATTGACCTGACGCAGACCAATTTCCTGTCCTATTTCCGTTCCGAGAACTCGGCTGAGAAAACCGAAGAGCTTTCAAAAAACATCGAATTGGCTGGCGGCTATCCTCAGATGGAGGCATCGGATTTCTACAGCAAGACCATCGTGATTCCCGACCTTAAGATGGAGTGGAACAACCAGTTGCACGCTTTCGTCTCGGTGGGAAAGATCGGTTTGGGCAGTTTTGGCAACCATGTGGTGAACAAATACGTCGACGGCTGCGTGATGTTCGACCGCCGTTTGGGCAACATCACCTATTTCTTCCAGAACGACATGTTCCAGACCTATATTAATTATAATGTGGGCGACGGGCAGCTGCAAGTGCATTGCACCTATTCCGACATCAACCAACGTTTGGCCGACATCAAGGAGAAGGCACGTACACGCAAGAAGGACGACAAGCGTTTCCAGTATGTGGCGGTGCCCTACGAGTCGATGCTCGACTTCCTGAACCGGCTGAAATATGCGGGCCTGAACGTCGGTGGTTTCTAAAAAATGAGAAAATTTTCGACAAAATGGTCTCCATATCCCAAATATTTGTACTTTTACCACTTCAAATTTGAATGAAATAAAAACCTATATCGCGATGAAATTCATAGTATCAAGCCTAAAGCTTTTGAAGAGCCTGCAAGCCCTGAGCGGCGTTATCGGCTCGAAGAACACTTTGCCCATCTTGGACGATTTCCTGTTCCATCTTGAGGAAAACCAACTGAGAATCACCTCGTCGGACCTCGACGTGACCATGACGGTCACCCTCGTCCCCGACATGGTGGAAGGCACTGGCGAAGTGACGATTCCTGCACGTTTGCTGCTCGAAATCATGAAGAACTTCCCCGACGTGCCGATCACGGTTTCGGTCGACAACAACACCCTTGCCATCGAATTGGTGGCTGGTGAAGGTCGCTACAAATTGGCTGGTCACAAGAGCGACGAGTTCCCACAATTGCCGGTGATGGCCGACACGTCCGTTTGGGAGATTCCCGCCGACGTGCTCGCCAAAGGCTTCGATAAGACGGTCTTTGCCACGGGTCAAGACGAAATCCGACCCATTATGAGCGGCGTGCTGATGGAAATGACGGAGAACTACCTGACCTTTGTGGCCACCGATGCCCATAAGTTGGTGCGTTACAGAAGGATGGATGTCAAGTCGGACGTGGTTGCTTCGTTCATCATGCCCAAGAAACCCATCAACCAGCTGAAGAGCATCCTGGCAGGCCTTGCCGACGAACCTGTGCATATCGAGTTCAACAAGACCAACGCCTCGTTCGTCTTTGGCGACTATATGTTGGTTTGCCGCCTCATCGAAGGCCGCTATCCCAACTACGATGCCGTCATCCCGAAGCAGAACCCCAACAAGCTGACCATCGACCGTCAGATATTCCTCTCGGCCATCCGCCGTGTTGCCGTGTTCTCAAGCAAGGCCACCCATCAGGTGCGTTTCCGCATTGCCGGACAGGAGCTTACCTTGACCGCCGAAGACATCGACTTCTACAACGAGGCCAAGGAACGCCTCACTTGCAGCTACGAGGGCGACGACATGGAAATCGGCTTCAACTCGCGCTTCCTGCAAGAGATGCTCAGCAATTTCGATTCCGAAATGGTGAAGATCGAGATGTCGGCCCCCAACCGTGCAGGCATCATCACGCCTGTCGACACCGAGAACGAGGCCGAAGACCTGCTCATGCTCCTCATGCCGGTCATGCTCAATTCGTAGGCTTTGTTCATAGAGGCACAAAAAAACCAGCGACTCGATGGCCGCTGGTTTTTTCGTTTACGTGGAACATGTTCTTACTTGACGTCCACTGTTGTGGTGCCCACGATGGTGACGGGGATGCTCAAACCTTGCTGCGAGATGGTCATCGAGAGGTTGCTCTTGAGGCTGCTCTTGGTGATGAAGCCTTGCTGCGGGTCGACGCTGGCCGTGCCGGTGTAGCTGCCGCTGATTTCCTCGGCACCCTTGCCGGTCACGGTGCCTTCCACGGTGAGGTCGACGCTCTTCTTGGAGATGGCGGCGACGGTGTAGGTGTAGTGGACGTTCATCTCGGTGCCGCTGACGTTTTGGCTCTTGTCGACGCTCCAAGTGCTGCCCACGCTCAGCTCTTCTTCAGGGAGTTGGATGACGACGCCGCCCAATTGGCTCATTTCGAGGTCGAGCGAGTCGATGACATGGCCCATGACATCATACTTGATGGTGCCTGTCTTGTTGATGGCCTTGTCCATCTCGGCGGTTTGGCCGGCAAGCATGGGGCTGGTCTTCTCGGGGTGCTCCGAGTCGTATTCCAGCTTCATGCCCATTTGGGAGATGCTCATTTTCAGGGCTTCAATCTTGGTTTCAAGTTGCACGTCGTTGGCAGTGACGTTTTTGGTGGTGAAGCTCTGGCGATACTCCATGTTTTGCGTCTGGTTCATGGTTTGGCCTTGCACTTCCATCATCATCATCATGTTGGCTTTTGCGTTGATGGTGTAGGTCTTGCCTTGTTGGGGCTTCAGGCGCAGCGTGACGCCGTCTTTGGCCATGAACGAAAGGGTTGTCAGTCCGATGAGGACCAATGCCACGGGAGCAATTCTTCTAAGGGTTTTCTTCATTTTTGTTGATTTTTGTTGTTATTGATTGTTGGATTAATGTGCAATGATGAAACGTCGGGTTTCGCCTTGGGCTGTCCTAACAAAATATATGCCATTCGGGTAGTCAGTGGCCGAAATGCGCAAATTATCTCCTTCGGTGTTGAATTCCTCAACGCGCTGCCCGATGGCGTTGTAGATGCTGACTTTGCCTAAGTTTTTGCCTGTGATGTAGATGAAATCGTTGGCGGGAACGGGAGCGATATTGAAGCGTGCCACTTGTTCGTCGATGCCGTAGGTGGTTTCATAGTAGAGCGCAATGGTGTAGACGCCAAAGTCGGTGTCGATGAAAATCGTGCCGTAGATGTCGTTTTCTTGTTTTAGGGTCGGCGTTGCATAAACTTCAAATCCAACGCTTTCGCCGATGGGGACGACAAAGCCCGTTTCGGCGATGTTTTCGCCTTCGTAAAGGAACTCAACGATGAAGTTCTCTGCATAGCAGCGGTTGATGACCAAGTCTTCCGACGTGTGGTTGGTGACGGACACCCGTTCGCCATGCGGCGAGCAACCGTGGAAATAGAGGTGGATCGATTCGGGGCTGACGATGACTTCCTCGTCGGTGATAGTTTGGGCAGTCAGATTGAAACCTAAGACCAATGCCGCAATAAGAGTGAAAAGTTTTTTCATTTGTGTAGATTTAGATTCGTATTTAGTTTGTCACACAATTAGGTGCAAAAATGCGAAAAAAAAAAACATCATGCGAAAAAATGTGTTTGAAAAGCAGTCAACCGGTCGCTTGTTTTGACAATGCGCAGGTATGGAAACTCCAAAATCTTTGACAATGCGCAGGTAAAATGGGGTTTCCGTGCTTTTTTTGCCACGCTTCGCGTCACTGCGAGGCACGAAGCAGTCCAGATTTTGTGATTGCTTCGCAAGAAATGCTTTACATTCGGCGAAGCAAAATCTTTCAAAATCAAATAAAAATCTTTCAAAAATCCTTGCAATTCCAAAATTTTCGTATCTTTGCGGCTGATTGTTCGGGGAGAAATCCGGACGGTTGAAGGCAATTTGTGCTTGTATCCTGAAATACGAAATCTGGAAAATTTTGGAAAAGGGTATTAGGTACGAGATGGCCAGTCTATTTTGTATTCAACCCAATTACTGTTGATGCATATAGGCTAGGTTAAACAAGTATCTGTTTTATTTCCAGAGGTGTTCCAGAGCCTGTATTTCTAGAATAGGTGCAATTCAAGTTTCCTAGCCTTCTTATGTGTAATCGTAAACCGGCCGAATCGGGGAACTATAGGCGAAAAAAGTTGCGCCCGTCACGGATTTAGGGTAAATTATCGTGAGAAAGCGGTATTTGATTTCTATTTTTTTATTGGCAATAGCTTTTGCTTCATGCTCTGTACCAAAGTATATGGCCCTTCCTGATAAAGTGCCTTGTCCTGTCATTCAAAACACTTGCTCTTTCGGAATCCAAAACATGGATCAAAAAGCCAAAGTGGAAAATAGTAATTTAACATGTCACTACAAGGATTTCGATGTACAATACACGATTTCTGACAGCCTCATCGTTTCACTCACCATCATCAACAATTCAAACAAGGATTTGTTGATTGACAAAACGAAATGCTTTGTGATGTACAACGGGAATTCCGCACAATTGTTCAAGGAGGCACGAATGACGGGAAGTACAATTTTTAATGATGTGACGGGATCAACCAATGTTTCTACTAACCATGGTAGAGTAATGATGATAATCCCTTCGTATTCGAAATGGAGTCCGACTCTAAATGAAACGAATTTACATTCTTCACAAATTCCCAATTTTATGACGGCAGGCGGTTTGCATCAATTGAGTGTTTACGACAATCCCGAGGTAGTGGAATTTAGTTTTGAGTATTCATTTGATCAAAAACAAGCGGAATGGGGAAATTGTAGGAATAAAGTGTATGTTAGCACGGTGGATGTTAAGCATAGCAATATGATGGTAACCCGTAGTTCGACCTATAATATTAGATATCACTCGTGGGGTCCTCGTGGATATTTTGATCCTTCCTGCTCCAAAAGGATGATTTCATCCAATGAATACGTGATTATACAAAGAAATGGAGAACCGGACTTTACTGAAGTGGACAGGATTGATGCTATCAATCAAGAAATGTTCAAAAAGCATAATACAGGAGTTGTTATAGGCCGTATTATTGGAGGAATTGTGACCTTGCCAACCTTTCTTGGCCCTTTATATTTTTGGTTGTTACCTGGAGTAAATTGTACCGACCATCTGCCCCCAAGATAGTCTCCAAAGGTTGGTCGAATTACAAATCATGAGTGGTCGAAAGAAGATGTAAATCAAACCCTGGTATTGTATCGGGTGGTGAAACTTTCGACATCACCACCGCTAAAGAAGATTGCCAAGTCCAGCAGCCACAAGCGCTTTGCCAGAGTCGTTCGTCGTGAATATCTTCTTTTTTTCAAAAACATTCCTTATTTACGTCTTTTTTTGTTTCTTTGCATCCGATTATCCCTTGAAAAGGTGTATGGAACGCATGGGCTTATCCCTTGAAAAGGTGTATAAAACAGCCATACTTATTCCTTGAAAAGGTGCAAATTGCTGAAAATCATGAGAAGAAAAATCTATCAGGAACTGCTGATTCCCTGTCGAACCGAGACGAACTTTTCCTTCGGCTTTCCTTGCATTTTGGTGTGAAGTTGTATCCACGCGAATCACTCCCAAACCCCAACTCACCAACCGGCACAACATTTGCCCGATAGAAGTGAAATCGACCAACCGTTACACTGCGGTTTCTTTGGAGAAATTCCGCATCAAATTCGCCGAACAGACGATGACGCCGTATGTGTTGCACACTTCGGATGTGAAGACGGAAAACGGTATTGTTTTCCTTCCTCTTTACATGACTCCGTTGTTGTGATATAAACGTAACGAACCGCCCCAATCGGAGCGGCTCGTTGATACCTTTATCGTCGCTTTGCGTCATTGCGAGGAACGAAGCAATCCAGAATAACAAGCATATTTCCTGGATTGCTTCGTCATGCCTCCTCGCAATGACGCGATGCGTGTCAAATGGATTTACAGCTGCGGTCCGGCAGCCACCAAAGCCTTTCCGGCCTCGTTGGTCGTGAACTTCTCGAAGTTCTTGATGAAGCGCGAGCTGAGGTCTTTGGCCTTCTCTTCCCAAACGCCCTTGTCGGCGTAGGTGTCGCGTGGGTCGAGGATGTTCGGGTCGACGCCGGGCAGTGCAGTGGGCACCTCGAAGTCGAAATACGGGATCTTCTTGGTCGGGGCCTTCTCGATGCTGCCGTCGAGGATGGCGTCGATGATGCCGCGTGTGTCGCGGATGGAGATGCGCTTGCCCGTTCCGTTCCAGCCGGTGTTCACCAAGTAGGCCTTGGCGTGGCTCTTTTCCATCTTCTTCACGAGTTCCTCGGCATACTTGGTAGGATGCAGTTCGAGGAAGGCTTGGCCGAAGCAGGCGCTGAAGGTGGGCGTAGGTTCGGTGATGCCGCGCTCGGTGCCAGCCAACTTGGCGGTGAAGCCGCTCAGGAAGTAATATTTGCACTGTTCGGGCGTCAGGATGCTGACGGGAGGCAACACGCCAAAGGCATCGGCGCTGAGGAAGATGACGTTCTTGGCGGCGGGACCCGATGATACGGGACGCACGTTCTTCACGATCTTCTCGATGTGCTCGATGGGGTAGGAGACGCGGGTGTTTTCGGTCACGCTCTTGTCTTTGAAGTCAATCTTTCCGTTGGCATCGACGGTGACGTTCTCAAGCAAAGCATTACGCTTGATGGCGTTGTAGATGTCGGGTTCGCTGTCCTTGTCTAAGTTGATGACCTTGGCATAGCAGCCGCCTTCGAAGTTGAACACGCCTTCGTCGTCCCAGCCGTGCTCGTCGTCGCCGATGAGCAGGCGTTTCGGGTCGGTCGAGAGGGTGGTCTTGCCCGTGCCGCTCAGTCCGAAGAAGATGGCGGTGTTTTCGCCTTGCATGTCGGTGTTGGCCGAGCAGTGCATCGAGGCGATGCCCTTCAGCGGCAGGTAGTAGTTCATCATCGAGAACATGCCTTTCTTCATCTCGCCGCCATACCAGGTGTTGAGGATGACTTGCTCGCGGCTCGTGACGTTGAAGGCCACGCAGGTGTCGCTGTTGAGGCCGAGTTCCTTGTAGTCGTCCACCTTGGCCTTCGAAGCGGTGTAGACGGTGAAGTTAGGCTCGAAGTTTTCCAATTCCTCAGCCGTGGGCTTGATGAACATGTTGAGCACGAAATGGGCCTGCCATGCCACTTCCATGATGAAGCGGACTGCCATGCGGGTGTCCTTGTTGGCGCCGCAGAAAGCGTCGACCACATAGAGGTTCTTGTTGCAGAGTTGCTTCTTGGCCAGCGACTTGACGTGTTCCCAAACCTCTTGCGTCATCGGGTGGTTGTCGTTCTTGTAGCCCTCGGTAGTCCACCAAACGGTGTCCTTCGAGTTCTCGTCCATGACGATGTATTTGTCCTTGGGCGAGCGTCCGGTGTAGATGCCCGTCATCACGTTGACGGCGTTGAGTTCGGTCAACACGCCCTTGTCGTAGCCCGTCAGGGCGGGGTCCATCTCGTCCTTGAAGAGTTGTTCGTAGCTCGGGTTATAGTAAACTTCCTTTGCGCCGGTGATGCCACAAGCGGCCAACGCGGCTTTGATTTCTTCGATGTTTTTTGCCATAATTGAATGTTTAGTGAAATGATGTGCAAAAATAGTCAAATTATATTTTGCTCAAACATCAATAAGGAGTTTTTTGCCAAAATATCCTATCTTTGCAGTCTGTTTGGAAAAGGAATTTAAACTAATTAGTTGATTATTAACCTAATACAAAATTTAATGAAAAGAATTACCCTGCCATTCCTTGCAATGGCACTACTAATGCTGGCTGTTTTTGAGGCCAAAGCCCAACAGGGCGTTGAAAACTATGTGTCGGCCTCTGGCTATGTGATTTACCATGCGCCTGGCTATTATTCCCCCGATGGAGCCTACTTTTGGGACTTTGAAGAGGATTTCGACGAAGGCCGTCTCCTCGACTGGACCCTCATCGATGCCGACGGCGATGCCCACAACTGGCAACTGCCTTCGGAAGGCGGTATGGGATTTGGCAATTCCAACGGTATGATGGTGTCGTATTCCTACGACAACGCTTCCACTTCGCCGCTCACGCCTAACAATTTCTTGGTTTCGCCGCGTGTGACCCTCCCTGAAAACGCTGTAATGTTGTTTTATGCCAGCGCAATGGACGAGGCATATCCCGCCGAGCATTTCGGAGTGGCCATTTCGACCACGGTCAATGATGATCCATTGGCCTTCACCTTGCTTCAGGAATGGACATTGTCCGCAAAAGGCGACGAAAACCGTCAAGGCGGTTGGCACCGCTATACCGTCGACCTTTCGGCTTATGCTGGACAAGAGGTTTATCTCGCCATCCGGCATTTCAACTCCACCGACAAGTTCGCCATGTGTGTTGATGAAATCTTCGTGGGAAACTTCAATGCGAAGTTTTTGCTTTATAGTGACATCATCCTTGATGGCCAAACCGTTGCCACCTATCAATACGGCAGGCATTATCTGTTGAATACCGACGGTTTCTCAGATGGTTCGAGCCACACAACTACGATTCGCGCCTATTACGAAGACGGCACGACGCTCGAAAACGAATACGCTTGGACCTACCGCACGAGCGACCATTTCCAAGGCTCGCCCACGGGACTGCAAGCCCAAAGTGACGGCAACCAAGTGCAGCTTTCGTGGACTTTGCCCGAAATGACTAACCCCGTCATCGTGGACGAACTTTATTACGACTTCGCCGACAGCACGCTCTCCGACCTCACCCTCATCGACGCCAACCACGACGGACAGCAGTTCCGTGTGTATCCCTACGGCGGCTATGGCGGCGGCATCGGCCTGCGCTCCTTCTCGTGGATGAACGGTCCGGGCGCGCTCAATCCCGACAATTTCATCGTCACGCCACGCCTGACCCCAAGTGAAAACGGACGCATCACCTTTATGGTTTGTGATGCCGATATGCCTGGCATTGCCCCTGACCCTGAGCACTTTGGCGTGGCCGTGTCGACCACGGGCAACACCAACGCCGCCGATTTCGTGATGATCGAAGAATGGAACAGCACGGGTAACTATGCCGAATATTCAGCCGACCTCTCGGCTTACGCCGGACAGCAGATTTATGTCGCCATCCGCCACTTCAACACGACGGGCGAGACCTATTTCCTTTGCGTCGACAACATCCGCGTGACGGGCATCGAGGCCGAAGTGACGCGCAATGCCATAGGTGCTTTGGTCTATGCCAACAACGAACTGATTGCCACGCTCAATCACGGCGAGACTTCGTTTACGCACGACGTGAACCGCTATACCACAGATTATTGCATCCGTGTGATCCAAGACGGCAGCCGTGAGTCGGGCGACTATTACGCACTGGCCGAGCCGCAATGCGCCGAGGCCGAACTGAACTGCTTGGCCCCGAAGAACTTGGCTGCTGAATGGAACGGACAGAAGGTGACCCTGACTTGGGAACGCGAAATCTTCACCGACTTCGAGGACGACCCGCAAGGCTGGACCTTCATCGATGCCGATGGCGACGGCTTTGTGTTCGGCATCTATGCCGCAGGAGGTATGAACCCCGACGGCAGCGTGAACAACACGGGCACCAACGCCTCGCTGACTTCGTTCTCCTATAACAATGATTACGGCGCACTCATGCCCGACAACTATGCCTTTATGCCCAAAATCAAGGTGTTGCCCAATGCCAAAATGACCTTCTTTGCCGCCGGCTTCGACCCCAACTATGCCGCCGAGCGTTTTGGCGTGGCCGTGGCCTCTGCCGATGGAACGGACATCACCACGTTGATGACTTGGACCAGCTCGCACCCCTATTCGCAATATGAAATCGACCTTTCGGCCTACGCGGGCCAGGAGATTTACCTTGGCTTCCGCCATTGCTCGACGGTGGCCAACTACGCCCTTTGCATCGACAATATCACCGTGACCAACGCGGTTTGGTCGGGAACGACGAGCGAGACCTACGCGTATTACATCTACCGTTCCACCGACGGCACCAACTACGAGATGATTGGCGTGGCCGACGGCGACAGCGTGAGTTATGACGACAACGACATCACCTCGACCACCTTATACTATCAGGTGACCGCCATCAACACGATTCCTGGCGGCAGCTGCGAATCGGAACCCGCCTTGGCCACCGATGGCATCCACAATTTCGTCGTGGTGGGCACGGATGGTTTGGAGGAAAACGAGGTTGGATTTAGCATCTATCCTAACCCGTCGAACGGTATCTTGTTTGTACAGACGTTGCGCGCAACGTCTCTACCAGACCAGACCTACCGTATCACCAACCTGATGGGCCAAACCCTTTTGACGGGCCAAATCATCGGCCAAACACAACAAATCAATGTCTCGAACCTGCCAAAAGGGATGTATTTCATTGACATTGATGGTTTTGTGCAAAAATTTGTTGTAGAATAAACCCTAAAATTGGTTTGTAGGGCTGTCGTATCACGGCAGCCGCATTGAAATTCCAGATGCGGCTGCCATAATATGACAGCACTACATGATTTCAGAAAATCTTCCTATATACGTGACATTCCGGCGTTTCCTGACGCTCGTCGAGGTAATCCTGATGGTAGTCCTCGGCAGGGTAGAAGGGCATGACTTGCCGAATCTGCGTGGCGGGATGATAACCCATCTGTGTCAATTCGCCAAAGACGCGGATGGCTGTGTCGCGCTCCGCGAGGTCGTTGAACCAAATGGCCGAGAGGTATTGTGTTCCGATGTCGATGCCTTGTCCGTCGGCTTGCTCGAAATTGTGGATTTCAAAGAAATAGCGCACTAAGGCTTCGTAGGAAACCTGTTCGGGGTCGTAAGTCACTTCAATGGTCTCCAAGTGCCCCGTGGTGCCTGTCTTCACTTGTTTGTAACTCGGGTTTTCGATTTCGTCGCCCATGAATCCGACGACGGTTTTCGTAACGCCTTTGAGACGCTTGAAGTAATACTCCACGCCCCAAAAGCATCCTGCTGAGAAATATGCTTTTTTCATTTTTTCACCACTTTTATTGAAGTTTTCAAACTGTTTTTATCCGTGACCATCAAGAAATAAACCCCGTTTTCAAGACCGCTCAAGTCGATGGCGTTGGTTCCTTTGGCTTGCAAAACCACCTGGCCCAAGAGGTTGCGCACTTCGATGGATTCAATCCCCTCCGCTTCGATGTGCAGCAGTCCGTCCGTCGGGTTAGGCCATGCCACAAAGGTCCCTGAGCCTGTCGAAGGGCCGTCTTCTTCCACACCTTCCAACACCATCAAAGTGAGGCCAATCACGCTGTCGCAATCCTGTCCGTCGAGCACGGCAGTATAGTAGCCAGGTTCGGTCAAGGGACGGCTGAAGAACCAGTAAGGGAAATCGCTTTCATAAAGAACATCCTCGATCTTGCTGAGCGATGCACAACTTTCAACAGCGCCAATGTCGACGCGGCCTTTCTGAAGACGTGGGTTGCCATAAATGTCAGTATTGCCCAATCCAGTGGTGTTGGGCTTGCCCGCATTGAGGCAGATGCTGCGCGGTCTGACGCTCCAGTCGTTGTTGTGGTAGTCGGCTCCGGCTCCACCTGCGGGATGGATGAAACGGACAAAAACGCCCGGCTCGCTACCGTTGTTGGCGGCAGCCAAGTCGATGTTCTCGGTGCCTTCCACGCCGCCTTGCACGGCGCAATATTCGTAGTCGCTCACGCCGTCCGTCTGGCTCGGCTGACCGTTGGCCACATTGCCCCAGATAATGCAGTTGTAGTATTTGTTGTGGCGCTCCTCGTGGTAGATGCCTCCGATGCTCTCCGTGGCTAAGTTCATCACGAAGTCGCAGTTGTAGGCCGTGAATTTGCCTCGGGCATACATGCCGCCGGCTTCCTTGGCCGTATTGTTGGCGAAGATGCAGCTCTTGAAGGTCGGCTCGGTATTATTATAAAGGTATAGGCCGCCGCCCTTGGTCGTGGCGATGTTGTTGCTAATGCAGCAGTTGGAGTAGGTCGCCCCGATACGGTCGCACACGCCGCCGCCCATCGAGGCGCTGTTGTCGGTGATGGTGCAATTCGTGAGGTTGACCTTGGTCGTGCCGCCCGTTGAGTTGATATAGACGCCGCCGCCGAACATGGTAGCGGCATTGCTGACGATGTTGCAATTCGAGAGGGTGACGTAATTGTTGAGGTAGGTGCCTGCGCCACTGCCTGCCGCCCCGTTTTGGATGGTGAAACCGTCCCAGACGGCTTCCCTGCCCGAACTGAAGGCTTGGTCTTGCAGCAATACGCGCCTTTCGCCTTGTCCGTCGAGGATGGTGGGATTCTTCTCGAAGTCGCGCAGCGCGAGGTCGTAGTCGGCTGGCTCGTTGCCTTCAAAACCGCCATAGATGCGGTTGCTCTCCGAGATGTTGAAAGCGCCTTCGGGGTCGGTGGTGTCGCCGTAGTAGGTGCCAGCCTTCACCCATACCTTGGTGCCACCGCCACTCGAGAGGGCTGTGGCAAACTGGAGCTTGTCGGTGGCGTTTTCCCACGACGAGCCATCGCCCGTGCCGTCGGTGCTGACGTAGATGATGCCGTCGGCGCTAGCTTGGATGTTCATCGGCACCATGTTAGTCACAACGGCCTGGCCTTGGTTGAAGCCGTTCACATCGTATGTGGTGTAGAAGGCATCGCCGCTGCCGCTCCAGCCGAAGTTGAAATGGAAGCAATCGTTGTCATCGTAGCCGTCGCAAACGAAGGCGTGTCCACTATCGCCGTTAGCCCCGCTATAATACATGGGATGCCCTTGGTCGAGTTCTGCCCTCAGCATAGCGTTCCAAGCCTCTTGGTTGTATGTCGTTTTTTCGCGGTATTTCGCGCCGCAGTAGCCGAAATAGGAGCGCACGGCGGTCTCCACGTCGCGCGACATGGCGCCGCTACCCGAAGCCGAGTAGTTCATGTTGACGCTCACGCCGCAGTGGTACATCAAGGTGGCCACGGCATCGTTGTGGCTCCACACCTCGTTGGGCATCTCGTCCCAATGGTAGGTGGTGGCACCGAAGTTGGCACTCTGTTCACCGTATTGACTGTGGACGTAACTATGTGACCCAAAGCCAGTTGCTGGATAATCCCAGAACTTCATCACCTGGGCCATGGCGCAGGCCACGCAGCCCGCGTAGACGTGTCCGCACGGACCGCCCCACCAGCCGCCAGAGGTGGCCGGACAATACTCATTATAATAGCAATCCTGGTTCCAGCGAGTGCTTACCAAGGGGCTGACCGTTGTGGCGTTCTTGGCTCCAAAAACACCTCTTTCGGCTTCTTCCCATTGTTGTTTGACGTCAGCCTCGGGCGCAATGCCGTTGGCGACGGCGAAATCAATCATCTCGCCATAATGGTTGATCCACGCGGCCACGTTATCGGGGGCATCGGCCATGTCGGGGAAGGTGCCTTGGTCCGACCAACCGATGACGGGCGGCAAGACAGTATTGCCCGAAACGATGACAAAGCCTTGTGTGCCAATGTTGTAGGCATAGACTTGGTTGGCCGAAACCAACTGAATCTCTTGCGTGTCGAAAGCGCGTGTGGCCGTGAATGCCGAGGCGATTCGGCGGGCTTGCGCTTCGGTGATGGCCGTTTGTGAAAACGACGTAAAGACCGTTGCGAAAAGCAGTGCGAGGACGAATGATAGCTTTTTCATAGGTTCAAAAAATTTGTGCAAAGATAGTGAGTTGTTTTGGATAATGGTGCAAAAAATTGGGGCATGTGGAATGAAAGTCAGTTGTGGAGTTATGCCTACCGCAGGAAAGACGGCGTTTTCGTGGTGCCCATTGGTTGCCTGAAGAACTGATGCAAGGCCGAAAAGTGGAAAAAATGGAAAAACTGTGAACATGTACCGCGATATGGGACAGGTGACTTCTTTTTTTGCAACATAAAATGATGAAAATGTAATTATTCATGCAGCCAGATGCTAAGGAGTCCTGAAAGGACGACAATACGTTATCGGGCGATTTCAATCCCCGCAGATGAAGTGGTCTATTTTTACAGCGTTGAGGCGTGTTTTTTCGGGGAATAAATTGCCCCGTTCATGACGATTTAATCATTGAAAAGTACTCGCTTTAGAAATAAAGTTTGTAAATCGTTTTCTTGTTTTGTTGATTTTCAGATTTTTACGAAGTAATAAATTTGTAATCAAAGGTTTGATGCCTTTGACGATGCTTTATTTCTGTATTTTTGTGGCAGAAATCATAAAAGGAAACACAGTCATGAAAAAATGTGTCTTATTGGTTATGTCGTTATGGCTAACAATGATTGCCTCGTCGGGGCAACAACCATTTCATAAAGCAGGTGAAATCGACTTGCAACTTGGCGTATCGGCAGCCATGGGAAACCAAAGGGCTCCTGTGTATGTGTTTGCTGCCAGTCCTGTCGGTCTTTATCGCATTACGCCAAAACTCAGCCTTGGTTTGGGCACTGAGTTGATTGCCACCACGGGTATTGGCATGATCCATTATGAGAAATTACGCTATGCCGTGCCAGTTTTCCTCGATCTGAAGTATGACTTCAGGAACATGCCGAAAGACAAGCCTGTATGTCCTTTCATTGAGTTGCGCGGCGGTTTTATGCTGCCTTTCTGGATGCAAAAAGATGTTGGATATCAAAATATTGATGGCTATTACACCACGGTGGCCTTAGGTTGTTCGGCTTATCATTCCAATTTCAGCTTGGGGCTCATGATGTATGATTATTCCAACTATCATACAAGATATCAATCTAGGGCGGTGGAAGTGAGCTTGTTCATGCGCTATGCATATAATTTTCGCCTTTCGGACAAGTTGGTACACGAGCCACAAGAGCGTGTCAAAGAGCCTGAACAAGTGGAAAAAGGTGCTATGCGGCTTCACGTGTATGGCGATATTGGACTCTTCGATCCAATTGTGTGCATGGGGTACCATAAAGCCCCGTTTCATTTGGCCGCAGGCGCGATGCTGGAATACCGTTTCAACCGTTGGCTAAGTGCGGGTATTGGCACCGATGTTCATTTTAGCTACGGATTTAATAACGGGGGGCTTATCTTCTCTTACTTGGATTTCGAAAACATGTCAGCCTCTTTGCCTATCTATGGCGATGTGAGGTTCACGTTGGGAAAACGTTATGTTCGCCCCTTCTTCGATTTGCGCGGTGGTTATTCCATTCCATTGAATACGGTGGAGACATCGAAACGATATGTGCATGACCCAAATTTCCTTTTGAGGGGAACGGTTAGGGCTGAAGGACTGTATTTTGGCAGTGCTTTCGGTCTGTCATTCGGGCCTTCGGAACTCAGTTTTGGGTTCACTGACATGGGTCTGCGAGGCCAACAGACAAATGTGGAAACAGGAGAAGTCAGTGGCATAAAAACCCACATGGTCAATTTCCATTTGAGGTATGCGTATAAATTTAAAATCAAATAGATAGATTTTTTGTTGGAGTCTTAGTAACCAAACGAAAAATTTCGTATTTTTGCCGCCGTTTTCAAAAGAAGCATCACTTATGATTAACATAACCTTCCCTGACCAGAGTGTCAGACAATATGAAGCCGGCGTCACGCCGTTGGACATCGCTAAGAGCCTGAGCGAAGGACTGGCGCGTAACGTGCTGGTAGCCAAAGTGAACGGGATGAAATGGGATGCCATGCGCCCCATCAACGAGGATGCCACCATCCAGCTCTTCACTTGGGACGACCCCGAAGGCAAAGATGCCTTCTGGCACTCGTCGGCCCACCTGATGGCCGAAGCCATCGAGGCCTTGTATAAAGGCGTGAAGTTCGGAATTGGTCCTTCCATCGACAACGGTTTCTATTACGACATCGACACGGGCGACATCACCCTGACCGAAGCCGACCTCGCCGCCATCGAGAAGAAGATGCTCGAACTGGCCCGCGAGAAGCAGACCTTCGAACGCATCGCCGTGAGCAAGGCCGATGCACTGAAGTACTTCACCGAGAAAGGCGACGAGTACAAGGTGGAGCTGATCAGCGAGCTGGAAGACGGCACCATCACCTATTATAAGAATGGTGCCTTCACCGACCTCTGCCGTGGACCGCACATCCCCAACACAGGCGTCATCAAGGCCGTGAAGCTGACTTCGTTGGCAGGTGCCTACTGGCGTGGCGACGAGAAGCGCAAGCAGCTCACCCGCGTCTATGGCATCACCTTCCCGAAGCAGAAGGAACTCGATGAGTATCTCGTGCTGCTCGAAGAGGCCAAGAAACGCGACCACCGCAAGTTGGGTCGCGAGCTGGAACTCTTCATGTTCAGCGACACCGTGGGCAAGGGCCTCCCGATTTGGCTCCCCAAAGGCACCGAACTGCGCCTGCGCTTGCAAGAGTATCTGACCAAGATTCAAAAGGAGTATGGTTATGAACAGGTCATTACGCCTCACATTGGTGGCAAGCAGCTCTATGTGACTTCGGGCCACTGGGACCACTATGGCGCCGACAGCTTCCGCCCCATCACCACGCCGGAAGAAGGGGAGGAGTACCTGCTGAAGCCCATGAACTGCCCTCACCACTGCATGATCTTCAAGTGGAAGCCGCGTTCCTATAAGGACCTGCCTTTCCGCTGCGCTGAGTTCGGTACGGTGTATCGTTACGAGCAGAGCGGCGAGTTGCACGGCCTGACCCGTGTGCGCTCGTTCACCCAAGACGATGCCCACATCTTCTGCCGTCCCGACCAGGTGAAGGAAGAGTTCATCCGCGTGATGGAAATCATCGAAATCATCTTCAAAGCCCTTGATTTCAAGAACTTTGAAGCACAAATATCACTCCGCGACCCCAACGACACCGAGAAGTATGTGGGCACGGACGAAAACTGGGCCAAGGCCGAGGCCGCCATTCAGGAGGCCTGCGCCGAGAAGGGCCTGCCCGCCCATGTGGAATATGGCGAGGCCGCTTTCTATGGCCCGAAGCTCGACTTCATGGTGAAGGACGCCCTGGGCCGCAAGTGGCAGTTGGGCACGATTCAGGTGGACTACAACCTGCCTGAGCGTTTCGACCTGACCTATATCGGTGCCGACAACGAGAAACACCGCCCCGTGATGGTGCACCGTGCTCCCTTCGGTTCGATGGAGCGTTTCGTGGCCGTGCTGCTCGAACACTGCGCCGGCGAGTTCCCGCTGTGGCTAGCTCCCGACCAGGTGATTATCCTCCCCGTGAGCGAAAAATACCTCGATTTTGCGAAAAATTTGCAATCGTATCTGAAAAAGTCCGATATTCGCGCCCTCATTGACGAGCGAAACGAGAAGATTGGCCGCAAGATCCGCGATGCCGAAATGAAGAAATATCCATACATGCTCATTGTGGGCGAGAAGGAAGCGGCTGAAAACCAGGTCTCTGTGCGCAAGCACGGCCAAGTCGACCTCGGCACCATGCCGACTGCCGACTTCGCAGAGATGATTCGCAAGCAAGTCGAAGAGGAACAGAACAAGAGATAAGCTATAATCAACTGAATATAAACTTAATATAGGAGACTAAAATCATAGCACAGATCCCACAAAAAGGAAGGCCTGGACAAAAGCCTAACAAAGACAAGGACGGATTCAACCACCGCATCAACGAGCAAGTGAAAGCCCCGATGGTGCGTTTGGTGGGCGAGGGCGTTGAGCCTAACATCTATCCGCTTCGCGAGGCATTGCGAATCGTGGAGGAACTGGGTGTCGATCTCGTCGAGATTCAGCCCGATGCCAATCCGCCAGTCTGCAAGGCGATGGACTACAAGAAGTTCGTCTTCGACCAAAAGAAGCGACTGAAAGACCAGAAGGCCAAGGCCACCAAGGTCGTCATCAAGGAAATCCGACTTGGACCCCAAACCGACGACCACGACTTCGAGTTCAAGCTCAACCACGCCAAGCGTTTCCTGCAAGAAGGCTCAAAGGTGAAGGTGGAGGTCTTTTTCAGGGGCCGCTCCATCGTCTACAAGGAACAAGGCGAGATCATGTTGCTCAAGTTCGCGCAAGAGCTTGAGGAGTTCGGCAAGGTGGAGATGATGCCCAAGCTCGAAGGCAAGCGTATGCAGATGATGATAGCTCCTAAATCGACGAAGAAATAAACTCATTTTTAATACTTTAAAACAAATAGTAAAATGCCTAAAATGAAGACCAAGTCCGCTGCCAAGAAGCGTTTCCAAGTAACCGGCGGCGGCCATCTGAAGAGAAAGCACGCTTATCATGGCCACATCCTGACCAAGAAGAGCCAGAAGAGAAAACGTAATCTCGACCACACCGCCATCGTGGAGAAGGCCGACGAGAGAGTTATCAAGCAATTGCTTCTCATGTAATTAACTAAATGTGTAATTTGTCCCAGCAGAGAAGTTCTCGAAAGGAGCGAGGCGCTGGACGAAAAAATCAAACAAAATGACAAGATCAGTCAATGCAGTGGCTTCAAGAGCCAGAAGAAAGAAAATCCTGAAGAAGACCAAAGGTCAGTTCGGTACGAGAAAGAACGTCTGGACTGTGGCGAAAAACTCTTACGAAAAGGGTCAGACCTACGCTTATCGCGACAGAAGAAACAAGAAGCGCGAGTTCCGCAGCCTGTGGATCGTCCGTATCAACGCCGCCGTGCGCGAATATGGTATGAACTACAGCCAATTCATCAACAAGCTGAACTTGGCCGGCATCGAGATGAACCGCAAGGTTCTGGCCGACCTCGCCCTCAACAACCCCGAGGCTTTCAAGGCCATTGTCGAGAAGGTGAAGTAAACCGCGTTATTGTTATGATAACAACAAAGTCCCAGCCTTGCGGTTGGGATTTTTTTTGTATCTTTGCATTCACTATGGATTTCAAACTTGTCTCCGATTTCGAGCCTACTGGCGACCAGCCCGAAGCCATCAAGCAGTTGGTGGACGGCATCAACCGTGGCGACCGTGCCCAGACGCTGCTCGGTGTGACCGGCTCTGGCAAGACGTTTACCATCGCCAATGTTTTAGCTCAACTGAACCGTCCGGCCTTGGTTTTGAGCCACAACAAGACCCTTGCAGCGCAGCTTTACGGCGAGTTCAAGCAGTTTTTCCCCGAAAACGCGGTGGAGTATTTCGTCTCTTATTACGATTATTACCAACCTGAGGCGTTCATCCCGGCCACCAACACCTATATAGAAAAAGACTTGGCCATCAATGCCGAAATCGACAAGATGCGCTTGGCCACGACCTCGGCTTTGCTTTCGGGACGGCGTGATATTATCGTAGTTTCCTCAGTGTCATGTCTTTATGGTATCGGCAACCCTGAGGATTTCGGGAAAAACATCATCTATCTGGAGCGTGGCATGAAAATCGGGCGCGACGATGTGGCTAAGGCTTTGGTGAGTGCGCTTTATGTGCGCAATGAAATCGAGTTCACGCAAGGCAAGTTCCGCATCAAGGGCGAGACGATGGACGTGTTTCCGGCCTACGCCGACTTTGCCTACCGCATCGTGTTTTGGGACGACGAAATCGACAGCCTTGAGATGTTCAATCCTGTGACGGGTCGCCGTATGGAGGAACTTCCGGGGATTACCATTTTCCCGGCCAACATTTTTGTCACTTCGCAGGCCAAGCTCAATTCCGCTGTCGCAGAGATTCAGGACGACATGTTCAAGCAGACCGAGTATTTCCGTGAGATAGGGAAGGGGCTGGAAGCCAAACGCTTGGAAGACCGTGTGAACTACGACATCGAGATGATGAAGGAGTTGGGCTATTGCTCAGGCATCGAGAACTATTCGCGTTATTTCGATGGGCGCAGTCCGGGCACGAGACCGTTCTGTCTGCTCGACTATTTCCCCGACGACTTCATCACCGTCATCGACGAGAGCCATGTCACCATCCCGCAAATCCGAGGAATGCACGGCGGCGACCGCTCGCGCAAGCAGACCTTGGTGGAATACGGATTCCGTTTACCGTCAGCGTTGGATAATAGGCCTTTGCAGTTCGATGAGTTTGAGGCACTTACGGGACAAACAATTTATGTCAGTGCCACGCCTGCCGACTTCGAGTTGCAACAGAGCGAAGGCGTGTATGTGGAACAGGTGATTCGTCCCACGGGCTTGCTTGATCCAGTGATTGAGGTAAGGCCAAGTTTGAATCAAGTTGACGACTTGATTGACGAAATCCACAAGGTGGTGGAGAAGAACCAGCGCGTGCTTGTCACCACGCTGACCAAACGCATGGCCGAGGAGTTGAATACCTATCTTAACAACCTGAAAATCAAGACGCGCTATATCCACTCCGATGTGGATACGATGGAGCGTGTGGAGATTTTGCAAGGCTTGCGCATGGGCGATTTTGATGTGTTGGTAGGTGTTAACCTTTTGCGCGAGGGTCTTGATTTGCCCGAAGTCAGTCTTGTGGCCATCCTCGATGCCGACAAGGAGGGTTTCTTGCGTTCGGAACGTTCCTTGACCCAGACGGCAGGTCGTGCTGCACGAAACGCCGAGAGCAAGGTCATCATGTATGCCGACACCATCACCGACTCGATGCGCAAGACCATTGACGAGACTGCCCGCCGCCGCGCCAAGCAAATGGCCTACAACGAGGCGCATGGCATTGTCCCCAAGACCATCGTCAAGGCCATCGACAACTCGTTGGGCACCTTGAAGAGCGGACAGCCAGAACCTGTGGCCTATGGTCAGCAGGCCGCTACGTCGATGGCCGCTGAAAGTCAAGCCGTTTACATGTCGAAGGAACAAATACAGAAGGCTATCCAGCAGGCGAAGAAAAACATGGAGAAGGCCGTCAAGGAGATGGACTTCCTCAACGCCGCCAAGTATCGCGACGAGATGATTGCTTTGCAGGAGAGATTATGAGTTGGGCGAAATCAGATTGCTTGCTATTTTTCGAGTTTGCGATTTTTTATGGAGAAGGTGATGTGTTATATGATGTCACTTAACCAATTGGCCATGGATAAATAGTCTCCTGAGAGTGGCACATTTTTTGGGAAAAAGTGTTGGATTAATGGCTAAAGTTTCGTTTTTTTTTGTATTTTTGCGCTGTAAATGTTTGTCAAGTGGCAACAGATAAGGTGACATATTGGATGGAAATTGCTGATTACGACATAGGTACAGCCGAGTCTTTGTTCAAGACAAGACGATGGCTTTATGTTGCATTTATGTGTCATCAGGCTATTCCTTTTCCGTCAGCTTTCCAAACAAGCCTGTCGCCAGATGATTGATGAAACCAAACAACTGATGCAATGGATACACGAAGAACTCTCAGCCGCGACGAAGCCCTCGAACTCGTCAGACGCTACAAGCGTGTCATAATGCCGCGTTTCCAGAAAGAGCCAAAAGTCTTCATGTTTGGCTCCTATTCGAAGGGCTATGCCAATCCTGACAGTGACATTGATGTTGCTGTCATAGTTCCAACGTATGGCGATAGAAAGTTTGAGATTTCCACATTGCTATGGCACGATGTAGACCAAGTGAGTTTCCTCATCGAACCAGTTCTGATGGCCGAAGACCGTTGGTCGCCTCTTTATGACGATGTGATGCGCACCGGCATCGCCGTTTAAACAATCATATAAAACTAAAGTATTACAAAAGAAATCCGCCCATGAACAAATAACCCTCCCGTACCTGACATATTTATAGAAAAAGCGTTAGCTTAACAGCTTGTGTATCGGAAATCTACCACATATTCGAAACACTACAGGCGATAAGCCGATGCTCACGTGTTTTCACGTGGGCTTTACTTATATAGTTGTAGTGTTTAGGCTGTGGTAGGCCGTCCGATACCAACTAGAGAAAAATACAGTAAAGCCTTCGTTTTTTTATTGCCCGCTCGGGACAAGGATAAATGCTGAAAATACGAATCTTTAAATATCAAACCTATGAAAATTAATACTTTACAACTGAAAAGGGCATTGGGAGTCGCCTTGTTCGTCTTGTTACTGAGTGTGATGGGGCTAACGAAAGCTGCTGCAAATGTCTTACAATCTTATGTAATTACTGCTTCGGCTAATCCGACAGTAGGAGGTTATGTGAGTGGTGCTGGAACCTACAATGAGGGAACATCATGCACTTTAAATGCTAGTCCAAGAACAGGATACACTTTTGTTTGTTGGACGAAGAATGGTGATGTGGTATCAGCAACTACTTCGTATACATTCACCGTTTCCGAAGATGCCACCTATGAGGCTCGTTTCTTGGCTTTACCTCCAGAGATCGGCGTACCCATAGGCAGTTACAATACAAGCAGTTATTATTTGCCTTGTGGCTGTATGGGTGGTTATTATTTGACTCAACAGATTTATACTTCGGATGAGATTGGTGGAGCCGGAACCATCAATAGCATAGCATTCTATAATATGCTTGCAAATACATCCCGTAATTGTGATTTTTATTTGAAACCCACGGAAAAAACTGTCTTTGATAACAATACCGATTGGGTGGCTGTAACCGATGCAGATAGAGTCTATAGTGGCAGCGTAACGTATAACGCAGATGCCTGGACGGTGGTTAACTTCGATATTCCATTCGAGTATGATGGTACTTCCAACCTTTTATTGGTTGTTCATGATTATACACAAAGCTATACTATGTTTGGTCTGCCTCTGTCTTTTCAGGTTACAAACACGAATGGTGATCAGTCACTATACATAATGGATAGAAGTACCAATTCTGGAGATTCCCCATTTGACCCAACAAATCCTTCCAATTATAATGGTACTTTATTCTCAGGAAAAAACAGAATCGTTTTTGGCGGTATTACTAATAGCGGTAATTATAATGTAAACGTAACTATTAATCCAGCAAATGCGGGTGTAGTGACCGGAGATGGCTCATATCAGTGGGGTAGTATATGTGTGCTTACGGTAACTCCTAATCCCTATTACCATGTTGAAAGTTGGACAAAAAATGGAGTAGAGATTTCAACAGATGCATGGTGCGCATTCCCTGTCGTGGATGATTGTCAAGTAGAGGTTAACATTGTCTCTAATACTATTGAATTTGCTGATGCCAATGTGAAAGCCATATGTGTGGCTAACTGGGACACTAACAATGATGGAGAGTTGAGGTATGCCGAGGCCGCAGCAGTGACGAATTTGGGTGAAGTGTTCAGAAACAATAGAACGATAACTTGTTTTGACGAATTTCAATATTTTACAGGAGTTACATCCATAGCTGACAACGCTTTCTTGTTTTGCAATTCATTGACATCTATCACTATTCCTAACACAGTCGTATCAATTGGTGAACATGCGCTTAGTTGGTGCAGATCATTAGCGCAAATAACCATACCAAGTTCAGTTACTTCAATTGGTGCTTATACGTTTACTTGTAGTGGTTTAACCAATATAACTATCCCGAATTCTGTATGTTTTATCGGGAATAGTGCTTTTGCGGGGTGTGCTAATTTGACCTCTATTATTCTTCCCAATTCGATTAATTCTATCAGGAATGGTACGTTCACTAACTGTAGCTCATTACCTTCTATTGACATACCTGATTCTGTGACTTCTATTGGAAACGATGCTTTTAATGGATGCCATGCCCTGACCAACTTCACAATCCCTAATACTGTTGTTTCTATAGGGAGACAAGCTTTTCATGGTTGCTCCAGCCTAAATACAATAGTCATTCCAAGTTCTGTCAGTAGTATAGGTACTAATCCTTTTACAGAGTGTACTGGTTTGGAACAAATTATTGTGGAATCGGACAATGTTTACTATGATTCCAGAGAAGGCTGTAACGCTATAGTTGCGACCGAATCTAATTGTTTGATTACAGGTTGCAAGAATACGGTCATCCCAAGCACCATAACTTCTATTGGTGATGAAGCTTTTTTGGCATGTAGGGGCCTAACTTCAATCTCCATTCCTAATACTGTTTCTTCAATTGGTTGGCATTCATTTACAGCTTGTAGCGGATTATCTTCCCTCGTTATCCCTAGCTCGGTGATTGTCATTGGTGAAGAGGCCTTTTCGTCTTGCTCTGGTTTGGAAATCATTTCCGTAGAACAAGGGAATCCCAATTATGATTCTAGATTCAATTGTAACGCTATTATCAAGACAAATACAAATGCTTTGGTTGTAGGATGCAAAAATACTATTATACCACAGAATGTTGCTTCGATTGGTGATGGTGCTTTTTCGGATTGTATCGGTTTGGTTTCAATTTCAATTCCTATTTCTGTAACTTCTATTGGATCGTTTGCATTTCACAAGTGCACTGGTCTTGCTTCAATTGCCATTCCTAATTCTGTCACTTCTATAGGTTGGGATGCCTTTAGTGAATGCAATGCGTTAACAACTATTAAGTTGCCTGAGTTAATAACTGCTATTGATGGCTTTACGTTTTCCAACTGTAATAATTTATCTTCCATATTAATCCCAAGTTCAGTAACGACTATAGGCAATAATGCATTTATGTATTGTACAGGCATGGCAAGTATGATTGTTCAGGCTTCGATTCCTCCAACATTGGGCTATAATGCTTTTGGGGAAGTTGATAAATCCATTCCTGTATATGTCCCTGCTGGAACCATAGAAGCATATCAATCGTCCGATGGTTGGAACGAGTTTTTCAATTTCATTGAATTAGAGACAATTGGGGTAGGTGATGGCACAAATACATCATTTCATGTTCCGTTCAATTCCTTCTACAATTTCTCTTTTGTTGAACAATTGTATCCTGCCAGTGAAATTGGCACTGCTGGCACTATAACCGCCATTGGTTTCAATATGGCAAGTAATAATACACAGTCGAATTCCGTTGTCGTGTTCATGAAGCATGTAACGAGAAGCCGATTTGAGGATATTTCGGACTACGAATCGGTTTCAGAAGAAGACATCGTGTTTGAGGGTAGTTGGGATGTTGCGAATGGTTGGCCGACGATTATACTTGATACTCCTTTTGAATATGACGGAACTAGCAATCTGTTGATTGCCATAGATGAGAATAAACCGGGTTTTGGAACGAGGGAGTTTTATGTTACAGAGGCTGACAGTTGCTGTTTGAATTACTATTCTGATGGTATTAACCCCAATCCATACATGTTGGAATCGTACGGCGGTTCCAAAGCCTTGAGGAGTCAACGAGCAAATTTACGAGTGTTTATTAATCCAGTAGAGTCGGAGACAACTTACTCTGTTAACGCTTTATGTGTTCCAAACGATGGAGGAAGCGTAGCTGGTGCTGGTATTTATGAAGAAAATTCAATTTGCTCTTTATCAGCAACCCCGAATGTAACAAATCTTTTCCTTTATTGGTCTGAAAATGGTGAAATTATCTCTATGGAAAATCCGTATGTTTTTGAAGTTCATTCTGATAGAGATTTAGTGGCTAACTTTTGCATGAGGGAAAACCATTGGATTCCAATCACGGGGAATCAGTACAACATGTCAGTGATAGGTTGTATAGTCATCAATGGAGAGGAACAAAATAACAACATTTTTGAAGTTGGGGCTTTTTGCGGGGATGAATGCCGAGGCTGTGCAATTGCAGAGTTTTTCCCGCCAACTCAACAATATGTTGTGTCTTTAACGATTCTCAGTAATGAATCTAGTGGTGAAAATATCACATTTCGTCTTTTTGACCGTGCTCTGGATCAAGAGCGAGATGATTTGATTTGCATGAATTCTTTGACCTTCGAGAATCAAGCTATTGTAGGAACCATGGATGATTGGTATGAATTTAGTTTCAACAGTACAAGAGATGTATCGGTAATCGTCAATCCAGCGGATGCAGGAACTGTTATGGGTCAAGGACAGTATGTGTTTGGTACACAAGTGACTTTGGAAGCTATTGCTAACGAAGGTTTCTCCTTCAGGAATTGGGTGCTGGATGGTGAGATTGTGTCATCAGACAATCCATATTCTTTTGTGGCTACAGAGACACTTATTTTTGAAGCAGTATTTGACTATGTGCAGTCACAATCATTTGTGGAAGGTTGGAGTTGGTGGTCCTCATGGACTGATGCCTCTGGTGCTGAAGGTTTGGAAATGTTGGAAAATAGCTTAGGAAACAGTGGGTTGTACATTATTTCCCAAAACGAAATCACTCGCAACTATTATCCGAGTTTGGGCTACAATTATTGGTTCGGCTCATTGACTGGCATTGAGATAGGGAAAGGGTATAAGGTGAACACATCTGAGCCTGTAGATGCAATTGTGATTGGCAATTTGGTTAATCCGATGGACTATCCTATAACTATTACACCAGGATGGAATTGGATAGGCTATCCATTGCATGTACAACAAAGCCCTGCTATGGTTTTCGCTAATTTCTATCCAATGAACAATGACGCAATTGTTAGCCAAGGAGCGATAGCAACTTACTATGAAGGGTACGGTTGGTTTCCACAATCATTTGTGATGACTCCGGGGAATAGCTACTTGTATAAATCGACTTCCTCTGTGGAAAAAACTTTGGTTTTCGGTAATGGAAGAAGCTCTGAGGCTCAAGAATCAAACTGGGAAGATTTGCGTCATTGGCGAAACAATATTCACGACTTTGCAGAAAACATTAATGTGATTGCGACAATTTACGTTGGTGATGAAGAACAATGCAATGATGCTTTGGAGGTTGGAGCCTTTGTGGATGGTGAATGTCGTGGTAGTGCCCGGTTGCTATATTTTGAACCGACAAATCGTTATTATGCCTTGTTGACAATTGCAGGTGAAGAAGGTGAACAAGTGGAGTTTCGCTTGATAGATACCAAAACGCAACAAATCAATACGAATTGTAAAAGTGAAATCATGTTTATCACCAATACCATTACGGGTAATTTGGATCAGCCTTATCCTATATGTTTTGAGGACAGAAATGATGATAAATATGCCTTGGTGTTTCCAAATCCAATTGACCATAATCAATCATTTACAATAAAAATGCCAGAAAATGAAGAGGTTTCAGAGTTGATAATTACTAATGCTTTGGGAACTCAAGTATGTCACGAAATGGGCGATATGGATGGCCTTTTCATGGAAGGACTTTCTGTTTCAGGGATATACTTGATAAAGGTATATTGCAAATCAGGAAAAGTGTACTATGATAAATTAATCGTAAAATAAAGTTGTAAACAATTATGAAAAATGAAATGAAAAGATTTGTTTTGACAATCATTGCTTTGGTATTGTTTGGCTCGCTTCATGCACAGGGACATTATTGGACTCCAATTACAGGAAACCAATACAATATGTATGTTTTTGGCGTAATATTGATAGACAATGTTGAGCAACAATCAACATTGCTGGAAGTAGGCGCTTTTAGTGGAGATGAGTGTCGAGGTACTGCATTTGCTGAGTTTTTCTCACCCACGCAGCAGTATGTCGTGACATTGACTATCCTCAGCAATGTGGTGAGCGGAGAAACAATCACTTTTCGATTGTATGATCATACCACAAACCAGATTCTAGAAAGCAGCAATTACATCGGTTTTGAAGATAGACTTTCAGTCGGCGAACCGTTTAATTGGTATCAATTTGAGTTTATAGCCCCGCATATTGATGCCTTCCACTTCACCACCGCCGGCCAATGGAGTAACGCCTCCAATTGGCAAGGCGGCACGCTGCCTGGCGCCCACGACGAGGTATTCATCGACGCGGCTTGCACGCTCGACCAAAACGCCATCGTGGGCGCTTTGACCGTCACCGATGGCCAGAACCTCACCCTTCAATCGGGCACGACTTTGACCGTTACGGGCGAACTGTCCAATGCAATCGCAACAGGTCTCGTCATCAATGATGGCGCACAGCTTGTCAATGCCTCTGCAAACGTCAGTGCGACGGTGAAGAAGGACATCGTCGCATACGGCACGAGCAACCCCGATGGCTGGTACACCATCGCCTCGCCTGTGGAAGGCATGGAAATTGAAGGAAGCGGTTTCGTCACGCCTAATTTCGACCTGTACCGCTACGATGAGACCAACCTGACAAATGCCGAATGGCAGAACTACAAGGCTAATCACCCCGACTTCATCACTTTTGAGGCGGGGCGCGGCTACCTTTATGCCAACAGCAACACGTTCTCGCCCGCTTTCGCGGGGACGCTGAACGCTGCGGAGGTCACCTACCCGCTGACCTGCACCGAGCGTCCCGATGCCTTGGGCGGCTTCAACCTCATCGGCAACCCGTTCCCGCACCAAATCTATAAAGGCGCAGGCGGAGCCATCGACAATGCCAACCTCGCTTCGGGCTACTATACCCTCACCAACGAAGGCGCATGGCACGTGCATACCTTTGAGGATGCCATCCAGCCCGGACAAGGCGTTTTGGTGAAGACCGTCGTGGCTACCGAACTCAAGTTCGGAAAGACAAACGCTCCGGCTTCGGCGGAGAACGGCGCCAAGGCTTCGGCAGGCCGGTTGGGCGTTGCCGTGGCCGGCAATGGGGGAGAGGATCGTTGCTTCGTTTACCTCGGTTCGGGCATCAGCCTCGAAAAGATGGACGGCTTCTCCGAAACCGTGCCAAGCCTCTGGATCCGTGACGATGGCCGCAACTTCGCCATCGCGCATGTCGGAAGCGAAAGCGAGACGCTGGACTTGATGTTCAAGAACCGGCTCGCTGGAACTTACGCCTTGACCGTCGACGCGAACGTGCCTGCTTTCAACTATCTCCATTTGATAGACCATGCCACGGGTGCCGATGTCGACCTCCTGCGGCAACCCACTTACACGTTCCATGCCACTGGAAACGAGAATGAGGCGCGTTTCGTGCTCGTTTTCAGGCACAACACCGGAATCGGCGAGGACGACGCTCTGGCTGAACCGGCGACCTTTTGCTTCGTCAAAGACAACATGCTGTATTTCAGCGTTGAAGCCGAACATGCCCAAGCGACGCTGACGGACGTTCTCGGTCGGGTGGTGAAATCGGCGGAAGTGAACGGCAACGGCATTTCGTTGGCCGATTTGCGGGCAGGCCTTTATGTGGTTCGCATGGTGAACGACGGTGCGACGAAAATACAAAAAGTAATCATCAACTAAAACGGAAACACGATGAAAAAGATAATGATAACTTTAAGTCTTGTCGTGGGGATTGCTGTAAGCACGCAAGCACAATACTATTCCAGCAAAGATGGTCGAGGTGGCGGTTTGTTTGGCCGAGGTTTAGTCGCTCATGAAATGTATTACGGACTAGGCTATGGGCAGAATAGCTTGCTGAACGACAATGGGTTGCCAGGCATTCCCAATGGCCACGATTTGGAGGGCGACCAACCTGCGCCGCTCGGTTCGGCTGTCGTGTTGCTGTCGGCACTTGGCGTGGCCTATCTGGTGGGCAAACGACGTAAGCAATGAGTAACAATTACATCAAGGGTCTCTCCGAGAGGCGGGACCCTTGTCGTATTTGCTTTAGATTCAAGGCGATTTTTAATAATCCTATGAAAGAATAAAACTTTTTTACCCACGCTAACGGAAAAGCCTTATCTTTGCCCCGATAAACAAACGAAATAGTATTACATTAACATTCACCGATGAACAATTAACCTCCCGAATCAGACCGGTTCGCTTTTACCATAGATTGTGAAAAGTCTATAGCCTAAAAATACAAATCAACAAAACAAACCATCTATGAAGAGATTTCTACTCATGACAATTTTGGTTTCACTGTCCGCACTATGTTTCGGACAGGATGTCGAGACGGTGTCGGAACGGTTCCATTACCGATACTTGAAAAAGGAACAGACCAAAGAGCAAATCCAAAAGGACAACGAGGAACGCCAACGCAACTGGCAGGAGGAACTGGCTGCAATGAAAGCCAACCTTGCCGAGGGGCAGCGCGTTTCCGACAATGTGAAGATTGAGGTACAGACGGATGTCGAGGACAATGACCTCATCATCTCGGTGGCCTACGAAACGCTTGTCGTTGCCGATGCCGCCGACGACTATGCCCTCGGCAAGTACACCATCCAAAACTCGAATGCCTGTATGTTGATGTGCAACTTCCTGAAAAGCAAGCTGGAAAACGATCTTGCCGACTACCTGAAGGAAGGTGCCAAGGTGGACGCGAAGATTACTGGTGCAACCGATGGCACCCCCATCCGCTCGCGCATTGCCTACAAAGGCGAATACGGCGACTTCACCGACAAGCCCATCACCTTGAATGGCGCTCCTTACAACATGACCGTGACGCAAAAATCGGGCGTGACCACCAATGGTCAACTGGCATTTCTGCGCACCCAAGGCGTTGAGGACTTTTTGAAGACGCAAGTGGAGCCTTTGAAGCACACCGAGAACACCTTCCAAAGTATCGCTGTAGAAAACAAGGAAAAAGGTGGCGGCTACCGTCGCGTATCGGTCGAGATGACCATTCGCGGCGCCTTTACTGAAGTGCAACCCGAAAAAACCGAGAAGCCATGAAGAAAAAAAGAATGATTTTGGCAGCCCTATTAATAATAGGTGTGCAAACGCTCATGGCACAGCAAGACAATGTGACCAACATCCGTGCTGTCCAGGAAGATAAGATGGTGACCATCACTTACGATTTGAAGACACGTTCCGATGTGCGCCTGCTGATTTCCATTGACGACGGTGAGCATTACACTGACACGATGAAAATAACAGGATTCGTCAACCGTTCCATTCCGGCTGGTAAAAACAAGACCATCCGTTGGAAGGCTTTCCAGGACTTGGGCTATGGCGACTATCCCCTGATTCGTTTCAAGTTCATTACGCAAGAAAGCAAGCCAGCCCAACCAGTCCAGCCAGTCGTTTCCAAAAGCAAAGGCTTGAAAACTTTCGCCACGCTCAACGGCTCGTATGGTTCTTCGGGTATCCCGATGGTCGGATTCACGGTGGGACAATACGACAAGTTCGGCTGGTTTGTGACCTTGATGACAGGCTTGGATTTCGATTACATGGGCTATCAGGTGGTAGACCATTGCAAGAAAGACGGCTACATCGGCGGCATCCTGCCTTTCTACAATCCTGAAAGCAAGATTAGTGCGGTTTCGGGGATGGTGGGTGGCTTGATGAGATTGACCGATGCCATTTATGCCAAGGTCGGTGTAGGTTATGGGATGCGTTCCGTGGCGTGGCAGCTTTGGGAAGGCGATTATGTGACCAACGACGGTTTCTCAGCCCACGGCGTGGATGTTAGTGCAGGCTTCTTGTTCGACTTAAGCCGATTTGTCATCACTTTGGATGGCGTTAGCACCAATTTCAATGTTTTCGAGGCTCGTTTGGGTCTTGGTTTTAGATTTACAAAATAATTAATTTACTGAATAACAAATAAATAACTATAAATATGAAAAAATTAAATTTACTGATTTTGGCGGCTCTGTTCGCCTTTACAGGATGCGGCAAAAAAGCCGACGATGTCAATGTGGAACTGGTCACCGTCGAAAACGAAGTGAAGACTGTTGGCTCTACACAGGCGTATTTCGAGTGCGAGTTTCAATATCTCAATGAAATCACCAAAGCCCTTTTGGTCTACTGCGAGGACGACCAACTGAAGTATGCCCAGACTTCGAAACTCGAATTGGTTGATGGCAAGTGGATTACCCAGATGAATTACCTTGAAAAGAAGACCAAGTACTACTACAGGTACGAGTTCTATAACGGCTACAACCTGATGTGGACCGAAATCTTCAACTTCACCACCACCGACCAGCAAGACAAGCCGACGGTGGAGACCGTAGCTGCCAGCAACATAACGATGACTTCTGCATCGGTGGAATGCAACGTGACCAACGATGGAGGCTCGTTCGTGACGGAGCGTGGTATTTGCTACAGCAAGTTTGAGAATCCTTCCTTGTCCGATTCGGTGCGTTACGCAGGGACGGGCATCGGTCGCTATACTTGCGAGATGACCAACCTCACCAACGCCACCACTTATTACATCCGCGCCTTTGCCACCAACAGCGAAGGCACAAGCTTCGGCGACGTGATTACGGTGCGTACTGTTGAGCATCCCATGCTCCCGACAGTGACCACCGACGAGGTTTCAGACATCACTTTGAACACGGCCGTTTGTGGTGGCAATGTGATTAATGATGGTTTTGCCACCATTACCGAAAGAGGCATTTGCTACGCCACACACGAAGAGCCAACTGTGTTTGACTATAAGGTGCCTGGTGGCGAAGGCATGGGCTTGTTCCAGTGCCGTATGTCAGGTTTGGAGACGCTGACCACTTATTATGTGCGTGCATACGCCCGCAATAGTGAGGGTTATGCCTATGGCAATGAAGTAAGTTTTGTGACCGCCGATGAGACCTTCTTGCCCGAGGTGATCACACACGAAGTGACGGATTTCAACCACTTCTATGCCATTGGTAGCGGTGAAGTTGTGTCTAACGGAGGCTTGGACATCATCGAGCGTGGCATCTGTTGGAGCACTTCGCCCAATCCGACTACGACAGGCAACAAGCTGACTGCTGGAACGGGTATGGGTGAGTTTGAATGTCGAATCTCCTATCTGTTCGGTAACACTACTTACTATGTCCGTGCGTTTGCAGCCAACGAGGCAGGCATGAAATATGGCAACGAAGTGACATTCACGACTTCGCCGCACCCGAACACCGCTCCTGAAGGTTCCATTCCTTCCTTGTTCTCCATCAGTGACAACCAACAAGTATTCTTCTCGCAAGGCAACCTGCAATACCAAGCCTCATCTAACACATGGCGCTTTGCCGAACACCAGTATGATTTTGTGGGAGGCACTAATGCATGGTCGCAAGAAGAATTTGGCAATGTGTATGCTGGTGGTGTGAGATGCAGCAACAACAGTATTTCACCCACTTATTCGGGCTGGATAGATTTGTTTGGCTGGGCCACTTCGGGCTGGAACAACAATAATCATTATTATCATCCATACGATTATGAATCAACTGGTTGGACGGTGGATGGCTATGGATATGGCTATTGGGATGGCGAGTATGCCAATTATTCCATGACGGGCGACCAAATCAATTGCGACTGGGGTGTTTACAACGCTATCAGTAACGGTGGCAATCAGGCTGGTGTGTGGAGAACGTTATCCAGGGATGAATGGGATTTTGTTTTGCAATATCGGATTAATGCTACATATAAGCGCTCACGAGCTTCTGTCAATGGCAACCAGGGTTTTGTGTTGCTTCCTGATGCTTGGATTATGCCTTCGGGCCTCACATTTACGGCTAATGCCGCTGATTATGAAACCAACAGTTACGATCTTACCCAATGGAGCCAAATGGAAAACTCAGGAGCAGTATTCTTCCCATTGGCGGGAAGTCGACAGGTAGAAGAGGGATATCCTCGTTTTTATGCGGACGGAAGTGGTTATTGGTCATCGTCGAGATATTCATTATCAGATTACAGTTCTAATGGAGATGCTTTCCAAGCCTATTTCGATCAGTTTGCTGCAAATTATATCGCAATGAGAAGTAGTGGTCTTCCTGTCCGTCTTGTACAGAACTATTAAGTAGAAAATAGATTCAGGGAGGGTCATCGCGCCCTCCCTGTTCGAAATACAAAAGAGATATGAAAACAAAATGGTTTACAATAAGTTTGGCATTGCTGCTATGTGTCTTCTCAGCCTGCCAAAAGGAAAACGGAGAGAATGGCGGCGACAATGGCAGTGGAGACACTCCGTCTACCGAAGGCAGCCTTTCGGGGCTGTTCTCGGTTGGCAACGGCAAGAAGGTGCGCTTTTCGCAAGGCAACCTGCAATACCAAGCCTCAACGGATACTTGGCGTTTTGCAGCACAGCAATACGATTGCATCGGTAACACTAACAGCAACATCAGCTTGTTCTATCAAGGTTGGGTGGATTTGTTCGGCTGGGGCACCAGCGGCTTCAACGACATCAAGCCTTGGCTCATTGATTACGATATGGATGCCATGAGTATCACCGGAACGAAATACGACTGGGGCCAGAACAACGCCATTTCCAACGGCGGCAACAAGGCAGGTTTATGGCATCTGCTCGCCATCGACCAATGGGAGTATATCCTCAATAGACGTAACGGCTCGCGCTTTGCCAAAGCCACCGTCAACAACGTGCGCGGCCTTTTGCTCCTTCCCGACGGTTGGAGCACTGCCACATATTCCTTAAATGCCATCAATGACACGGAAGGCGGATACGAAAGCAACTATGTTTCTGCAACCGATTGGAGTAATGTCTTGGAAACCAACGGGGTGGTGTTTCTGCCTTGCGCTGGCTTGCGCGAAGGCACGACTGTGAATTATGTGAACGGTTTTGGGCGTTATTGGTCCTCGACCTATATCGAGAAAGCCCGCAGCCTATTCATCCACCAGAGCGATGTGCGTCCCGAGGGAGCCGACTACCATTGGGGGCTTGCCGTCCGCCTCGTACAAGACGCAAATTAACATAGTTCGTTGAACGACAACGGATAAATGTTTTGTAGAGACGTCATAATATGGCGTCTCTACACATTTTCTGTCCTTTTTCGTGATGTGTTTTGCACATTTGCGGATTTCTTGTAATTTTGCATCGTCATGAGCACCCAAACCCGATTGATATTGACCCAATACTGGGGCTATCCCAATTTCCGCCCCTTGCAAGAAGACATCGTCGACTCCGTGATGGCGGGGAAGGACACGCTCGCACTGTTGCCCACGGGTGGCGGCAAGAGCATTTGTTTTCAGGTGCCGGCTATGGCGATGGATGGCCTTTGCCTCGTCATCACGCCACTCATCGCGCTGATGAAGGACCAGGTGGCGCATCTTGTGGAGAAAGGCATCCCCGCCGCTGCCATCTATTCGGGAATGCATCCCGATGCGCTGGAATTGGCATATAATCAGGCGGCTTTTGGAAGATTGAAATTCCTCTATGTCTCGCCCGAACGTTTGCAGACCGACGCTTTCATCGAGGCCTTGAAAAAGATGAAAGTCTGCCTGTTGGCTGTCGACGAGTCGCATTGCATCTCGCAATGGGGCTACGACTTCCGTCCGCCGTATTTGAAGATTGCCGACATTAGGCCGTATATGCCCAAGACACCTGTGTTGGCTTTGACTGCCACGGCTACCGCCAAGGTGGTCGACGACATACAGTTGCGTCTCGGTTTCAAGCAGAAGAACGTTTTTCAAAGCAGCTTCGAACGCAAGAATGTGACCTACAATGTGTTGCACGAAGCGGATAAATATGGTGTGTTGCGCCGTAAATTGGAAGCCATGAAGGAAGGCAGCGCCATCGTCTATGTGCGCAACCGCAAACGCACGCAGGTCATTGCGGATTGGCTCAATTCCATAGGGATTTCGGCGACTTTCTATCATGCCGGCTTGGATGCCAAGACCCGCGACCAGCGTCAGGACCTGTGGATGAAGGGCGAGGTGAAGGTCATCGCGGCCACCAATGCTTTTGGCATGGGCATCGACAAGCCAGATGTGCGCCTCGTCATCCACATGGACCTGCCCGACAGCATCGAGGCGTATTTTCAAGAGGCGGGTCGCGCCGGTCGCGACCTGAAACCGTCAGAAGCCTTCCTGCTCGTTTCGCCTGCCGACATCCAGAAGTTGAAGGAGAACTTGGCGCAGTCTTTTCCTGAACTCGACCGCATCAAGTTGATTTATAATGCTTTGGGAAACTATTTCAATATTCCTGTTGGGGCTGGACAGAACGTCTCTTATCCTTTTGTCATCGGTGATTTCGCCAACCGTTATGGTTTCTCCATCATTGAGGTGTTCTATACGCTGAAGCTCCTTGAGAAAGAGGGTTTTCTGCTGCTCTCCGACAGCTTCGACGAGCCTTCCAAGGTGATGATCAAGGCCTCACGCGACGACATTTATGGTTTTCAGGTCAATAATCCGCAATATAGCGAATTGATTAAGTGCATGTTGCGCAGTCTTCCGGGCGTGATGACGGATTTCGTGAAAGTCAATGAGGAGGCGTTGGCCAAGAAGTCGGGACTCACAGCCGAAAAGGTGGTGGAGCAACTGAAGAAGCTGGAAACCTATAATTTCATTTCCTATGCACCGCGTAATGACAAACCGCAGATTTTGTTTCTTTCGGAATTTGTTGACACAAAGCATTTTGGGTTGTCGAAGGAGAATTACTACGACCGAAAGAAGGATGCCGAAGAACGTGTGAAAGCAGTCATCAATTTCGTGAACAACGACGAGGAATGTCGAAGTGTTCAATTGTTGCGCTATTTCAATGAGGACACCCGAAAGACTTGTGGCCGCTGCGATGTTTGCTTGAGTCGTGGTGTCGAGCCGGTGCCTTACGGTACGATAGAGGAGAGGTTGGTGAGCATGATGGCAGAAGGGAGCCGTCCCATCAATGAGGTGGTTTCCGGTTGCTCGGAGCATAGGGAAGATGACGTGCTGGAAACCATCCGTTTTCTCATCGACAATGGCGTTTTGCAGGCAGATGAAAAGGGGGCGAAGCTAAGTAAAGGCAACAAAAAAGGTATAATAGACAAAAATGGTTGGTGGGATACGATGTAAATCACTGACAATAAAGTGCATAAAAGCGATAAAAAGCAGTTAGATGAAAGCGTTTTCATCTAATTGTTTTTTTTATGCCAAACAGTAG